>Ga0116231_10009203_pt1 | contig 16810 bp, 13 predicted proteins | sample S1TSphgellanicum_2_FD_89695 | JGI IMG/M metagenome (GOLD analysis project Ga0116231, IMG submission 89695) | Host-associated microbial communities from peat moss isolated from Minnesota, USA - S1T2_Fd - Sphagnum magellanicum MG | ecosystem: Host-associated > Plants > Peat moss > Unclassified...
GCCCTCGCCGCGTCCCCGGGCCTCGAAGCGACCCGACGACGCAGCGCGGTCTCCCTGAGTCACCGTCCTCTCAGCGCCGCCGCTTGGCGAACTCCACCGTCTCGAACAGCTCGTAGTTCGACGTGGGTTCCCGGTCGGCGCCGACGGCATGGTAATAGCGCAGCGTGATCGACGTGAATCCGCCCGGAACGCCGGGATCGAGGTCGAACACACCGATGCCGTAGCCGGTATCGGTATCGCGCCGCGCCGACCAGATCGCATCCTCCACGGCGTCCGCACCCGCACGCGACCAGGTCCCCGCCGCCCCGTCCGGCACGGGAGGGTTCCTGCGCGTGATGACTTTGGCGAGCGGCCGGCCGGTCTCGGGATCTGCGCCGTACCGGTCGAGCGGCGAGCTCGTACCGCCGCCGCCCAAGATCAGATGCACCGTGCCCCGACTGGTATCGAAGCGCCCGTCGGCGGGAAGACTCGTGACGACGGGCGTGGGCTGCAGCGTATCGACCGCCGCACCGGTCGCGGCATCGCGACCGACCCCGTGATGGCAGCCGCGCACGGGCCAGCTACGTTCATAGTCGTGATCGTGGCCACACAACACGAGATCCACGCCATAGCGATCGAACAGCGGCAGCCAGGCCTCGCGAATGCCCTTGTCCGACCCATTGCCGTCGCGCGCGGAACTCAAGGCATCCTGGTGCATCTGCACGATGATCCAATCGATGGTCTCGTCCTTGGCCGCCTGCTCGAGCGTCTGCTCGAGCCAGCGGGTTTGCGCCCCGTCGCTGTAGCCGCGGTTGTAGATCGAGGTACCGGGTGGGATCGGCGCATGACCGGTGCCGGGAGCGGGCGACAGCGGTTCCGGTCCGCCGATCATCGGTCCGCAGTCTTGATAGATCACATCGTCGGCCGACAGCGAAATGAACAGCGCCGAACCGATTCGAAAGCGATACCAGAGACCCGGATACGCCGTGCCGTTGTCGGGCAAGCAGTAGCGCGCGAGATACGCGGCATAGCCCTGAGGTCCGTTGTGGAATTCGACCTCATGGTTGCCGGGACAGGGCATCCAGGGACGCAACGATGCCGAGGCCTGCACGTTTCTGCCGAAATCCGCCCAGACCGCGGGCTGGGCGGTCGGATTCAAGTTGGCGTAACACAGATCGCCGTTGAGCAAATGGAACAGCGGCGCAAAGCGCTCGACGGCCAGTACCGCATGGCGGCTTTGAGGCGAGGACAGTATCCAGTGCGCATTCGGCGTGGACAGATCGCCGAAGCTCGTGAAGCGGAACGCTGCCCGCCCGCGCGGCGCAGTCCGAAAGCTCGCCGTCAAGGGTTCGTGCCGATGATGGTCGTTGGCCGCCGTCACCGCGTAGTGGTATTCCGTACCGGGCTCCAGTCCGTCGACCCGGGCATGATAGGAATACACGGTTTGGCCGTTCATGCCGTCCGTATAGGCGCGTTGCAGGGCCGCGACCGTGCGCGGTGCGGACGCGGCGGCCTTGAGTCGCAGACTCGGTTGCACCGCAGGCTCCGGGCTCACCCAGCTCACGACCACGCTCGTGGCCGGATCCTCGCCCCAGGTCAGGTGCACCTGTTCCGGCGTTCCATCGCCGCTCGCGGCATCCGCGTCTCCCGCAAAGATCGACAACGGCGCGGTCGCCGCCGTGACGCCGGTCATTCCGGCGCCTTTGACGAAACCTCGCCGGGAAATCGCTTCCGGCGGACAATCGACTTCAGGAGGTAAAGACGCGGGAAGATCGGTGCGACGGTGCTGAGCCACGTAAGGCAGGGTGTCCGGTAACGAGCGGACAGTATATCGGGCCGCCATTGCAAAGGAATGATACCGTAACTGTCAAACGCCTCGAATGTCGATGACGCCATGAAATTCGGATTCGCCGAGATCCGCCTTGCGCTGCGGCGCCTGCCTCTGTCGGCGCGCATCGGCTGGATGCTCTATGGGGTATCGTTCGTGACGCCGTCGGCGGGCTTCGAGTTCATCGGTGCGCGCATGGTCGTGACGCTGCCGGAAGTCGTGTGGCATCTCCTGCACGGCACCCGGGCCGAAGCGCTCATCGCCGCCGGCCTGAGTCTCGGCCTTGCCGCGAATCTCTTTTGCATCGTCCGCGTGCCGACGCTCCTCTGCGTCGCCGCCGTGCTCGCGCCGTGGCTATCGCTCGTCGCGCTCACGCTGCGGATGCATCTGCCGCTGACCGCGCTCTATCGCATGCTGTTCTACTTTCCCTGGGCCGGCGGACTCGTGCTGCTGCAGATCCCGCGCTCCCGAACCTCCTGATCCCGGCCCTGTGACAGAATAGCGGTCGACGCCGAACGCGGCATCGATCGCGGCGGTCACATCGAGAGCACGATGGATACGAACGACACTCTGACGCCGGGCCGCGGGCCCGAGTTGAACCCCCGGTTTCTCGCGCTCGGTTCCTGGGTGGCACACCACCCGTGGCGGATCGTCTGTGCCTGGGGTCTGATGATCGCGCTGTGCGCCTGGGGGGCGCACCGGCTGCCCGGCGTCACGATCGGCGGATCGGGCGGCATCACGGGCAGCGCATCGCGTTTGGCGGCGCAGATCCTGCGCACCGACTTTACCAATCCCTTCATCGATCCACTCGTCGTCGCGGTCGATGCGCCGGACTTGAGCATCGACGCGGCGGCCTATCGGTCGTGGTTGCAGCAGGCCGGCACCGCCCTGCGGGCGCTGCCCGGCGTGCCGCGCATCGAGAGCTACGAGACGTCCCACGACCCCCGGATGCGCTCCGCCGACGGTCACATCACGACCCTGCTGGTTGGCCTGTCCGCGACCGACTCGGCGGCGCAACAGCGCTCCGTGCTCGCCGCCCGGGCGGCCTTGGCGCCGTTGCGAGCGCAGCTCCTGATCCTCGACCCCAAAGCGCGGCTCGCCGTCACGGGCGGACCCGCGTCCGACTTCGACGTGAACGCCTTGAGCGCCTCGGGCGGCGACCGTGCCGAAAAGCGGGCGTTGCCGTTGACGCTCGCGATCCTCGTGGTCGCCTTCGGCACACTGATTGCGGCGATGCTGCCGTTCCTGATGGGGCTTGCGACGACCACGGTGTCGCTGGGCTTGGCCTTCCTGCTCGCCTCGCTGACGCCGGTCTCGAATCTGCTCGGCAACGTCGTGACCATGGTCGGTCTCGCGATCGGCATCGACTATTCCCTGCTCATGGTCACTCATTATCGTGAGGAGGCGCGCCGCAGCACGGTGCTCGACACGGTGGCGGCGACGGTGGCTCGAGCCGGGCAAACGATCGCCTGGTCGGGCATGACCGTGATGATCGGCTTCCTGGGACTCTTGTTCAGCCCGATTCTCGAAACCCGGTGCGCGGGCCTCGGGGGTGCGCTGGTGGTCTGTGTGTCCGTGCTCGCCGCCCTGACCCTGCTGCCGTCGGTGCTGGTCCTGTTGGGATCGGCCATCGACCGCGTGCCGGTGATTCCGCGCCGCTGGCGCACCGCGACGTCGACCGCCTACTGGCATCGTCTCGGCAACGGCATCGTGGCGCATCCCGTGATCACGTTGATCCTGTCGGGGGGCTTCGTGGTCGCGCTCGGCCTGCCCGTGTTGTCCGCGCACGGTGGCGTCACGATGGAGCGCTGGTTCCTGCCGCCGGCCGCCGAAGCCCGCCTCGGCGCCGATCTGCTCACCGCCGTGCGCAACGACAACGCCTCGCAGCCCATCTACGCGATCGTGACGAGCACCGATGCAGAGCCGATCTTGGCGCCCGCCCACATCGAACCGCTCGTCGCCTACGCCGCAGACCTCGAAAAGGACCCGCGCATCGCCGCGGTCGAGTCCCCCGTGTCACTGCGCGCCGGCATGAGCCTCGCGGAATATCAGGGGTTCTATCGGGACTCCGCGGCGGCGCTCCGCGAGCGGCCGCAGATCGCGGAGCTCTATCTCTCGCGCGACCGGCGCGCGATGCTGTTCGAGATCACCCCGGCCAACGGCCTGTCCGCCACGGCGATTTCGCGCCTGACCCGGAACCTCAAAACGACGGCCCCGTCGGGGCCTTTTCGATTGCTGATCGGCGGCGCGCCGGCCGAACACAACGATTTCAACGAGTCCATGATAGAGAGCCTGCCGCGGATTTTCTGCTTCGTCGTCGGCGTGACGCTGGTGCTGATCTTTCTCGCGTTCCGGTCCTACCTGTTGCCGCTCAAGGCCGTCATCACCAACCTGCTCGCGGTCTCGGCGGGCATCGGCGCGGTCGTCGCCGTGTTTCAGTACGGCTGGCTCAACGGCCTGGTGGGTCTGGAGAGGCCGTTCTCGGCAATCCCGCTCGAGGTGCCGATGATGGTGTTCTGCCTGAGTTTCGGTCTGTCGATGGACTATGAGCTGTTTCTGTTGTTCCGCATTCAGCGCGAATATTCGCGGTCGGGCGACAACGATCGGGCCACGGTGGAGGGCCTCGCCGCCGTCGCGCCGGTCATCACGGGCGCCGGTCTGATCATGGCCGTCGTGTTCGGCGCCTTCGTGGGCGCGGACCTGCCGGTGCTCAAGATGATGGGCGTCGGGCTCTGCGTGTCAGTGCTGGTCGATGCGACCGTGATTCGCGCCTTCATCGTGCCGGCCGTGATGGTTCTCGCCGGGCGCTTCAACTGGTACCCCGGAGTTCAGGCGCGCTCCTGAACGATGCCGCAACGCGCGAGCACGCCGCGCAGATCGCGGATCGCCGGGAACAGCTCGTTGTTGAAGTCCGCCCCCTGCGCCTCGTAGGCGCGCTGCTCGAATTCCACGATCTCCTTGTCCTCGCGGAAGATGTTCTCGGTGAACCACACGACGAACGGCCAGACGGCGTGGATGATGCCCGGGACCGCGGGCTTCTTGACGGACAGAAACCCGAAGGTTCGATTGCTGCGCTGTTCGGCATCGAGCGGCGTGTAGCAAAGCCAGACGTCGAGCACGGGATCGGTGGTGTCCTGAATATCGCGACCGACCCACACCTTGAGGTTTTGGTACGGATACTCGGTGCGGATGCGCATGTGATCGCCGAAGTCCTTCTTGACTTCGCCGCGCTTGCGCATGATGTCGACGATGACCTTCTCGCCGACGGTCTTGCGACCCTCGGTGCGGCTGAAGCTGTATTCGACCTGAGCCCAATCCTCGCCATGCTTGCGGCCGAGACAGTTGGCGCGAATCGAACCCATCTGCTTGCGATGCAGAAACTGATGGTTCATGTCGAACAGATTCTCGTGCATGAACGTGTAATGACAGGCAACCTCGCGGTTCAGACGCCGGGTCTTGTAGTCGCGGCGCCGCGCGGAACCCAAGGCCGCCGGCAGGCGCGCGTCGGCAAGACTGGGGTCGCCGGGAAACACCAGGATCAATCCATCCACCTCTCGCACCGGATAACTCTTCACGCCGTTCGGCAGGCGTACCGACCCCAGATACGGGACGTTCACGCAACGGCCCGACTTGTCGTAGGCCCAACCGTGGTAATGGCACTTGATGTCGTCGCCGCTGACCACGCCGAGATGCAGCGGCACCTGGCGGTGGGCGCAGCGATCCTCGAGCGCGAACACCCGGCCGCTCTTGCCGCGGTAGAGGACGATCGGCTGGCCGGCGAACCGCCGGCCGAGCGTTTTCCCGATCTTGAGTTCATCACTCCAGGCGACGGCATACCAATAATCGGGGTGCGCACCGACGCGACGCAGATCGAAGGCATTGGGCGAGTTGGCCGGACGCAGATGGGCCAGGTTGGCAGTTTCCTCCGACATCGTCTCACCCCCGACTGTTCCAGAACGCGGCGAATTCGGGCATTGTAGCTCGACGAGAACCGAATTTGCCCCCCGCGCAGCACAAACCACGGCAGTTTCGCAACAACTACACCGGGTCCACCGTCAAGTCCCTGCGCGACGTGCTGCGCTGGCAATGGCAGCGCTTTCGTAACGGCCTGCCCGCCAAGGCGGAGCTGCCGACGCCGACGGTGGCTGCGGACCTCGAGCGGATCCATGCAAACGCGAACGCCGGGGCACGGATGGTGCCGAGCGTGACCTGGATCGGGCATGCCACCGCCCTGGTGCAGGCCGATGGGCTCAACGTGCTCACGGATCCCGTGTTCTCGCCGCGCGTCTCGCCCGTGCGTTTTGCCGGTCCCCGACGCGCGCAGCCGCCGGGTGTCGCGCAGCGTGACCTGCCCCGCATCGACGCGGTGCTGATTTCTCACAATCACTACGATCACCTCGATCGGGACAGCATCCAGAGCTTGGCGCGGCAACCCGGCGGAGGCCCGGTCTTCCTGGTGCCCCTCGGCATCGCCGCGTGGCTGCGGCGGCTCGGCATCGGCGGCGCGATCGAACTCGATTGGTGGGAGGCGTACACGGTCGGGCACACGCAGTTCCATTTCACGCCCGCGCAACACTGGTCCGGACGCACGCTGACCGACCGCAACAAAAAACTGTGGGGTGCGTGGAGCGCTCTCGGCGCCGATTGTCACTGGTTCTTCAGCGGCGATACCGGGTACAGCCGCGACTTCATCGACACGCGCCGACACTTCTCGGCGCGGCAAACCGCCGAACTCGGCGGTGGTTTCGACGTCGCCTTGATCGCGGTCGGCGCCTGCGAACCGCGCTGGTTCATGCAGCAGCAACACGTCGATCCCCGCGAGGCGGTGCAGATTCACCTCGATCTCGCCGCGAAGCGCAGCGTCGGCGTGCACTGGGGCACCTTTCAACTCTCCGACGAGGCGCTCGACCATCCGCTGCACACGCTGGCCGGGGCGCGGGGCGGCTTAGGGGTCGCCGACGATGCTTTCCGGCTCCTCGCCATCGGGGAAACCTTGATCCTGCCGGCGCGCAGACGGTCATCGAGGGATGGGTAAGTTAGTCATGCGTAAAGCCTTGGTCTTGAGCGGCGGCGGCCCGCTCGCCGTGGCCTGGGCCTGTGGCATGGCCGCCGGCCTCGCGCGGGCGGGAGTCGCACTGAATCCGGTGGATTTCATGCTCGGTACGTCGGCGGGTGCGATCGTCGGTGTGCTGTTGGCCTCGGGTCGCGATCCTTCGGAACTGGCCGACGCGATCCTTGCAGAAGCAAGCGGAGTGCCGCCGCCCGGCGCGATGCAGGATTACTCGAGCGCGGCGCTTTTGCGGCTGCCGGAGCTCTTCGCGATGTCTCACGGCGGAACGGCCGGATGCATCGACGTGGGATCTTACGCGCTTTCGGCCACGGTCAGCGAAACCGAGACGGACTACGTCGATCGCATGCAGCGTGTCATCGGCACGCAAGAATGGCCGGACGCCGATATCGGCCTGGTCGCCGTGGACACGGCGAACGGAACGCCGGCGATTCTGCGCCGTGACAGCGGCGCAACGATCGCTGCGGCCGTCGCCGCGAGCTGTTGCCTGCCGGGGCTGTCACCACCCGTCACGATAGCGGGGCGGCGGTACATGGATGGCGGCATGCGCTCGACCGCGAACGCGGATCTTGCCGCAGGTTTCGATGCGATTCTGGTGCTGTGCTTCCACTCGCCCGGACAGCCGGGGGAGCGGATCCTGACCCGTGTTCGTGCACAAGCCGAAACGCTCAGGCACGGCGGCGCCCGCGTCTGTGTGCTGTCTCCGGATCCCGCGAGTCTCGCCGCGATCGGCTCACGCGCGATGGATGTCGCTCGCCGTCCCGCCGTCGTGCGCGCGGCGTCGGCGCAGGGCGCTGCCGACGTCGATCGGGTCCGGGAATTTTTCGACAGTCAGGGCTCGGTCTGACCCGTGATCGGCACGAAACTCGCCGAGCCTTCGCGCAAGACCCGCAGCAGCACGGGCGCTTCGAGCGTCGGCGGAGAGACGTCGACGAGATCACCGACCGCGGTGATTTGCCGTTCACCCAAGTGTGTGATCAGGTCACCCACCTTGAGACCCGCCAGCGCGGCGGGACCGGCGTGGCGCAACTGGGTCACGATGATGCCGCTCGGCTCGTCGGCCGCCTTGATGGAGCGTCGAATCTCCGGGGTCGTCTCCGCGACGCCGAGGCCGAGTGCGGCAACCCAGGTGTCCTGCGACCCGGCGAGCGGATCGGCGGGCGGCTCAGGCTGGCGCCCGACTTTCACGGCGACCGTCTGCGTGCTGCCGCCCCGGTACACGGTGATCGGCACCAAGGCATCGGGCTTCAATCGCGATGTGATCTTGCTCAGGTGCCCCAACACCACCGGTGTCGACCCGATGCTGATCAGCACGTCGCCGATCGATAGCGCACCGCTCGCCGGTCCGTCGGGATCCACCGCCGTGATCAGTGCGCCGCCCGTCGTCTTGATGCCGAGCGTGCGTGCGACCAAGGGCGTGAGCGCCTGCGCGGACACGCCCAAGTAGCCCCGTTCGACGAAGCCATGCGCTTCGAGCTCCCGGATCACGGCATCGACCGTTTCCGCGGGTATCGCGAACCCCAGACCGACGGATCCTCCACTCGGCGAGAAGATCGCCGAGGTGACACCGACGACCGTCCCATCCGCCGTGAGCAGCGGCCCGCCGGAGTTGCCGCGATTGATTGCCGCATCCGTCTGCAGGAAATCGATATAGGGATCATCCTCCAGCGTGCGAGCGCGCGCCGACACGATGCCCGCGCTGACGGATTGGCCGAGACCAAACGGATTGCCGATGGCAATGACCGCGTCGCCCACCGACACGACCTCAGACGAGCCCAGCGACAAGGCCGGCAGATGGCCGGCGTCGATCTTGAGCAGGGCAATGTCCGACGTGGCATCCGATCCGACGATGCGGGCGACGAGTTCGCGGCCATCGTCGAGCCGCACGCGGACCTCGCGCGCGCCCGCGATCACGTGACGGTTCGTGACGATCAACCCGTCGTCCCGGATCACGAAACCCGACCCCAACGCCGCCGTCGCCTCGCCATTTCCGGTATCGCCGGCCGCCCCGGTCAGGAGCCGTCGGATGATGACGCCGACCGCGTCGGTGTCCGACGCCTGCGCGCGCTGGGCAGCGCGCTGACCGGCGCCCGTGCCCTCCTCCGCCACGAGCACGGTCACGACGCTGGGCGCGACGCGGCGGACGAGCGCCGAGTAGCCTAGCGGCGCTGCGCTGCACACCGTGACGACGAGTCCCGCGATGCCGGCGCACAGGCCGTGACGAACCGTAAAGAATTGCCTCATCGCCGCCCTCATGTACCGCTGACGTCGATCATGGTGTCATCCCCGCGGCCGGCGGTCGAGCGCGGAACGACGAAGCCCACGTCGGCTCGCGCGATCCAGCCGCGCCGGCCTTCGCGAGTCTGCACGAGCACGAAGTCCTCGCGTTGCGCGAGGACTTCGACGGTCTGCGCTTCGGTCAATTCGAAGACGCTGTCACCCATCGGTACCGGAGCCGCGCGCACCGGCGCGACGCGGGTCACGACCACCGCCGCATGCAAGCGCGGCCAGAGCATGAAGCCATCGAGCGCGGGCAGCAGCACGAGGCATGCGCCCGTGAAGACGACGCCGACACCCAGGGCGCGCCACCGACGCGCGCGCCGCACCATGAGTGCGCCGCCGCCGAGGGCTGCGACGCCGAGCGCGCCGAGCCAGGCGCAAAGATCGGGGCTGACGGCACGCAGCAGTCGCTCGGAATTCGCAAGAGGCTCGGCGGCAAGGTGTGCCCGTGCGCGCACCAGCGCCAGATTCGCCGCGAGATCCGGGTCGCCCGGGGTCAACAGACTCGCGCGTTCGTAGTCGAGGACCGCGAGGCCCCAGTGACCTGAGCGCGCATAGGCGTTCCCGCGGTTGTAGAGTTCCGCTGCCGAATACTGCGCCGCCCCACCGGTCTCGAGACCGCTGCTCGGCGCGGCCCGCGCGGGCACCGCTTCGCCGGCGCTCGCGAGCGACTCGACGAGCATCGCCGCGACGACAAGGAGTCGACCTGCGCGGCCGATCACGGCGGTCCACCGCGCAGCAATAGTGCGCGCACGATGTCGTTCCATTGCCCGAGATTCATCGCGGCAGGATTGCGCCCGGAATACCGCATTTCATCGACGATCTTGAAGAGGTCCAAGATTGTCGTGCCGGCCGCCCCCAGGCGCGCAGCGACCTCGGCCTCGGTGACCCGGTCCGGCGCGATATTCCAACGGGCCGCGAACTGATCCCGCACGGCGTCCCGGGCCGCGACGAAGAATGCGTCGCCGTCGCCGGCGCGCGCCGCCGTGTCGATGCGCTCGAGCGCACGCACGAGGGCGCGTGCGGCATCGGATGAGTGCTTCCGACGGGGCCCGGGTTGGGGTCCCCGCCACCAGGCCACGAGACACAGGCCGCACAGCGCCGCGGGCAATCCGAGAAAGCGCACTTGCAAGTACAAGGGCACCAGACTGCGGACCCGGGCACCCTCGACGCGATGATCCGCACGCAGCTCGCCCGGCGGCACCGCCGCCTGCACTGCCGTCAGCGCCGCCGCCTGCACCCCGGCCTGCGAGGACGCCTCCGACGCTTGCGGCGCCGCGTCGCCCGCGGCCGGTGCAATCGTGACGGACAACGGCGCTGCGGTGGCGGTCACGTAGCGGCCGGCCGCGGGATCGAAGTAGCTGAACTTCAGCGGCGGCAGCGGGTGCGACCCCGTCGCGCGCGCGACGAGCGGCTGTTCGAAGGTTTTCTCGCCCGCGTGGCCGATCACATCGCCAGGTTTGAACGTGGCGGTCGGCGGATAGGTTTTCCAGTCGGCCAGGTTGGTCAGCATCGGGGTATCGACGCGGTCGAAATTCCCCGCTCCGCGGATATGCAGGCGCAGCGTGAGCGGATCGCCGAGGGCGGCCGTGGCGGATGACAGCTCGCTCGAGACGCTGAACGTGCCCACCGCTCCCCGGAAATCGGCGGGACGACCCTCGGCCGGCAACGCCAACACCGTCAGGGTCGCGTCCGGACTCTCGATCTTGAGCTCTTTCTTGACGGTCTTCCCGTAGACGTTCTGCAAGAAGGGATCCCCGAGCAGGTCATCGAGCTTGGCCTCCTGCTCCGGGCGCAGACGGATTCGGACCGTGATGGGCGCCGTGACGCCGAGCGGGTAGCTGCCCGGCTTCACGGGGGACAGCACGCTGTGCCAGGTCAACACGGAAAACGCGTTGCCGCCGACCGCACGCTCGCTGCGCTCCGGTTGGCGCGAGAGGTTGCCGAGCGTGAAGTCGCTGCTCGTCAGGGTCGGCAGACCGTTCAGCGATGTCACGAATCCCGGGCGCAGACCGACCTCGATGTCGACGGGCACGCTCTCGCCGACGAAGACTTCGCGCTTCGGCAAGACCAGGCGCACGAAGGCCGAGCCGTCCGGCGTCAGGCGAACGCCGTCGAGCGCTGCAGATCGCGGCGGCGGTGCGCCGACGAGCCCCGGCGCGGGATGCGGGAGTTTCCCGACCGAGTCGTCGACATCCACGTGCAATTGCAGGCTCGGGGCATTCGGCACGAGGCCGGGGACCTCGAAATCGCCGGACACCAGCGGCGTCACGCGGATCGTGGTCGTGGTCACGATCACCGTGGCGCCGTGGATATCCTCCGCGTGGCGCGACTGGGCGACGATGCGAAACTGCAGGCCACCGACCGAGGGCAGCGTGAGGCCCCCGAGGTCGGCGCCCACCGTCTTGATCGTGAGTTCGGCCGACTGTCCGATCGTGATCTCGTGGGGCTCGAGCGTGGCACTCTGCAGCGACGCAGCGGCAAGCACACGCCCTTGCGGCAACGCGAGCGCGACGGCCAGCAGGGCGGCGCTTGCGAGCCGTGCCGAGAGGCGCAGAGCCGCCGTCGGCCGATCCGGGTAGCCCGTCCGATGCCTCATGTCACCAATTCTTGTAGGGCTTGTCGGGTGCTTGACGCGTCGGTGGGTTCGCGACGGGTGCGCCGAGCGAGCGACGTTCATCGCCCTTCGCGGAATCCAGCAGCTCGCGCGCTTCCTCGGGGCTCATCGGCGCCGGTGCGGGCGGTTCGCCGGGCGTCGTTCCGGCAGCCGGTGGTCGAGCCCCCGGAGGCGCACCGGGCGGTGGCGACCCCGCTCCCGGCGGCGGCGCCTGTCCACCGCCAGGGTCGTTCGGTGAATTTTTCTGCTGGTTCTTCTGATCTTGCTGTTTCTGCTGGTTCTGCCGCTGCGTCAGCGCATCGATCTTGCGCTGCACGAAATCGCGGTTGAACTTGCTGTCGGCGTCGTCGGGTCGCAGTTGCAAGGCCGTGTCATAGGCCGTGACTGCGGCCTTCCATTGCTTCAGCGTCTCGTCGGGTGAGGACGTTTCGGTCTTCTGACCGGTTCGATACAGCGTGTTGCCGAGATCGTAATAGGCATCTTCCTGTGCCGCGAGACGCCGCGCCGAGTCCGACGGCGCCGCGGTGATCGATTCCCTGAAGGCCTGCGCGGCCTGCGAGAATCGGCCGGCCCGATAGGCGGCCGCCGCAGCGTCGAGCGCGGCGTCGGGCGGCTTGGCGGGCGGCGCGGACGCCGACGGCGGCGCCGCGGCAGCCGGCACCTCGGGCGACGCGGGCGCCGCTGCGGCCCGCAGCAACGGCTGTGCGGCCATGGCCAGCGCGCCCACGGCAAGCGCGGCGGCGCCGCGGCCAGCCACGCGCACCGCGATCGGACGCACGGCGACCCCGCGCTGGGTGACGCCCGCGCGCCGGCGCGTGCCGATCAGAAGACTCGACAGCAACATCGCGGTCGCGGCCGCGAGCGGCCATTGATAGCGCTCGATGCCAATTCGCTGCGCGCGCGAGGCGATGTTGTGCTTGGAGAGCGGATCGATGACGGTACGCGCGATCGTCTCCAGACCCTCGGCCTGAGCGCCGAGCGGTACATAGAATCCGCCGCCCGCTGCCGCGATGGCCTTCAGCGTCGGTTCGTCCAACCGGGACGTCACGACGGCACCCGTGTCGTCCTTGACGAATCCCCCGCCGAGCGCGGCCGGCAGCGGAATCGGCGCACCGGCCGCCGTACCGACGCCGACCGTGTAGATGCGCACGCCGTCCGCGGCGGCCTCGCGCGCCGCCGCGACCGCATCTCCTTCGAGATTCTCGCCATCGGTCAGCAAAATCAGGATGCGCGCACCGCCGCTGCGCCGACGCAGCGCAAGATCAGATTCCCGGATCGCCGTGGCAATGTCGGTGCCGCCGCGCGGGATCGTCTCGGTGTCGATCGCCGCGAGCGACTCATGAAACGCTGAGTCATCGAGCGTGAGGGGATTGACGAGGAAGGCGCTGCCGGCGAACGCGACGATGCCGACCGCATCGCCGGCCAGGTGACCGGTCAGATCGTCGATCGCGAGCTTGGCGCGGACCAACCGATCGGGCTTTACATCCGGCGTGAGCATGCTGCGCGACGTGTCGAGTGCGAACACGATGTCGTTGCCGCGGCTCGTGAGCAGCTCCCAGCGATAGCCCCATTGCGGACCCGCGAGCGACACGCACAGCGCGGCGATGGCACCCAGCAGCAAGCCGCGCTGTAGCCGGCGTCGCCACGCCGACACCGAACCCGTCAACGAGACCCGCCAGCGCGCCGCGACGAAGCGCTCGAGCGCGCGGCGGTTGCGCGCATCGTAGCGCCACCAGAGCATGAGCAGCGCGGCGCAGAGGCCAGGAGCCGCGATCAACCAGCCGGGATCCGTGAACGTCACGGCAGCCTCCGCCACAGCGTGTGCTGCAGCAGCACGCCGAGGGTCAACAGGATCAGTGCGGGAATCAGCGCCCAGCGATACAACTCCTCGATCTGCTCGAATTTGTGCACCGTTTGCGCGGTCTTTTCGAACCGATTGATCTCCTCGTAAATCCCGCGCAGCGAGTCCGTGTCGGTCGCCCGGTAGAACTTGCCGCCCGTCAGGTCGGCAATCGCCTTGAGAGTGCGTTCATCGACGTCGACCTCGGCCATGATGATCTGCATCTGACCCGTTTGGTTTCGGACGGGGATCGGGACTTTGCCGCGCACACCGACTCCGATGGTATAAATCTTCACGCCGAGCGCCGCTGCCGCCTCGGCGGCAGCCAGGGGCGGAATCCTGCCCGAATTGTTCATGCCGTCGGTGAGCAAGATCAGGACCTTCGATTTGCCGCTCGTCTCGCGCAGGTGGTTCACGCCGGCGGCAATCGCCGAGCCGATCGCGGTGCCGTCGTCGGTCGCGGCCACCGTGACCCGCTCGAGATTCTGCTGCAGCCAGCCGTGATCGAGCGTGATCGGACTCACGAGGTACGGGGAGCCGGCGAACGCGACGAGTCCGATGCGATCATCGGGCCGTTCGTCGATGAACTTCGCGACCACCGACTTGACGACTTGGATCCGATTGACGCGCTGTTTGTTCACCTCGAAGTCGAGCGCCTGCATCGAGCCCGACACATCGAGCCCCAGCACGATGTCGATGCCCTCGGCGCTGACGTCGGTGTGACTGTGCACGCGTTGGGGTCGAGCGAGGCCCACGATCATGAGCACCGCCGCGAGCAGCGGATAGAGCCAACGCCAGCCGCCAAAACGGCTGCGGCTCGCCCGCGCCACCTCGCGCGCGAGGCTCACGTCGGGGTATTCGAGGGCGGCCACGGGGCCGCGTCGGGCGCGAAAGATCAGCACGACGGGCAGCAGCGCGAGCAGCCAGAACCATTCAGGGTGTAGGAACCGCGCCATGCGCCTCCGCGGCGGATTCCCGCACGAACGCCGTGGCGCTCTGATACAGCGACTCCAGCGTCTGGGGCGCGAGCCGCGTGCCGCTGAATTTGACGACGTCGCATCCTTGCAGAAACTCCGTGAGCCGCGCCCGATGGCGAACCAGGACGCTGTCCGGGGACTGCAGCATGGCCTGCAGGAATTCTTCGGTGGTCCGGTGTCTGGCCGCGGTGCGAAACGCCTGTTCGATATAGCGCCGCACGATGTCGGACGCGGCGGTGCAAAACGCCGCGGCGCCCGCGGAGAGCAGCAGCGCCCGGGCCTCATCGAGCTGCTCGAGCGCGAGTTCATGCGGTGAGAGCCGCCGCTCGGCAGGCCGCCGCCGACGCCACCACCACACGATCAGCAGTGCCGCGACGATGAGGCCCGCGGCCAGTGCGCCGCCGAGCGGCAGGGACGCGCCCGCGCGCGGCAGGCGAATGTCGTGAATGTCGTCGGTCACGAGCGCCCGCGACCGCGCTGCTGAAAGAGCCGCCGCAAGGCCGGCAGGTACGCCTCGTCGGTGCGCAGCGGCAGCGTATCGACACCCTCGGCGCGACAGTCGCGCAGCCACTGTTGGCGGCGCTCGAGCGCCGCCGCCGCGAAGCGGCGGCGCACGGCCGCGCTGCCGGTGTCGATCTCTACGACCTCGCCGGTCTCGGCATCCTCGAGCGCGACGATGCCGACGTCCGGCAGCTCCTGCTCGCGCGGATCCAGAGTCTCTATCGCGATCAGATCATGGCGCCTGCGCGTTTGACGCAACGCCCGGCGCAATGCGCTTCGCACCTGCTTAGGATCGCCCGGCGACTCGAAATCGGAGATCAGAAACACGATTGCGCGCCGGTCGAGCACCCGGTTGGCGACGTCGAGCGCGTTGACCGTGTCGGTCCCCGTGGCCTGCGGCACGTGATAGAGCGCGTCGCGCACGACCCGCAGCACGTGCCGCCGGCCCTTCTTGGGCGCGAGGAAGCGTTCCACGCGATCCGTGTAGAGCAGCAGACCGACCTTGTCGCTGTTACGGATCGCGGAGAACGCCAACACGCTCGCAAGCTCGCCGGCGAGATCGCGTTTCGACACGGGACCGGAACCGAATTTGCCCGAGGCGCTGATGTCCACGATCAGGAAGATCGTGAGCTCGCGCTCCTCCGTGTATTTCTTCACGAACGGCCGTCCGGCGCGCGCCGTCACGTTCCAGTCGATGGTGCGCACCTCGTCGCCGGGACTGTATTCGCGGACCTCGTCGAAATCCATGCCGCGGCCCTTGAACACCGACTGGTAGGCGCCCGCGAGTCCGTCGTTGACCATGAGGCGCGTACGGATTTCCAACTGCCGCATGCGGCCCATGATCGCCTGGGTGGATTCCACCGCCGCCTTCGCCATGGCTCAAGGCACGGGCAAGGTAGAGAGGATCCTCTCGATGACGCTTTCGGCCGTGACATTCTCGGCCTCCGCCTCGTAGGTCAGCGAGACCCGGTGTCGCAGCACGTCGAAGGCGACCGTCTTGACATCCTGAGGAACGACGAAATGCCGGCCTTTCAGAAACGCGAGTGCACGCGCAGCCAAGGTCAACGCGATGGTGGCACGCGGCGACGCACCGGTCTCGATGAAGCCGTCGAGCTTCAATTCCGGCGCGAGCGGCGGCCGCGTCGCGAGCACGATGTCGACGATGTAGTCGCGCACCTTGTCGTCCACGAACAGGGTATTGACGACGTGGCGCGCAGCCACGATCTGCGCGGCCGTCACGACCGCGCGCGGGGCGACGCCGACCTCGGTCGTCGCCATCGAATCCAGGATCGCGCGCTCCTCGCTGCGGCTCGGATAGCCGACGATGACCTTCAGCATGAATCGGTCGATCTGCGCCTCGGGCAGCGGATAGGTGCCCTCCTGTTCCAGCGGATTTTGGGTCGCGAGCACGAGGAACGGATCGGGCAGCGGATAGGTCTCGTCACCGATCGTGACCTGACGCTCCTGCATGGCCTCGAGCAGCGCACTTTGCACCTTCGCGGGCGCGCGATTGACCTCGTCGGCGAGCACGAGGTTGCTGAAGATCGGGCCGTGCTTAGTGCGAAATACGCCCTCCTGCGGGCTGTAGATCAGGGTACCGACGATGTCGGCCGGCAGCATGTCGGGCGTGAACTGCAGACGTTTGAACTGCACCGCGATCGAGCTCGCCAAGGTTTTCAGAGCGAGCGTCTTGGCGAGTCCGGGCACTCCCTCGAGCAGC
>Ga0116231_10009204_pt1 | contig 16809 bp, 17 predicted proteins | sample S1TSphgellanicum_2_FD_89695 | JGI IMG/M metagenome (GOLD analysis project Ga0116231, IMG submission 89695) | Host-associated microbial communities from peat moss isolated from Minnesota, USA - S1T2_Fd - Sphagnum magellanicum MG | ecosystem: Host-associated > Plants > Peat moss > Unclassified...
ATTCCATAAATCCAAAGCTTTTCCTTGGCCAACCACAAGGTTCTATTTACAAATTCCTATCATACTACAAATTGAAACATGGTCATGAAGTAAAATGTATGTACAACATTCTCCAAAAGTAAGACTTGCGAGCCTTTACATACGTAAGAAGTAATACACATCATCCTTGAAAACTGCAAAGAAAAGTATTCATTGACCTATGAAGCCCAAATGTGTTAAAATGTTGCAAAAAACTGGTAGGATTTTTCTCCTTACAAACCTCAGGTGCTTAAACTTGGTGACCAACCCTTAGATCATAGCTTCCCATCCCAATAAATTACATAATATTGTATAAGTGAAGGGTCCTTGAACTAATGATACCTAGTCCTTTGGCTACCCCTTCACTTTTACCCTTTGGGAACTCACCAACAATTCCCCCTAGTTTGTTATGTGTAAGGTAAGGCCCCATGGTGTGGACATTTCCCAAATAAGGGGCCTAAGATAAAGTAGTAATTGAGTCCATTGAGGAATGTCCTTCACATAAGGGACTTAAGCCTAATGTAAAGCAAAGGGTGAATGTTATCACAAGCCTAAATATATATAGATAATGAGGGGGTAGGAGCAAGAAGCACCTTATGCTTACAAGAGGCCTCTTACACCTACCTCTACTAGGCCCTCACCTTTAAGTAGGTGAAAATAGGTGTGAATGGTATCTTGTAGGTGTAAGGTGCCTCCTATTTTCAAAGGTGCATTATGTGTGGGTAAACATGGAGGTCATGGGCTTTATCGACCTTGCTCTTTACCAAGTGTAATAATTGACATTTTAAATTTTAAATTTCTTGTGACACTTGAAAGGTATCATAAGAAAAGAAATTAAAAAATCAAACTATTTCAAAAAATGGAATGCGAGCTAATCCTTATCATTGTAGGCATTTTGTTTTTCAAATTTCACCCAAATCATGGAGGAAAAAAAAATGGTAAGTAACATGCCCTCCAATTAGAGCATCTCCTCCAGTGCTTAGTATTTGACCCTCCAAAAATATTTCTGGCATCCAAGTTTAGTTATTTACTTTTTTGCGACCCCACCCATAAAACTGAAACTAGGATTGTAAATAGGTGGGAACTACTGATATTAAACCACCTGGACCAATCATTATGTTTTTCCAATCAAAATCAGGGATCAACAGTCAAATCATATTATTACACTCTTCTCTGGCATGTGCACAACTTTGCTGCGCCAGTAAACGGAGCACATATGCAGGACCAAAACTATTTTCCTGAACTAAACCGCCATATTTTGACTTTTCTTCATCTGATTTTAATGTGCAAAGTCACATACTAAGCACCGGTGGGATGCTCTTACACTAGGAAAATTGGAACAGTTTTTTATGGTTGTTTATGACATATGCCCACCAAATAAACTAGAAAAAATCCCTCTCATTTTTAAGGTGTCTCGGATGTTTTAGGAAGAAGATTATTACATACTAGTGTGAACCCTATGCATAATGCACAGGTGTGTTATTTCAACAATGTTTGGTTGATGTTTTTGGTTTTTTAAAAAAACTTTTCTTTTCAAACAACCGTTGGTCCCCCCCCCCGTCGCCTCAGTCCTTTGCATTTCTCACTCCGGTTTTTTATCCCGTTAACCCCCCCCCGCCCGGTCCTTTGCATTTCCCACTCCAGCTCTTACGTTTCTTCGTTAGGTGGAGAGGTTTGCAGCCTTGGAGGAAAGGAGATATGCCAGGAGGCTTAGAAGCTTCCAGAGCCCCCAGTCAAAACCTGATCTCCTCGGCCTGCCCTTCTCCTGTGCCCAGCACACCCATGCTAGTCCACCTTCATTCAGAATCCATTGCCACCGTCCTGCCTACAGCGTTGAGCTCGCGAAAACACAAAACCCCCTTCCCAAGCCCCGTCACAAACTGACAGACCAAGTGAATTAATATATATGATATAGTAAAGGACGTCGTGAAACAACATTTTATCCATCTGTTCATCCGTCCATCCGCCCGGTCATTCATCCGTCTTGTCATGGTCTGTTTACTCCGACAGGGCAAAGACAGGGCGAAGAAAGAGTGGAATACAGACATGGCGCGGTGAAGAATAATATATATTAGTGTTGTAAACTTTTAATTTTAATTTTATTTTTTATTTTGAGGTTTTTGGACTTAGGTACACTCAACCTGTCTCTTTCTCAAGAACTGAAAGAGTTGGGTTGGGCTTTTTTTTTTTGTTCTTCTGAAATTTTATTTAAAATATTGGAAATTTTCAATGCTGTCAGTTGCCATTTCAGCACACAAACTTAATAGATATATTGGTAATTGCAACGATCAGATTGCCCAGAAAAACAATTTTACCAATAATAATAATATGCTGGATGCCAAAGGTATTATTATGATGGATGTGAAAATTACCTGCACCAGAAACCCTAACCATTATAAACAGGGAGGGGGTTTGGATACTGGAACTTATCAACATACAAAAACAAAGAAATAATTTTCAACAGATTGATACCTACTAAATAAGTAACTTACTACTTACTTACAAGTTGAACAACGTTGGGGTATATTTGCCTGGTCTATTCCCACGGATACATGTGGAATGTCGTATATAAAGAGGTTTTGGAAATGTAGTTTGTAATTGCAATTTTGTAATATGTCCCGTCAAATACACACACACCTGTGCATTAGGCACGGGGTTCAAACTGGTATCTTGTAAGATACACATATTACAACTTTTTATGATGACCTAAAAAGTCCTGGAAGAGAACCTGAGCATAAACATTCCCCTATTGTTGTTGTTCTTCTTGTGTTGGTTTCTTTGTGCTTTTTATGAAGTAGATAGATTGTGATGAGGCAGATAAAAGCATTCATGACAATGGGTGAGATTCAAACACAAGTTCAAAAGTTTTGAGGGAAAAAAAAATCATTTGTCTTACTTCAAAAGTGAGAGTTCAACTTGAGACTCTTTAAATACATGATTAAAATTGTTGTTTTCACAAAAGGCATTGGATAGCATCACCCACCAAAAAAGCATACTTGATTGATTGAGGGATGGGTGTGATTGTTATTTAAGTAGGATCTTATGTGCAAAGTTGTTGTTTAAGTAGGATCTTATGCAAAGTATTGTGTTAATTAGAAGCTCCAATTTCTCTTGAACAAGTAAATTGCCATGAATCCTCAAAGAATCAGATTTTCATTCATGGTATCTAGTATAGGAATTTAGCAGCTGCAACAGCATCTAGCTTGCAATCTTTCTGACACCTTATTGTTTGAAGATTATATGAAGATTGATCTTCTTGTATGATTCTGGTATGATGCTTGTATGAAGATTGTATGAAGATTGATCTTCTTGTATGTATGATTCTTGTTTGAAGATTGTAGGAAGATTGTATAAGGATTGATCTTCTTGTATGTATGGTTCTTGTATGAAGGTTGTATGAAAATTGATCTTCTTGAAGTTTGGATTCAATCTTGTGGATTATGGCTCATGATTCACCTACAAGAAGGAGAAGAACTCAGCAGCAGCAAAGATTTGATTGTTCCTAGCTTTGAAAATGCATGGGTGAAATGCCATTGAAACTGTAGCCAAATTTGCACATAAAATTCCAGATTGCAAGCTTTGCTTTCTGCTGAATGTCTAGACTAGTAGTAGACTTATTTTAGCACCAACAGCAAATGTTCATGTTCATGTTCATGCCAGCCAGTGTTGTAGTAGCACTCTGGTTGTGGAAATGGACTGCACCCATTTGCGGAGGAGCAAGCAATCTTGGAACTGATTGCTTGCTTCCAAACTGATTTCCACAAGAACCAGCCAGCACCAGGAAGAAATCGCACAGCAAAAAAATCTCAGCCGGTTTGATCATCGTCAGTTAGGAAGAAGCAGCAGCTGGAATTCTGATGCACATTCTCATTGTAGGTGGTTGGGTGGGTTCCAAATCCCTGCATCCGATCCCAAAGATCATCAGAACGTTGGTTGTTACTGATGATCCTCTCTCTAAATCCATCCCCGGAAATGCAACGCAATGCACTGCAGTAAGCTTGAATCTTTGTTTCATAGGATGTCCATGCGTCAGAACCTCCTCACATGTTCAATCTCATCAGCATGAGAGTCTTTTCGGGGATCAGATCTCCCGACATGTGTCTACCGCTCTCAGAATTTCAGTCAGAGTCGTGAATCCAAACCCGCAACGTGTCGTCACTAAATTGGAGACATCTTGCTTGCTGGATGTCCAAAAGGTGCAACGCTGGAAAAGTACGAATGGGTCTCTTCTTCTTGCCAGTTGAATCCGCATGTGGTGTTGTTTGCAAGAAGTCTAGCTGCTTCAAGAAGCCCGTTGTGATGATGGCGCCTGTTTGCGACAACAACATCATCAGATTCAATGGAATTTCATCATCTTTGGGATCCATCACCACATCGATCAGCACATCCAGGTGAATTGCCAAACCCTTCTTTCAGAACCCTAATCTTCTTCTTAAGGTTTTCTTGCTTCATGTTCCTCAAGTTCTCAAAATGATTGATTCCACAGTGTCATGTGGATGGGTGAAAAAAATTCTCAACAGAATTTTGTTCCATGATTGAAGAAGAAGACACATTTTTCTTCTTGGGTGTTTTTATCCACCTTGACATTACCTACTGGAAATTGCATGGGGTAGAGAAGTTTTGTCCTGAGAACTTCTAGAGAGAAATTGTGCCTGCATGTCTGGATTTGATCTTGGGAGGAGGAGGATCACATTCTCAATCACATTCTCTATCACATTCTGCTGGCATTTGGCACCTTGTTGCAAGACAAGCTGTGAAGTGTTGGATTGACAACTGAGCCATGAGGGAGAGAGAGTGTGGGAGAGTAAATTGGCCTCTTCCTCCTGACATCTCTCCTGCACCCACTGAAAAGGTTCTGAAAGGAATGTCTTGTTTTGTCTTTCCATTTTAGAGTCTTGTGCGGGAAGAGGTTGGGGAATCTCATACACTGGCAGTCTCCTCCTCAGCCAGTGCAACTGAGCTTTCGGGTTTGTCTATCCATCAAGCTTTTTGTTTTCGTGCCATTGATTTGCTCAAGCATGCTCAGACTAGCAGGCACCCATGATGCTCTTTGTGTGCATTGATGTATTGTGTGTATTTTGTTTGTTGATGACTATGGATACTGACTCTCTCTCTCTCTCATCTGTGCTAGGATTCATGGGTGATTTAGGACCATTGAGCAATTGAAAGTTAGTAGGAAGTGTGAGAATGGTTGTTGATCTGTTTTGTGGATGTTTGGATCTTTTGTGTGACCAGAGTTCTCACTTCTTCAACAGAAATGTGGGCAACTTTCTTGTACATCAGCAAGAGTTAAATGGCACCAAGGATAGAAGCTTGACATTATATGTGTGGGCCTCTGAAGGAGGCAACCGCTGGGGAAAAGACTCTTGGGCCCATGTGGATGAACCATACAAACAGAGAGGAGGAGGTCTTGGAGAATTGATAAAGAGCATTTTGCATCGTGTGTTGAAGTTGGTGGGGGTCATTCTTCTGGTGTCTGCAGTGGTTGTTGCTGCAGCTCCTTCAATTCTGTCATGGCCTACAGGCCTCAAAATGGCACTTTCCTTAGCAAATCACACCATTCCAGGTTTCTTGTTTCATCTGCTAGTTGGCTTTTCTCTTGTAAATGAATTGTGTGATGCTTGAACATGTCTGACCTACCATTGTGGAGACCTCCGTGTGTCTTCACTTTTCAGAGTTTAGTGCAGTTCATTGAAAAAACCAAGTCTCTGATGGGTAGCACAACAGAGGCTTACGTGGAATAGTACATAAATGATGGCCTTTTCGCAACTTTGTGCTAAGTTGAAGGAACAGCAGAGTCTTGAGCATCAAGATTACAATGGTGTGTAGAGCTTAAATTTACAAAATCCTTTGAAGAAGATCAAATGTTTCAGCATGATGGTGTGTTCACTTGTAGGCACGATTTCGGTTTCACATGCATCACTTGGATGGAGAAAGCCAGTTAAGGTGGAAGGGATCACCTTGAAAGGTGTGGATGGTAGAACTGTGGTGTCGATTCCAAAAATAGGGACTCGAGCTCCTCTCTGGTCTATTGTTACAGGCAGATCTGGGCTTGGTAGGTATTTACATGGCCATTCCATCAATTCCAATGTCATGCATGGCCTGTTTCTCAAGATTCTATGATGCAATTGAGCTGGATGGGTTTTTGTGGATTTTGAGCAGGTGAGACTGTTGTCACTGCACCTGTGGTGGACCTGCAGCAAGACCCCAAAAGTGGCCAACCTCACCTTGCACTAGCACTCACCCCTCTAGAAAAGCTTCTGAAAGGCAACAAGAAGCCCACACACGCAGTGCCTGCAGAGCCTCCTGCTGATGTAGTTGTCACAGCCAAGGTAAAATCTCCAAATGGAGGGTTAGAAGTGACAAACGCAAAGCTTACATTGCCTCAGGATGCAGCAGCCGTGATTGGACCTAGTGTGTATATTGATGTAGCAACTGGAAATTTTGCTACTGATGAGAATGATGCACTGCGAGAAGCAGTGCATGAGCACCCGGGGAGAGTCCCAGTGGTGTTCAACATGTGGTCGGATCGTGCTCAAGCAGAGGCACTGGGGTTCTTGAACTTGAAAAGTAGACAGATGGAGCTGCTGAGGCCGTTGAAAGCTGAGGTCAGACTATCATCCGTAACCATTTCTTCAAAATGCTGGCTTGGAGATTTGCAGAACCAAACTTCAAAGTCTGCTCATTTCATGAGGTCAATTGTGCAAATAGGTTCAAAATAGGTTTTGAAGAAATTCTTTTTCGAGGCACAACAACACTCACAGAAGTGCTTGCATACATAGATCTAGGTACTGTGTACTTCACAGTGTGGGAGCTTGAGTGAGCCTACTGAATTTTGAAAGAGCTACAAATGGCAGGTCAAGCTTCTGGACATGAAAGAACCTTGACCTATTATATCAGTGTGGCTGCATAATTTTGACTTTCTGTGCAGATGGATCTGACACCAGCCATGGGAAAGCTTTATCTGGCACGTGTGAATCCCCTACTTGGTGAGATTGTAGGACCGGCTATTGGAGAGGAGGATTTGCCTGATGTCACTGTATATGTGGCGCCTGCTGGTTTTGTTCTGCCTGCAGATGAGTACTCGATCCGCATTGAGCCCCTGAGAGCGGTAAGGTCACATACTAATATCATGCTGGCAGAAGACGAATATCAAGTAGACTAGATCAAAGTCTGGCTAAAGAGATCTTTGAGTTTGAAATCAGAGGAGCTGAGCCACCTGCAATAGCTTTGTCTGTCATGATCCTTTATCTTTGTGAAGGATGTAAGGTATCATTTGTCCAGAATTTGAGGGAGGTACATTTCTGAGTACATTGATTGAAAAATTTGCATCACATGCACGGTGTATCTGGCACTGATGGCATTGGCTTTTGTTCAATTGGTGACAGACATTGGCAAAGGGACAACTAGTGGATGGAGTCCTATCTCTTGTATCAAGAGAGGACTTGGCTAAAGGAAGAGCACAGCTGACCATGCAAACATCACCCATTGAGGCAACAGTGAATGCGAATGGCAACCTTGCCTGTTCTCGAATGGACCTTCTCATTGCCGGTATCAACCCTGCATTTCTTCCTCTCTGTTTTTCTGCTGCCTCCCAACACTTTCACACAACTCATTACCTTCATTTAGTAAGGAAAAGACTAAATCAAGTATATTTCAGACGGGAAAATTCCCACATGGACCACATTGATTCAAATTTTCCCTGCAAACCCACTCATTTCTGGCATTCTAGTGAGATGACCTTCATGTATTGGTGTTTGCAGATCGAGTACATGTTGCCACATGGGGACTCATGGATACTGCTAAGGAGACCATTCAAATGACTCTTGCAATACCAGGAAGCACCTTGAGAGACCTTCTTGGGCTTTCAAAGCTTTCCCATGACTATTACTTGAAGGTATAATTCCTTGTTACTCTTCTGAGTTGGGTCAAGAGCAACTCCTTTTAAGAATCTTTCTCTTGCATCTTCAACTTTTTGTCATCTGTTACTGCAATAAAACAAGGGTCTGCATTTATTCCTGGAGAAGGAACCCAGAGTGTCACCCTGAAACCCTTCACGTAAGTGTGTTTCTAAAACTGAGCAATGTTACTGGTGGGACTATCACAGAAGTTTGGGCATGGGTAATCTAGAACCAAAGTTGATTACCTGATTAGCTTGTAGATAAACCTTAGGCCCTAAGGTCTAAACCTTCTTAGTTCAGTTGAATGGGCATCCCAGTGATAGGAAGGAGGGTGGGAAGGGAGGGTGAAAGGCTGGTGAGATCCATGCTTTCCTTCATTGTGGAGACAGAAGATCTCTTGTTGAAAAACTGACATGTAGTATGTTGGCTGTAGATACCTGTGAAGGGCAGTTTTGACCGTCCTCAAGTGGACTGGATGGCAGCAGGCAAAGGTATTGCCCAGCTAACATTGCGGCAACAGAGAGGTGGGGAATTATTCTCAAATTTCTTTCAGCAGTTTGAGGAACCACAGACAGAAGTCCCTCGGCCTATTGATGTTTTACCATGGGATACCCGAAGGTAGTGCCACTGATGGAAGGTTTAGTTAGGGGCAGAAGAAGCCCCACTTTCTATACCTCTGAATCTGTTGCTGCTTGGACTTCAGTAAAGAAGCCAAGCTCATTGTTGTTGAATGTGTGTATATATTTTGTCAGTCTTTTTGCACCATGCGTTGCTTTTTATATGCTAAAAAGTGGAATGAAGTAATGGGTACTATGTGGTAAGAATCTGGTGACAAGCAGACATTTGCAGATTTGTGTTTCTCTATGGATCAAATTTAGTTTGTTTTTCATAGACTTTCTAGTCAGCAATTGTCTTGGTAGATGAAATGCCAGGCAGTGAATACCACCCATCACAGCATTGTTAGAACTGGAGCATCAAGTTTAGTAGAGGATGAGCAACTGTGAAATAGCAGAGTTTTGTCTACATATATACTAATTGTTATTCATGTCTTTCAATGGGTATCAGTTGTTGGGTATGTTTTGCTTCAGATCTCAACCTCTCTTTTTGGTTACAGAAAATTTAATATATCAGTTTTTGGATGTGTTTTTCTTCAGATCTCAACCTGTCTTTTTATTGCAGAAACTTTAGATCAGTTTTGTATGTCTCTCCACAAAACTGAGTGGTGAAATCAAATGTTCTGGCAATTTAATTCCATAGACAAAAGACTGAAAACAAAGCTGAATATCAGTGGGGTAGAAAGCAAGCATTGAGTTGTCATGGGTTGTTGGTGGCTGAATTTGCATGAGCAGCTGGAATGGCATTCATGGGTTAGAAGCACAACTCACCCACCCCCAAGATCCTTGACCCATTAGATTTTACAAATTCACTGACACAAGTTCACACTTCTGCTGGTGGTGGTGGTGGTGGTAGCATGAGAGCAAGACCATATCCAAAGCTTTCAAGCAAAACATGAGTATCAAAGAGCAATAGAATTCTGTACAATCATTTATATTGTGTGATACATATTTGCTTAGTGGTAAAGGATCTAGAAGAGCTCAATCTAGGAGAGCACACAATTTCTAATAGTCTGGAGAGAGCTCACTCTTGTGTGTATGAGCTACACATTTCAAGTGGATGGATGGAGACATACATGCCACCGCTGGTGCTATGGAGTAGATCACAAACTTCAGAGTTTGACAAAAGTCCCAGTTTTCAAAACAAATTGGTGATAAGCAGCAGCTAATGCAGCTCCCACCAATGGCCCCACCCAAAAAATCCACTACACAGACAGACAGACAGACAGATTTCTTCCCACATTAGAAAACAGTGTTAAAAAATCACATAAGTTTGAAAATTCCACAATTGCAAACAATCGCATGAATGGTGCAGCAAACTTGGTAGAGAGAGATGTATGAGTAGATAGAGAACTTGTATGTGTGTTTTGGGGGTTTAGAGGATTTGGGTTCTTACATGCTCATGCCAACCTTGATGGCTGTTGGCAATCACAGCAGCACCAAAGCTTCGAGCTGGATTGATGCCTGCTCCAGTGATGGGAAGGAGACCTAAATGCGCTACAAAAATGGCAAATCCAATTGGCAGTGGTGCTAGAACCTGTGTATCATGATTCCACAATGCAAAAAAAATTCCACAAATTGGTTTTAGAAGATCTGAAGCAGCAGCAGCAGCTGATTGCTCAGGTTCACGCTTCAGTCAATCGATCAGGTTCTCACTCGAGCTTCAAGGACAAAGAAAAAGATGTGCTGCAACTACTCTTGGGTTGTCTCGTGATCATGGGGTTCAGAACTTCTTACAGGGACGTGAGAATCACGAGCGTTGCTCTTAGGATCTGTTGCGGAGAAGACGGTAAAGACGAGCAAGAAGGTACCCAGAATCTCGACTCCTAAGCCGGTCCCGATGCTGTACCCAGGGTGCACAAAGTTCACTCCTCCTCCCAGGCGGTCGTAGGAAGGTTTCTGGAACGCTTTCACCAGACCTGCTCCACAGACGGCGCCCAAGCACTGCGCTGCAATGTACGCCAATGCTCGCACCAGCGTCACTCTCCGTCCTAGAAACATGCCGAACGTGACAGCCGAATTCACATGTCCACCTGCAGCAACAAAGTAGGAAGAAGAAGAAACACACCAAGGTTCAAAGAAGGTTATTGCAACAACAATAGTGCACATCTCTCTCATTGTCGTAACAATGCACATCCATGTGTGATCAAAGCAAGCAAGCTCATGGACATATGAATTGCGAGGAATGCAAAGCTGACCGCTGATCAACAAACAACAACAGAGATCTTACACAAGTATGCACTACCTGAGATCCCAGCGATGCAATAGACCATGATGAAGATGGCACCTCCAAATGCCCATGCAACTCCCAACAGACCCACTGTGTTTCCAGCTGCTGCGCCGTTGCTGCTGCTTCCGTCTGCTCTGTCGACTCCCATCAAAGCTAAAAGACCCACATACACGAAGAGGAGAGTGGCAACGAACTCGGCAATGATGGCACGGTACAGAGATGGACGCAAGAGCTCGCTTCTATCTACAAGGGGAGCTGGCTCTGGTTGTACCCAGTCCACTGGTAATCCTTCCTCCATGTTCCGCTCCACGTTTGGTTGCTTCTTCGAGTTCGACATTTTTTTCTTTCAAATTTTCCTCAAACTCTAGAGCACACCTCAAGAAACTCAGAATCAAACTTCTTCTACTAACTAACTTTCAGCTGAATTCTTCAAACAATGAATCAAACTCTCTAAGAATCACACAGTCTCTCTCAAACACACATGTGATCTCTCACATCACCAAATACAAACTGTGCCTCAACAAACCCAAAATTTTTTGTTGCAATTGTGTGTATCTCTCACAACTGAGCTTAACTTCTTCACACCCCAAATCTGATCACTGAAGCAAATTTATTCACAACAAAACTGTACTATTGTTGTTTCTAGATTAAAATTTATGAAACTTTCAGCTTCCTTCACAGATCATCATCATCATCATCAGCACACAATTTACACACAATTTTAACCAAGCTCCAAATTCCTCCTGAGTGTATATATTTTAGTATAAATATATACAAACAAACAACCAAATTTGCTGCTGCTGCTGCTGCTGCTCCTCCTCCTCCTCCTCCAATTTGGTTGTTTTGTACATTTATTTGTTGTTTTGCAGATCATGCTTGAAAACCTAACCCACATTCAAGCTCTCAACTTCAGAAGTTACATCTGGTATACAAAATTTTGGTTGCAAAAATCTGAAACTGTTTGCATCCAATTTTTTTTTAATTAAATTAAATTAAATTAATTTTTTTGGTTTGGTTCCTTTCCTTTTTTCTTTTTTTGGTTTTGGTTTTTCTTTTGTTTTTCCTCAAATTCCAAGTGGGTATTTTGAATATGAATTTTGTGAGCATTTAGGTTAATCATCATGCTCGATTCTGCTCATGCAAAGCTGATTTATTATTATTATGATTATTATTAATTTCTTGGGTTCTGTTGGGTGGCCCCCAAAAACCATTCCTTTTGGTTTAACAATACTCAAAATCCAATCCCATCCAATCCAATCAAGCTTGAATAATCAAAACTAATTCCTGGATCTTCATAATTGTTCATGTTTATTTACTCAAACAAATAAATAAATATAAATAAATAAATAAATGCTCATGCTCATTCCCAAATTTCATGAGTTTCATGAACATTAATCCATCATGAATCATTTTAAATATAAATATAAATATATATATAATTTCCATTTATACAATCAACATTTCATTTCATCCTGCTCAGTGGCTCACTCAACAATTTCTCCTTCTAATTGTGTTGTTGGGCAAAAATACAAAAAAAAATCCCTTTTGTTAATATTTAATGCTGCATTATTTTTTTCCCCTAAGATTTGAACAACTCTTTTTTATTATTGTATTATTTTTAATTAATTAATTAATTAATTAATATTTTTTGTGGTGCACCCCATTACTGCAACTTAACTCTGTGTTTGCATACTGTGTCAACACTTGTTCCTGAGCTACAGCAGCAACAGCCTTGTCTTAGCCACAGAGATGGCATATGAACCAGCCCCCTTTTTTTAAACAAAAAACTGGCGAGATTTCGCCAAAAACAGAAATTAAATTTTATTAAAAAAATTCAAAATGAAGTTTTAAAAAAAGGTTTTTTCAATAGCCAGAAATGAGGAAAAAAATCAAAAAAATCGCCAGATGCTTATATTTGGCTTCCAATGTCTAACCAAATTATATATATAGAAGGATGATCAAAGATTTATAATATTTTATTTCCAGTGTGTAGCCAAATATATATACAAGGATGATTAAAGATTAATGTTTGATATTTGATTTATAGCCAGATTTGGCTAAAATCTTCCTAAGGATCATTGCCAAATTTTCTCCGTCTTTCTATGGAAAAAAAAACACTGATGTCAACACAACTAAAACAAGGGCGGTTTACACAAAATTCTCCCGTCACTTTTTTAAATTATTTTTTTCTTGAGATTTTCTTGATACCTTTTTATAAAAATCTACCACCATAGTACCTTGGCCACCTCGGCACATGTCTGCTGAATAATTAATTAATTAACTCCAAAAAATTCCATTTGAAGAAACAGAAAATATTTCAAAACATTCTTCATTTTCCTTTTCAATTTTTTTTTAAAAAAAATCTCTTTTAAGAAAAAATATTTTTTTCAAAATTTTGGAATTTTGTAAATATATATATATATAATTTGTGCCAAAAGCCACCAAGGTTAGTTAGAGTACACAAATCCTCCAAAGTCCGCCTACAAACAAAGACGAACAACTACGAAAAATATTAATAAATTTGTTGTTGTAGTAGGGCGGTGAGAACAGTGAGGGGATACGCACACAAAAGAGAAGAGACCATTCGTGCGGCCACAATGAACCAGCTCCCCACCCGTGCACCATGAAGGATGAATGATAAGTGGTCAGGAAACAGTTTTCTGTTAAGTTTTAGTTCCCTAGCTAACCATGGTGGTTAGCTCAAGTTGCTTTTTTTTTTGTTTCCTACCTACCTACCTATTAACAACCCACAAGCAAGTTGGTAATAGCTAGGTAGTAAAAACAGCCCTTAGGAAGTAAAATATCCTATTTTCCTACCTATCTACCCTATATAAGAGACCTATTATTTCTTACAGAATTGGTTACCAAGGTGAACCCAAAGATTAACTCATTTGAGGTTCATCCATCCACAAGTGAGTAATAATAATGGGCATCCAGTGGATGGTGTGCTGGTGGGTGCGGGTTAACTTTGGTCGATTCGTGCGGCTTCACTCAGGCCATTGAGTTGTTGGAGACCGTCTGACAAAGCGGAGCTCGTTGAAACAAGTGGAGAGCATCTTGTTCCCGAATCTAGTGCTAAAATCTAAACCATAGTTACGGAGATTTAAATGCTCACTTTTGTGAGCCGAGCTACTCACTACATAGAGAGCGTGACCCAATTGCCCGGAAGTGAAGCCCCCCCCCTCCCCCTCCCAAACACATTTGTCAACAACAAAACAAGCACGAGTGATGAAATTTTGTTAAAAACCCAAAAAACACTCACTTCGTGTCACCACTAAGTAGCTCAGACCGGGTGAAGATGGGAAGAAAAGGTGGAAATTTCTTGAAACCAGGTGGAGCTTCTCGTTCCAAAATCTAGTGCTAAAATCTAAACCTTAGTTACGGAGATTTAAATGCTCACTTTCGTGAGTATTGTACTACAAAGCTGAGCTTCTAAGTACATTTAGAAAGCTTCCACCCAAGCTTCGCCTCACCCAATTGCCCGGAAGCCAAGGCTATACCACATTTGTGAAGAACAAAAAATGAACACGGGTGGGTGGGTGGGTGTGTGACGACAAAAAATTTCTAATAACCCAAAAAAACGAAACACCACTTCATGTCACCACTAAGTACGGGCATAATTCGTGGGTGCATGTCATGTTTGACACTTGTGATCCAATTAAAATCATCCCGGGGGAATCAAACGAGAAACCTAATTCGTTACCTTGATCGGCGCAACATTAAATTCCGCATGCTTAGCTGAGCTTAGTAGTCGACATTTGTAATGCAAAACATGATGAGTAATCAAAATACCGATCCCACCACTAAGTACGGCATACTTAGTGGTATGAACATGAAACTCGTATTGTACAAGAAAAAAAACAGTTCTAGAGGCCCCTCCCCCCCCCCTTCCCCCCTTCACTCCATGATGCTACTTCTCATTGGTTGCATGGAAAATTTTATTCCTAATATTGGCCGCCCTTCTTAAGAACACCCAACACCCAACCTTTTCAGCACCACGAGCCAATCAAAGTATTTTATTTTGTCACTTTTGTTGTGTTGTCTAGGTCAAGAAATTGTTTTCATTTTGCCTTTTCTTTTTTTGGTATGGATTGAATAATTGAAGCTCGCTTTGTAACTTAACCTAATGTTCAAGCTTTACCGAATCAAGCCAAAAATTTGTTGTCCAAATTGTAATATAATAGATTGAAGAAATTGAAAGTGCGGTTTAAGACATCATACATAGAAAAAAATAATCCATAAAGACAAGAACTAAAAAATGGGTAGCCTTAAAAAAAAAAAATTAATTGGGGGAGTGTGTAGTGTGGGTTGGGGGGGTTGTTGCTTTGTTGTAAAACACAAATCACACTCTTTGTTTTTTGCTTTGTTATAAAGTGTTATATTCCCTTTGTCTCTCTTTCTTTTTTTCCTTGGGCCATGTTCTTCCAAAATCTAAAGGAGACACACTTGCCTCTCTCATACATATGATCCACACTTGCCTCTCATACATATGAGCCACACTTGCCTCTTATATATACGATACAAATACATAAAAGGCTTGTCACATTGTCACATTAATGTTGTGTTGTGTTGATGTCGGTTTAAATATTTTTGAAGGTTTTTTTTTTTTTTTTTCCCACCAATAGTCTTCAATTGTTTTTTTTACTTTTTAATTTTAATTTTGAGAGAGTCTGCAATAAGAAGAAGGTAACGAAGGGATTACACGTGCATGGTGCATGGGGCCACCTGGCCGGTTGTTAGTGTCGTGTACTTTTATATACATGTACCAGTCGGGGCAGAAAAATTCTAGTGTATTTATCGGTCACCCTTACAGATGAACTAATTCCGGGCGTGTTCTCTCTTTCAAAATGCCTTATGTTGTTGTTTTTTTCTATTTTTCTTGTGATACCCGGTGGGTACCTTTCGAAGACCCATTGGGTATCATCCAAAACTAATGACCCCCCAAAAAAAAAAATTCGGTTCAAATTTAGGAACTCCAAAGTATAGGGGTTCTAAATTGACAAATTAATATAAAATACAATACCATGATAAACTATAACAAGGGTGGGCGGGGGGGGGGAAAAAAACAAACAAACTATATTTTGTTATAGGTCTTTCTAACACATACCATTTTGCCAATGAAAAAAGTATGCCTAATGTTTGAAACTCCATTGGACCCATTAGGGCAAAAGGGGGGGTATGTCAATAGTTTTATGGACTTATTCTTTTGTTGACGTGCATGCATGGGGAGAAGGCATTCGCCAAAAAAACATTTGAACCCAAGGGGACTTTGGACAACACCATGAAGGATGATGATTGATAGATATAGTCTTTGCGGGCTTTAAGAGTGGCCAAGTAGTGTATTATACAATACTTTTGTTTTGGCATCTACTTGTTGCATATCATTCCTTTGAATTGTGTGTTGGCTTCTCCAGCTTCTTCCAGGTATCGCTTGGAAAACCCCCATAAAACTAGCAAGAAAATGTTACTATATGGTCCAAACCCCCATAAACTAGCAAGAAAATGTTACTATATGGTCCGTGAGCTTGTGTGTGTCTAAAGCTGCAGTTTTGTAGCCGCAAAAACTTTAGATTTTTTTTTTGGCCCTCATCCCTCAATTTTTTCCTAACCTATTATGGTCTGATAGGTTTGTTTTGGTGCCCTTATTTCAGGGTTCCCAAAAAAGTCCCCCCGAAAAGCCCAAAAAGTCCAAAAAGCATGGCCACATAGGTTGTTTTGGTGCCCTTATTTCACGAGGGGGTTTCCAAAAAGTCCCCCAAAAGTCCAAAAAGGGTGAAACTGGCTCCTGTAAAAGTGGCAAACCAAGTGGGATTTTTTGTTTGCTCGGATGGTCCACATTTGGATACCGTAGTAGAGCCTAGCACTTTGATGCCAAATTTTATTTTTATTTTTATTTAATAATCATTAAAAAAATTTCATTAAGGTGCACTTTTTATTTGTTAAGTACACCTTAATAATTCCTCAAAAGTCCATTTTTTTAATATGGTGGACCAATCTCTTTGTTTTTTTTTTTTTTTGTTTTTGACCTCTTTGTTTGGTCCATTAC
>Ga0116231_10009205_pt1 | contig 16808 bp, 12 predicted proteins | sample S1TSphgellanicum_2_FD_89695 | JGI IMG/M metagenome (GOLD analysis project Ga0116231, IMG submission 89695) | Host-associated microbial communities from peat moss isolated from Minnesota, USA - S1T2_Fd - Sphagnum magellanicum MG | ecosystem: Host-associated > Plants > Peat moss > Unclassified...
AATCACAAGGAAACATAATCACATGGTCCCACATGTGATTCCACATAAAATAATCACAAGGAAACATAATCACATGGTCCCACATGTGATTCCACATAAAATAATCACAAGGAAACATAATCATATGGTCCCACATGTGATTCCACATAAAATAATCACAAGGAAACATAATCACATGGTCCCACATGTGATTCCACATAAAATAATCACAAAGAAACATAATCACATGGTGCACATGACTTCCACATAAATTAATATATGAAAATCAATGCATCATGACCAAATTATGAAATCTTACCACTCAACTTACCCATTTAAACAATTACCTAAGTAATTATGTAATTACATCAAGTTACACATCAAGATATAGGACCAAGTACTTATTACCTAGTGTCCTATCCCTTGTAAGAATGTAGTATTTTGGAACATTTCTAAACTTGTAACAATCCTAAATATTCATATTTGGATATTATTTCTAGATTTTCTACACTTTCTCCCACTTGAATAATTCCTCTAGATTTTTTTCAATTTTTCTCCCTGGAATAATTTCTTACCTTTATACAACCCCTCACTATAGTTCGATCACATTTATTGGTAAAAGTGTCTTCTAAGAACGTAAGAAAGAATTTATCTATTCTACTTTTGGATATCAAAATATGAATCTCTACTCCCCCTCTCTTGGGAGAATTTAATAGTCTTTCTATTATTGAACAAGGTGAGTATTACAATATGTAAGGTGGGAGTATGATAAAGCATGAGTGTACCATAAATCAACACCTAGGGTGAGTCCCAAAAACCAAAAACCATACTTTGATTTCAAATTATGACTTCAAATGAGTCACAGTTTTTAATTATTCTGGATTCAATGGTCTTGAGTCTTGACAGCCCCATCTGATTAAAAAAATTATGTTATTGATAATCTTGACCTCAGAATGTCATGTAAACATAGTATATATGAGCCAATAAATTGTAACATAATTGGTCTTCATTTAATGAAGGTTTATTTTCAAGTTTTGGCACATGCGGCTTTGGTTGTAGGAACTCTAGATAGCCATGTGAGGGGCAGGGTTTCTTTTATGAATTTTGTGATGTAGGCAAAGTGATGATCATCCAGAAAATAATTTAGCCAAATTTGGCTAAATACTAGATATGAAAGTAGAACAAAAAACAGAATCCTTCTATATTCTTGATTACCTACTGGAACTTATCATAAAATTCTGGCAACTTGAATTTTATTTTACTCTAGAAAATCTGGCGAATTTGGGTCATTTTTTTTTCATGAAACATCCTTTGTATAGGTCAGAATCATATTTTTCAGGTCGAAATTTGGTGAAAATTCGCCTGTTAAAGAAACACTGGTGAGGGGTTCAATATGAAGATTTAACAACTCTGAGTCATGTTTCATAGTATGGCCTAGTGACAACATTGGGCTACCCTAGGACAATTGTTTAAAAACTCATAACTAATTTTTAATAGGAAGAGTTTTAAGAAATATTTGGGGCCATTAATTCCTTCAAATTTCACCCCTGAACTCTACCCACAATGTAAAGCTGGAAAAATCTAACATAAGAAACGATCCATAAGAGGACAATCCATAAGAGGCAGACACACCTCAAAAGTCATGCACTCCCATTCCCTCCGTGTTCAAGCATGTCACACACTCCCATGGCTATCATAGGTCAATGATGCTTATGGGCTGTCAAAAGGTGTACGCCAGTGTTTGGCACATCTTGCCTTTTATGAAGAGCCTCCGGTTTGGGTTCTTTAAATTTTTTAGAATGGATTCAGTTCCACAAAAGAACAGAACCCGGCCGTGTGGTTCTGCCAAATATTTATACAATGTGGCATACTTGCTGGGTTGTTCATCTGGTATCCGAAATCTCTTTATCTCTTCAGTTTGCTGACACTTCTGCCCATTAGATAGTACTTACGACATTTTGTGCCCAAAATGTCCTTTAGTGTCAATGGTGACCAAACCCACGCTGAAAAGTCCATTAACATCCGTGGTGGATGATTATGCCACTTTTTCTGTTCTCACTTTTCTGTTCCCGTCAAAAACCATAGTAACATACCACCACTCAGATTCAGCATAAATTAATTAAATCGAAAGTGCTTAAAATTCCTGGATTTTCTTTAAAATTTTGAAAATTTGAAAGAAATTTTTTAAAAATTCTAATATTTAAGAAATTTCAAAAATTAGTTTTATTTGGTTCGAAGGAAAATAAATCCTTGAACTCTCATGACATATTCTATGAAGAGATTGGATAGAAAACATGCAAGTGAGCTACATTGTTCAAGAATTTCACATAAATATGGAAAATTGGACAAAAACCAATGCAAGTAGTACCAGAGCTTGTATGCCAAGGAAATAGTGCCAAAGAATTGATGGGGCAATCTGCCAAAAAGTTTGGAAACTAAAAATGGGGTGTGGAATGTGGACTTCATTGGGGTAAAATATAATTATTTTGGCAGTTGAGTCTCCAATCTGACTTATGACTACAGTAGGCTGGGCAATGGGTACTGCCACGTCACTTGGATTACAGTTAATAATCCTCTGGACTAGAATATTTCAATTTCTTATTCTTGCATGTTAATTTCTCTTTCAAACTAGAAGACTACATATTTTTTAAAATCCCATGTTTTGTTTTCATGTTCCCATGATGTTCCCACAATGTTCACATGACATTCCCATGCTGTGCCCACAATGTTCACTTTGACATTCCTCTCTTGTTCTCATAACCATTTCATGGTGTGTCATAATGATTTACCAAAGGTGTTAATGTAATGGGCTCATGGCTGCCTATTAGGCTGGATGGTCTGCATGTGAAAATGGATGGCATGCCCAGCATAATGGCCAGTCGCTTGCCCATTACCTAGTACAATAGAACTTACATTTTTCCCATGGGATTGGGTTTTTGACCCACTGTTTTTTCCAGTGTGGGGTGGGTCTTTGATTTTTGTAATACCTGCCAGTTCCAGGAATTTTGGAAAATCAGAATGAAAGAACTGGCAGTTCTGGGGATTTCCAACTTTTCAAAAATCAAACAACCACTGGGTCTGGGTATTTTAAAACAATAGAATCAAAGAACTGCTGGTTTTGGGTATTTCAAAAACTTCAAAGAACCACTGGGTTTCATGAAAGAATTGGCAATCCACCAGTGGTTTTCAAGGTGGTTATTTGCCTTTTTCTAAAAATTGAGAACCACGACTATATATAATATCTGGGTATTTGATTTTTTTGATAATCATTGTTATCAACTTTGATACCTGGCCTGATACCCCCAGTGGGGGTGTGGTGCAACTTTTAATACCTGCCCCACTCTGGTTTTTTTTTAAACCAATTTTGTGATGTGGCCAAAAGTGGCAATTGTGCACAAAAATATTTAGCCAATTCTGGCTATAAACCAAATCTGAAGTTGAAAAATAGGATCCTCCTATATTCTTGGCTACCTAGTACCCATGGGAACTTATCTAAATTTTTTGGCAATTTGAATTTATTTTTTCTATTTTCAACAAATTTGGGCCATTTTTTCCCATCATTCCTATTTTCCACGAATCATATCATGCAATTCCAACAACATTTTTTTATTGGTGATATACAGCCAAATTGCACTAGAGGTAAACAACTTGCAAAATTGTAGCAAGAAAATCTATGTGTTAATCTTGTTTATTTGCCACTTTATAGTGCAAAACCTTATCACGATTGCCAATGCCTCTAGATTAAAGTTCATCACCATGTTTGCAACAAAAGAACCACCAGATTTAAGGTTTTTTTTGTTTATTTCACACATTGCATACCTTTGTTTACCAAATTGTCATTGCGCCTATAATTGTTCATTCCCTCTATAATTGCTCATCACCTAATCTTTTCCAAAGTTCCACCATTTCATCATGATTCTTTTCTCTAATGTTTTAGATGCTATCACTGGTTGTGTGAATCATGGTTTTTAGGAATGGGAAGAGTGGGGAGTAATTGTAACTTATTAATGTTTAATGTTTGTTGTGCATTTCTTGAAGGCTCGAGTTCATGGGCATGATGGAACAACTGGTTGGTAATTTTTTGAGTTGGCATATTGATGTAATTATGGAAGGTAAGTTCATCTTTCCATTGTTGAAAGTTGTTTAAACTTCAAAATTGTTGCAAGTTTTTTGAATCTTATTGTTGAATTGTTGACAACTTTCTTGCATTTTTGTTTTTGGTATTTTGTTTGTGTTTCTTCTTATTGCTAGTTATTTATAACTTGTTTACAAGTTTTTGTGTTTGTAAGTGCTTGCTAGGTGCTTGTTGGGAGTTCCATTTCCTTTTTCATTACATTGTTACATTTTTGCCTTTGACATTAAAGAAAATTGAAATTTGGGTGTAAGGCACCACTTGTAAGTTGTTGGGAATTAAGATTTAGAATGTCAAAGTCCACATAGAATATGTTGGCATTGGAGAACAATTTTCATTCTAACCAAAATGCTAATGATGCAAGTTTGATTATTGTCTCATTTCACACATGCTCATAAGCCCACCTCTTTTTTGTTCTCTTGATTGCAAGCTTGACATCGATTCCTTGTTGAGCTCTAAGTGTAACAACTTTATTGTGTAATTGGTTTGCCTTTGTGGTTTGCCAAACTACATGCCCTTTAAAGTATGTGAAATCATAAACCTTCCTAAAAAGTTGAAGCCATTGAAAAATAATTTTAAAAAAACTATGAACCATCACAAAAATGCTAAGATAATTGGGCAATCACCTTTCTTTGGATTGAAATGTTGCGAGGTAGCAATGGGGAGGTTCAACATGTGAAGTGCATGGTCTATAATTCTATTCAAAGGAGGGACATGATATTGGGGGCTAAGTTTGATAGTTTGGATAAACATGTTGGGAAGATAAAGTTGACCAAGAATTTTTTGTACATTGGAGTGAAGAAAGATGAGACATATGTGGATAGAAAATGTTGGCATTTGTAAAAGAATATTTTTTATTCAAGCAAAAGTCGCACAACTATCATTAAACACATGCAAGGTGAGCTAAAGGTAAGAGGGGTAGGAAATGATAGCAATTTGTAACAATTTTCCACCTCTTTTAGCAAGGGAGGCTAATGTTGGAATATGAAAGTTGGAAACCTCTTTTTAGGTTTTCAAGTGTTCCATTTATAGCAAATATTTTTTTTGCTAATTGGGGTATGTTAGATTTCATGTATGCAAAAGTAAAAAGTAAAATGAAGGAGGTCTTAGTGTCACCGGTAGGAAAACTACCAAAATAGATGATGCAAAAATAGGTCTAAGTTTAAATCCAAAATATGAAACAAAGGGACCAATACAAGAACATAAAGGATAAAACCCAAGAACATAAAGTGTGCAAGACCAAAGTACAAACAAATATTTATTGCAATGAAGTAAGCAAACGTAAGCACAAAAAAACAAAACAAGAACTCCATTCATCATGTGAAAGGGATGTTTGTGACACTTGGTGAAATTTTGTTACCTTGCATTTATTTGTGATGAGGAAAAAAAGCCATTGTTTTGAAACTATTGTCTTTTGATGTCAATGGTGTTTTTATTGTTTAGGTCACTTTATTTTTAAACCTTGTTTGTTTCCTATGTTTTGACATGTTTATTTCAATGTTTGTGCTAAATAAGGATCTAGTAATGGCCTTTAAAAAAAAAACATGATCAATTTCTGCATGTGTGGAAGGTATCCATTGCATAAACCATTACACAAACTTGATTTTACAAACCTTGTCCCATTTGCAAAAAAAAAGGATTCAATATTTATGACAATATTTTCATTCCTTATTTTTCAAAACTCAAAACAACACATTGAGGTTAGAAAGTTGGTTGAATTCATGTTAACAAAGGGTAACAAGATATTATGGAATATAAAAACACATTTGATTAAAATGTTGAATCCAACCAAAAAGGTTTTATTTGAGTATAAGCCATTGTTGGTAAAGATGGCATAAATTTTAAAAAGATTAGCTTGACTCAAATAAATTTTTACCTACTCTGTGACATATTAGTCTTGATTGGGCTTGCGTGTTCGTTTCTTTTGTTAAAAATTATTCTTTGTTCATCAAGTTTTCACAACAAAGATATTTTTGTTTGTGATTGTGTGGCTAGAATTAAATTACACCAAGGTCATGTTATATGGCCTTTAATTGCAGTGGCCCAAACACATGGTTTGTTTCATATGCATTTAAAGATTTCAAGGACCTATTAGTTTACACACACAACATTATCACCTTGTTGTGGATTGCTTTAGAACTTGATTTGAATATGTCATGGGCCAAGTGCTTGGTTTTTCAATGTGTTAACCAAACATTTTATGCTACTTATCCAAATTATGTGATTAGAAGACCTAGGCTTGTCATAATAAAGACTTACATTGTTATCTTTCAAAAGGAGAAATAGATGTCCACATGTATATCCCTTGCCATTTAACATATTTTTTAGTCTTTGCTTTGTGTACAATTTCAGAACCCAATATTTTTTTATGTCTTATAATCTATTGTTATCTTGTAGGTGTTGTTGAGGCTTTGACAAAAAAACTATTTAATCAATTTCCTACCAACTACTTAATGGATGCATTGGGGATTGTTTACCCTTAATATTGGATCCAACATTATGTTAACTTGAAATTTGATCAACATTTTGCATTCATTAAAAGTGTTAATGAATGATTTATGGATCCGTATTATATATAGTTGTCAGATTTATAGTTACATGGTTGTTTGATTTTTGAATGACTTTATTGGTTACCTTTAATGGTCATAACTTTTGAATTATATTCTTGTATACCAAGGTAGAAGATCATGTAATTTGTAATGAGTAATGTAGCTTTTTCTTGAGTTCTTTCCAATTTTTTAATATTTGCAAATGAAAAATATGTTTTTGCTTGCATATTTTAAAATAATTTGTGAGCCAATGTTGTATATCATAGAAGAATTCTAGAATAATGATTTTAATTGAAGAATTTGAAAGGAATTGTAGGTGTAAAATTCAGCTTTTCCAAAAAGTCATTACAACTATGAGTGCAAGTTGGGTATTAGAATGTTTCTCCCTACCTTGTCATTTTGAGACCTTGACATGCAACATAATGTTTTTAAATGCACTTGATTTCGTGGCAACCATGGAGCCTCTATTTCATGTGAATCCCTTTAGTCAATTTTTATGTACATTGTCATTCTCACTCATTGAATAATTCTTTGTATGAGTTTTTTTATGTTAGTAGAAATTGTTTTTGTTTAGGTCCTAGGGAATGTTAAGGATGAAAAGACATTTTCAACTCTGTTTTTTATGGAATCATAGCTCAAAAAATAAGCTAAATGAACATCTCCCAACTATTTTGAACATGTTTTCACAACCTTTTTTCATTTTGGAGAACTTCATGTATAATTTGTGTTTGACAAATGGAAGAAAGCCACAATTCAATATTTATAAGCTTAGTTTACTTTTCTCCTATTGGTTGTTTTGTTTGTAATCAGATGGTTGTGTTTGCCACTCCCTTATCTTGATGATGAAATCATTTAGCCATAAAGTTGGGTGTCCTAATTTCATTTCAGAGGTTAGGTGTGTCCTTTTTGCTTGTTGGAAGTTATGATGTTTGTTTGTTATTTGTTGTACTAATTGAAATTGTAATATTTTGTTGTTTGTTGCAATAATTTCCATTTTTCTTTTTGCTTATTGGAAGGTATGTTACTTTCTTACTTCTCCAATTTTTCTTTCAGTTTTTTTCTTATGTTCAACCATTGTTTATATAATGCATCATTTGTGAGCTTGCTGATTTTTTGTGTGCTTATCAATGTTCATTGGTATGTGTTTGCTTTGGGTGCTTAATACAATTCAATTTTTGCATTTGTTCTTGCAATTTTGCTTCTTGGAATTAATGTTACTTCCTTACAAGTCTTTGTTTTGTTCTTTTGATTTTCTTTTTGTGTTCAGCCACTATTTGTACAATTCAAATTTTTTGAACTCGTTCATTTTTGAGCTCTTATCAATGATCACTGGAATTTGGTAATTGTTCTTTGTTACTTGTTTTTATGGGTGCTGTTTGTTTTTTTGGGTGGTGAATCAATTTTGCCAATTCAACAATTTTTGTTGCCCATTTTTTTGGTTATGGTCATTGTTCCTTAAATTTTTTTCTTTTTTTAGTCTTCTATTTTTGAAACTTTTCAGGGCTTTACTGACCACTCATGAGTGTTTAAAACCATTAAACATTCTTGCTGTTTTTTCTTTCTTTGGGTTTGTGGTGTTGATTCAGTATTACAAGTTGTCCTTTCTGAAAGGATCACCTACTAAAGCCTTTAAAGATTTTTAAAAGCCAAAGGTGGCGCTCATGTACATCACCAAAACATTATATAAAATATAAGTGGTGTTGTATTCTCAGTTTCTACATGTCACCACCTATTTCTGTTGTAAAGTTTGATTTCCCACCAATTGGTAATGAATTTTTTTTTATCAAACACAACCAGTTCTCACATATTCAAACTTCAAATAGCCACAAATCATAAATTTCAACATTTGTAATATCACCAAGTTTGCACTAAAATTGTGCTAATAAGAGCCACCCACTCAATATTCCAAACACAAGAAAAGCTGAATATATTGTACATAGTAAGTGCTGCGAACTGTCTAAGGATATTAAATTTCCCCATGTTTTTTGGTAGATTGCTTGGTGGATTTGTAGTAATGTGAGGATTGGAACTAACACTTGCTGCACAATTTGGTCATGGATGTCTTCAGTTTTGCAAATTGGAAACTGTTGCCTTTTTTTTGTGCAACAAAGGATGCAATTTGATTTGTTTCAAAACAATTTTCTTGTCTCAATTCCCAAACCAACTTGCATGAAGGTCATGGGAGTCAAGCACATTCACAACCTTGCAAGTTGAAGTTTGCGGTTTTCACAAATTCAGGTCTCTTCCATTTTCCATTTATTTGCAAAATCACAAACTCAGAACTCCTGCTCTTCTAACAATGCCCCAACATAAAGATCATTCTTTATTTTTCCAAATTTTCAAGGTTCCAAGTTCAGGCAGAGAAATTACATCCCTGCTTGTTGGACAGGAAAGAAATAAATCCCAACCCAATAAATGACTTGGAAACATGAGGAAACCTACTAGAAGCACGCAAACTTGTATGTGCACATTGTTGGACAATACCTCAATGCACAAAGAATAGACTAAATTCTTGAAATGATAGATATAAAAAACCTCTCAGCAAACATATCAGCCTGGGAATCACACATGTCATCAATGAAATGGTAAATGGATCACTGCAACAACCTAGGATGTAGGAGCAAAAAGGAAACCAAAAAAGGCTAGTACACCACAGTTGCAAAATCCATTTGCAAATTGTGAGATTACAAGTTTATAATTCCAAGCAGTTTTTCACAGTGTGTTGATAACATAACCATCAAAAGCTTGTCATATAAAAGCTTTCAATATCACATCTATGCACAATAAGTGTGCTAAATATTCCTAGCAAAAAGTACTAGATGCAAAGATATTGAACACTTAACCTGCCGCCATGCGGTATGTTGTGCTGGAAACATCAGCCACTAACATTCTGGGATGCTAGAACCTCAAAAAGGTCCTAGGTTCAATCCTAGCGGTGTTTAGTTGAAACTCCTGCTAGCTCTCTGCCAATGGACTTGACTTGGGGGTGCCAATGGCTTGTCAGGTCGGGTCTACTGTTGTGTTTCCAAAAAAACCCACAGATCAGCCATTGCATCTTGCGCATCAGTTGGAGGACTGGGGCAATTAACTAGAAGGAGGAGCTCCAATTACCACTTAAACTTATTGGATCTGATTGTTTGCTGGGGTTGGAATATTGGGTACTCTACTTGTTGTGGTTCCATTTGTACTCTTAGAGCTTGCAGAAAGTACTATTTCATTCATCTGGATTCGAACAGGTGGACATTCACTTGCGCCTATAATTTCTACACTTGGATTGGCTGCCAGCACCATCCAAATGCAAGGGTTAGGTGAATATTTTATATTTTAGCTAGTGCAGGAACTAGTTTTTGAGAGCCATTTTGATTTCAAGCCAATAACCCACTAATTCCTTAGTAGACCCATATTGCTCACCATTCTTATTTTCTGATGGTTTTGCAATGCTGTACAATCACACAGAAAAACCATTTTTGCTTGTAATAAACACCTGCATGTCAAAATTCAATGTGTGCATTTCTTTGTTCACTTAAAGAAAAATACACAAGTGCTGCATGTTGCCAAAAAAACTTGCTCTTGCTAGAGCTAATTAGTTCAACAATAATATTGAAACAATTGAAACACTTTTGTGCAATGTTCTTTTTTTTCAGTTTTCTGATGCAATAATGATCTTGAAAACGTTTTAATCATTAATTGATGACAGGTTTGTAGAAAATTGTCCAAATTGTAGAAAACTAGTGATAAACTACTCCAGAAACCCAAAAAAAGCCAAAATGTGGCAAAGTTTTTTTTCCCTGAAAAGTTGGTGAATTTTTCTTAGAAAACAGGGAAATTGTGATTAAATGCACCTTTCCAATTTTGGTGGTCAAAATTTTGCCACCAAAAAAAGCATGGCTTCCATGTAATAAAGTAAGTTATTGAAACATTTGAATATTTCAAATTACATTCAAACTTATTTCAATGGAAGGTACTTCTAGTTTTTTTTTCAAATTATGTGCAAAAAAAATAGTGTGAATCTTATTTTTTAAGAAAATAATTTACTTAAATGTATATAGGTGCTTAAAATTTGATTATGAGAATATATCTGAAATATATTTTAAAAATTCTCAATATTAATTTTTAAACCCTATTATTAGGGTTAGGGTTTAAAGATGTAGAATTTGACTAATCTCAATAAGATCCTAGCCCCACCACACTTTAAGTTGCCCCACATATAGTAATTATTTCCCCTAAAAAAAAAGTCTTCAATTTGTAAAATTTAGATTTAAGGGGTCCAAACATAGTTGGGGTTTCATTAAAATTTAAATATTCACTATATGCCTTCAATTGGAGGTTTTCTTTAGTTTATTGTAGAATTAATATTAATTAATATTTTTAAATAATCATTAATATTTTTCACTTCCAATAACTACAAATTAATATTAACAAACCATTGATATTTTTTTGTTTAATTTTTTTAAAAATATTAATTTGTCTGTTCAATAAATATATATGTACTAAGTGACACACCTTAACTTTGTCAAATGGCATCAAGAGAGTAAAGAACCAATTGATTCTCAATTTTGTAATGGAATACAAACTCAAGGCGTATTCCCTAGCTCCTGAAATAATGAAATGGGATGGGATTAAAACAAGTTCACAAATTTAAATTCAAAATGAAACTATCTTGGATAAACCAAAAAAAAAACTAGTCAATGCAAGTTGGAACCAAAATGGTTCATGGACAACCTACAAGGAATAAATTTTCACAAGATTCATCATGGTTTAGGTTGAAAAAGAAGATTCATCTCTCATCTTATAATATATTTTGTGATTAGTAACGAAGACTACATTTAAGTGGCAAAAATTCTTAGGACATCAAAATGAAAGTTTTGAAAATTCTTGACTTTGTCAAGTTATGAATCTTGTAATTTTAAAAGCTCATAATTCATGCATAAAAACTTTGATTGAACATCTTTCAAAGGAAAAAATATAGTTCAAAAGAGACATTTTCAACATCCTAATTGGATTTTATTTGATCTCCTATTTCTTAAGTTTTAATGGTCAAAAATCAAATTGTCAACTTGACTTTTGAGCATTCTTTTGATCACAACTTGACTTCAAATTTTCAAATGGAGAGTGTAAGTTCACTTTGGATATCTATGTTTCAAAGAACTTTTCAAGGATTTAAAAATGACCCAATTTGGACCCAAGGTTTCTAATGTATTTTTTTTGGCAAAGATTTAAGACATTCACAATAATCCGAGGACAAATTCCAAAAGTGAGAATCCATTCGAAAATCTTGAGAATCACTATCTTTCAGTCTCCCACACTTGTGAAAATATGCTTGAGTCTTAAAATCTTTTTTTTACCCACTACTCTTCTCATACCTTTATCATGTTCACAAGCCCAAATATAAGGTCAAACTAAGCTTGATATTTCCATAATAGTTTTCATATTTGCAACAAGGCCAATCCATGACCACAATGTAAAACAAAGAGGCGAAATATCACCATCTTTAACAACAAGAAAGATAAGATAACAACATAAACAACCACAATGTCCATCATTATGAATAATGACTTCAAATGAAAGCATAATGTGAATTTATTGTTCAAGGTTACATCTAACCAAATATCAAAAGTTACATGCATCTCAAAATAACATCCCAAAGATAGTTATTATCTTCACATTGGTTAAGGATCTTGACCCACAATTTTATCCCAAAATTCAAAATAGGTGTGATGTCTCTTTTTTGTGGGTAGATCCAATAACCTTCTGTCAACCTCTTGACTCTTTGCTAACTATTTGATGAAAGCCATCAATTCTTTGAGGGGATTTGGAATAACATAATTCGAGGGTTAATTTCCAATATTTTCAAAATACTTGAGGTTATTAAAAATAATCAAATAATTGTTCAACACTAGTCATTAACATGTATGAATGTAAATGAAGCAAATGTTGCCTATTGATTGGCCAACCAGAGCAAGCTGGTTGCCAAATCAAGTGTTCAAAAAACTAGAATTGGGTGCAGTATTATTTTTTTAATAGTGGAATTTTTTTAAATAATAGAAAATTAGTTGGGTTTTTTGATGGCCAAATTTCAGAAAGAACATCACCACATTCTATAATAAGTTCTAGTTGCTAGCCAGAAGTAGATAAGAAACCTTTGATTTCTTAACTTTCACATATTTTTGTAGCCAGATATGGCTAAATCATCTTATGCATAGCCACTGCAGCCACATCACAAAATTGGAAAAAAAGAAGACTGCTCTACATACACTAGAAAAATTATCTCAGTTCTTTCCATTGCTCATACAATTCATATGTCCCCCTCACATGTCTTCCATAAATTATCCTCTACGCTTTGCCAAATATTTGCTGATCTTGTTCTCAAGCATCTCCCTGGCTCTTTTCAAGAGCCTCACACCTTACTGCATATTCCTTGCCAAAATTCTACTCATTTTAGCCTACATTTTTGGGTCAAATTAGAAAGAGTCCAATTTCTCTCTAGCAATTTTCTAGAGTCTACAGTTTAGAAAACAATTTCAATCATTGGGCCAATCAACAATCCCACCTCCAAATGAACTTTGGGTGCACCCACAAGTAAGTACTAAGTACCACACCATTGGATCCTTTAGGGTCTGTAAATCATGCATGTGCTCAATGGAGTAGTAAGGGGAGAACTGCACCAACATATGGGGAAGTAACAAAGAGGAAACCAAAAGGCCAGTCCAACAAAGGTGCAATATTCATTTGCAAATTGTGCGATACAGGCTATAACAAACACTATTTCATAACATAGTGGTAATAAGTAATAACCATAAAAAACTTGTCATGTTAATGCTCCACATATCACATCCAATATGCTAAGTATTCCTACCAGAAAGTACCAGATGCAAAGGTACTGAATATGTAATCTAACATCATCCGGTAGGTTGTGGTGAAAACATCAGCCATTGCATTTTGTGCAGCCGTTGGATGGCCTGGGCTAGAGGGAGGAGCTTCAATTATGACCTGAACTTGCACCTCATTGTTTCCTGGAGTTGGAACAGAAGCTACCACATCTGTAGTGGTTCCATCAGTACTCCCCAAGCTGGCTGAAGGTACTACTTCATTCATTCGCACATGAACATGTGGATGTTCATCTGTGCCTGTAATTTCTCCACCTGGATTGGCTGCCAGCACCATCCAACCCAAAGGACTAAATGAAAATTTGGTATGTTTGATCACATTACATAGTGCAGGAACTAGTTTTTGAGAGCCATTTTGATTTCAAAGCAAGCACAGATCAATTCCTGAGCTGGTCAATATTTTCTAACCTTATTATTCTCCAAAAGCTTTATAATGGCTTACAGTCACATAGAGAAACCAAGAAATAATTGTTGGTTGCAGTAAGCACCTACATCAAAATTCTTGTGTGTTTCCAAATAAGGGTAATAAAAGGCCCAATTGCTATAATTCTCCCAACAAAACTCACATGAGCTAGTTAATTCAAGTATAATACAAAAACAACCTAAAGACTTGAAGCACTTACTTGCAGGATTATTGCAGAAGAAAGTAATGGAGATCAAAAATTTTAAATGCTTGAAATTAATTTTGATTTGGATCTAGTACTGAATTGGCCATCAACTATATCACTTTGAAGTTCGACCCTTACATGCATATGGAGCCATACATGTCTTCAAAGTGGTCATGGGTGTATGGATCAGGGCCTATATATGTCTCCATAACTACATGTACTCAAACGTCTTGAACAGCCTTGAAGTTCTGAAGGTTTGGCTATGACCAGCCTTCTTATTTTTTGCTGGCTATATATAACCAAATAGCGAAATAAAAAATTAAAAATGCTAAATTCAAGTGCCTTTGGAGGTTTTCAATAGCCAGAATTCAATCAAAATTTAAGAAAAATTTCCAGATTTCTATACATGGTTCAAATAGGTAGTAAAAAATATAGAAGGATGTTCAAAAAATTCTACTTTCGTATTTTCTTGTAGCCAAATTTGGCTAAATCTTCCTGTACATGATGGCCACATTTGGGTATACCACAAAACTGACCAAAAAAAAGCATTGGTTGTGACTGAAGAGTTTGACATAGAGAATTGCTTGGGAAACTCCTGATGTCCATCCCCATTTATTTTGCCTAGTAAATATAGTTTGTTGATACTGAATTTCTAAAAAAAGAGACTCGGAAATGGTGTTTTTCCCAGTGTTAAATGGATTTTCCAGCAAAAATTTGCAACTTTGGCAAAAAGAAAAAATGTGACAAAAAAACTCTTTCCTTCTTTCCTTTCAGGGCAAGAAAAAACTTGTATACAAAGTGGGTTTGAAGCAATTGTCTGTCAAGCATCTGTCAAGGGCTGCACCTGCGTTCGGAGGGATTCTTAGAATGAGGGACAGATACTCGCTGGTTATCAACCTGAGTGTTATACCCATTTACTCACCAATTCTCAAAATATTCAAAGAATCCGTTTTGGTATATAACCATAGTTCTAATAACATATGAAAAAGTCAAAGAACCGGCCAGAAAACTGTCAGCCCTTTCATCAAAACCACTGGTTCTATGAGGTTTTTGAAATACCCTGAACTGGCAGTTCTTTGATTCTGTTGTTTTCAAAGAACCAGAACCAACACGGTTCTTTCAAAATTGAAAGAACCACACAACACTGGACTGTACCAAACTTTGGGGTTCCATACTGAAAATTTCACTATGGTTGAGACTTTGCCCTCAAAACTACAGCTCATTTCATAAAAAAAATCCTCGCGCTGTATCTTGTTTCGTTCTGGGCTCTACTAGTTCTAGCTCATGTTCAATTCACCGCACTAAAACCAGCAAGAAGATAATCTTTGTTTGATGATTTCTGAGTTACCTTATGGAAGGGTAGAGAATTTCAATCCTTCACAAGTTCTGTTGGGAGGAGCATTCTTCTTTTTCTTTGCAAAATTTTGCACTGTGGCTACAAAAGTGTTTAGAAAATTTTGGAAATTTTGGTTTTTAAGTGTAAATTAGAAAGAAATTGCTTTTTTTTTTTTGAAAAGTTCGCAAAACTTTGGAAACCAAAAAATTGAAAAAAAAAGAAAAAACCCTGGAAGTGGGGAGTGTTGTCTGGTGTGCCCTGCTCCCCCAACCCCCACCTGCTGTTAAAGTTTGCCCTCTGCCATAAAGGACGTATTGCAACAGCTTGCCAGTAGCTAGAACGCTGATGGCTCCACCAGCGGCAATCAGTCCCCCGGTCCATGTGGAAACAGTGTCAGAGCTTTGTGCAGTTGATGTGCTCCCCATCGCTCCTTTCAAATTCAAGTTCACAAGCTGCGCAACATGACAAGCGCACCCAATTAGATAAATTTCTCTTCGCCTCAGCTCTCGATTCGTCTCTCTCTCTTCAATAACTGTATCTGCTTTGATCTATCCCTCACTTTGTTACGAATCACAACTCTGTAACGCAATCGATTTACCAATTCACAATCGTCACATTCAAGGTACAAACAAATTTCTAGAGGAATGTTCTCAGGGGATTGTTGATACTTCCAATGCTGTTGACATCGCACTGACAAAGGCTCTGGTCATACACTGGAGCACAGAAAGAACGACGATCTCTGGAGTTGCTGCCAGAAGCTCACGCTAAGCAAGCAAGAGGTAGGAGGAGTGGCGGCTCGGAAATGGCAAGCTCGGTGATCTGTGACAGGTTTTAAGCTTCTCAGAAGGGGGTGTGCTATTTCCTGCTATCATCCTTCGTTTGTATGACTTTTTGGCAGAGAGTGACAGATGTCTGATCTAGAGAAGGACAACACCATCAGCCATACTTTGTCCCATAGTCCTCGCAGGCTCCAGTACTGGTGCGGGGGTTACCGGTCAAAAATAATATCTGGCACCTTACTTTATGCCGCCAGTATTGTCCCACAGTCCTCACGGGCTCCAGTATTCGTGCGGGGGTTACCAGACAAAAGTAATATCTGGGACCATACTTTATGCCACAATGCTCGCAGGGTTACTGGTCGAAAGTAGTATCTGCGACCATACTTTATGCCACAATACTTACGAGTCATACCGGTCGAAAGTATTATCTGCGACCATACTCTATGCCAAAATACTCGCCAGTGTTGCGGTCATCGAAAGTATTATCTGCGACCATACTCTATGCCAAAATACTCGCCAGTGTTGCGGTCATCGAAAG
>Ga0116231_10009207_pt1 | contig 16805 bp, 15 predicted proteins | sample S1TSphgellanicum_2_FD_89695 | JGI IMG/M metagenome (GOLD analysis project Ga0116231, IMG submission 89695) | Host-associated microbial communities from peat moss isolated from Minnesota, USA - S1T2_Fd - Sphagnum magellanicum MG | ecosystem: Host-associated > Plants > Peat moss > Unclassified...
AAAACCTCCAAATTACAACAAGAGGAGTATTATGGTGTAGCAAAATTTGTGAAGGCAAATCTCTTGATGTGAAACAACATGTGGACCAAGAATCATTTACTTGCCAACAATGTGCCACTAGCCCTGGATGTCATCATGGAATACTGCTCCTTGACAATGCGTTTTGCTAGGGTTTGGTTGTGTGCAACATGAACCTTTTGAATCACATTGTGGGCTACATAAGGAACAACATCACAACATGAACAAAGATCCAAAAGACATAATGAAAATATAGATAATATGCTTTGAAATGTCATAGGTTGGGGATATGTATGGCAAGAAAGGCATTGTGTTTGGCTTGCTTCATTGCCTTCGAGTTAAGTTGGGGGTCCTCGACATTTCAAATGGAATACATACAGGTGTGTTCATAGTTGACAAACTTTTTTTTTCAATTCGTGTCACTATCTCATGAAATGCTTTGTGTTTAAATATTGGTAAGAAAGTAAATTTTGATATATTCAACTTGAAAATGTGGGGTCTTCTTATGGAAAACACTTGCTACAATAACATGTCTATTCTTTTCCTTGTATTGAATAGGGTATCTTCCACATGTGGGCTTTTATTACATTGTGTGATGATCATGTAGCTTAATCTTAAGCAATTGGAAACAAACTTATTAAGGTCCCTTGAACTTTCATCTCCCAAAAGGAGTGCACATAAATATAGATATCTATTGACCTTACCAACAACTATGTTGTGAATCCAACTTGATTGAGAAACATGAAAATAAGGTTTTTGGTAATACTTGAAAGTTATTGGGCATGTTGTAATAAACATTGTTCTTGTGTACCACACAAGAAGTTATTTGCTTTGCAATGAGGGTGACAAGCCTTTTGAGTTCCTTGACCTTCAATTGTGCAATGTGAAGCGACTTGCATACATCTTTTATAAATGGAACTATACACATGTGGTCAATGTCAATATTGCAATTGATTTGCATTGCAATCTCAAAGGCAGGATAGGTAGGTCAAAATTTTGTCAAGTCAAGCTTCTCATGCACAAGAGAACACTAGAAGAAAAACATGTATTTTTAAATGGTTTCTGTGACAAAAATTTAATCGCAAGCGACATTTGCAACTAAATCTCATTAATCACTTTGGACAAGTCCATGAGACATTAATTACAAATGACAAGGGATATTAAATGAAAAAAAAAATCAACAAATACAAGTTCATCCTTTGACTCCACTATATACGTATTGTCACATGCAACTATGATGCAACTATTTTGGTTACAATTGAGGCAAATGATGTGTTGCCACGTGTTTTAATATTGAATTATTTAGAACATTATTATTATTATTATTATTTTGAAATAATCTAGGATGTTTAATTCAAATGTTTGGATGGTCATATATTTGACACGTGGCCCAATGTAAATATGCCATGTGGCACCTTAAGATGAATTTAATACAAAATATTAATATTATGTTAACATGTGCCTAGGTAGGTACATAAATAGGTGCCTACAAACCTAGGCTACATACTTACCTACCTATTTAGGTAAAAAGGTACGTAGGTAGGTCTACTTTCCTATGTTAAATACCTACTCATATAAGTAGGTACTTAGGTAGGTAGGTACATAGGTTGACCTAGGTGGGCACATCATATTATATACCTACCTAGCTAGGTAGTTAAATAGGTTGGGGAGGTTGATAGTTTTTAAATTGTGCATAATTTTTCTTTTTGTTTTGGATTAAATCTTTTGATTAGCTCATCCCATATGCCCAAATTTCTTAATGTGAAATTTGATGACCACACCCCTTGTGTTTATAATGTTCAAAATAGGAATGGAAAACAAACGATATGGGATAAGTTTTGAAATTGCAACTCCAAAATTTTCTTCATGCCTTTCGTTTCTAGTTTTTACATTTATAACAATTCAAGTACATGGCTCACTAAATAATTAGATAACCATTTAATTAATATTGATTAAATTTAACATATATTTAAACTATAAACTATACACTACAAAAATTAAGTATTCATTATCAACTACTTAAATAAATAATAACTTCTTAATATTTAACTAACTAGTTATTTAGTTTCTCACAAGTCGTTAATACATAACTCAAAGATAAATAAATAGCTTAAATATTTTATTATTTTTAAATATATAATCGAATTATAAATAATATAATTAATGTAAAATAAATTCTTTTCCAAGTTATAAATAATGAACGAACAATTGTTATTAAAAAAAATTCCTCCACGGATTTTTTAAAAAGGTAATCTTAAAATAGTTATATTAATTACTATATAATTACATTTATTATTGAAAAACATTTTATCATAGATAAGTAAATACATAATTTTTAAAAATAAAACTTAAATTACTTTATAAAAATTCTTGGAATTAAAATCATTACAATAATTATTTTCCAAATTTTAAATTCAGATTTAAAGTTATAAATTACATATTGTGAATAATTATGTTCAATAAAAAAATTATCCATATGATATAATTAATTCTTATCTAAAGTAATTACAATGATTTTAAAGTAATGTAACATTAATTATAGTAATTAATTTTTTTTACTATAAGAATATAAAATATATAATGTAAAAATATATGTTTAAAAAATAATTATTTAGTGTAACTTATAATTAATAAATATAATAATTTATAATAATTTATAATAGTGATTCATTATGGATAACACTAGTAGAAAAAAACCTTAAAACTCAATCAATAATTTTAAGAATTGAAATATTAATTTTAGAATCCAAAAAAAAATATTCAAAATTCAAATATCATTTTTTAGATGATATAAGTCTTTGAATTCAAAATAAAAATTTCAGAATTGAAATGTCAATTTTCAAATTCAAAACTGAAATGTCCATTTTTAGACTCAATTAATAATTTTCTGAATTGAAATATTAATTCTGAGAATCCAAAATAATAATTTGGAATTGCAATTTCAAGTTTCAAATCAAATTTTTTTTTCAATTTAAATTTAAAAACTCAAAATTGAAATATTAATTGTTTGAATTGAAAATAATAATTTAGAATTTAAATATCAAATTTTAGATCAAGTAAACTTTTTGAATTCTTTAAAAAAAAAAAAAACTCAAATAATTTTTTAATGAATTGAAATAGCAAATTTCAGATTCAAATATCAAATTCAACTAATTCTTTAAAGAATTGAAATAATAGTTTTCTAAATTGTAATATAATTTTAAGGATCAATTTTTAAAAATTTTAAAAGTAAAAATTCAAAATTGAACTATTAATTTTCAAATTCAGATAATTAAACAAAGAATTCCAATAACAATTTTTAGCTTCAAATAAAATGTTTTAGAATTGGAATAACAATTTTTACACTCAAATATTTGTGTGTATATTAATTATGTGTATGTATGTATATTGTTCATATAATGAATCTAAAATTATATTTGAACTCTGAAATTTATTATTCAAATCTGAAATCAATATTTCAACTATGAAATGTATATATATTTGAATTTAAAATTTGATATTTGAATTAAATAAATATTTATGTGAATTTGAGTCTAAAAATAATAGAGATGAAGTGATGTTTAATTTGACCTAAAAATTTAGTTAAGCAACAACACACCCAAAAAAAAAATCTCATCTTCAATCTTTTAGGGAAAGTAAGATGGGATTATTGTTGTATCCAACCTCAATACTTTCAAGGTCCATGTCATCTAGAATCTTTTGCAATTACCACTCACATATTGCACTTATCTCCACAAACCACTTTTGGTCCTCTAGTAAGTCTATATCTTCCATAAGATTTTGTGTAAACATAATGCCATACATAGGGTCTTAATCTCCTACTTAATGTAGGCCAACTCCTTAAGCTTTGCAAATGCATCCTTTTTAGTTGTTCATTGTATTGTGAGTGCTTACATGCATGTTACAAAAACAACAATTCAACGAACCACAATTCACCTCATCTAGAAAAATCAAAAAGTTTTTCCAATGTGAGAGAAGATAAAAACAACACCCACCGTGAGTAAGTTCTCCACACCTACGATTTGCAAGAAGCAAAACATGCCAATGATGACCCCATTAGCATTAGTTCTCTTATTGGCTGTGAGAAGGGCTTCTACATACCTGCCATGTTAGTCAAAGAAAGAAAATGGAAACTTGTCTGTATCTTGGCCATCCATAGCATTATTGAACAATATCATGTACTTGGTCATTGAATCTTGCCCCTTGAGCAGCAGAACATCATTTGTATATCAAAAACCTCACTTACTAGCATCTTACCAAGCACCTACATCCAAATTCACCAAAACCTAAAGTACTATATTTGTCCATAGTTACAATTACTCTTAGCTTTGCATGTCACAAATCATTCAAAAAACTGAGAATGCTACTAGACATCCATTGAGAAACATGGACAAAGTGGGCATTGTAGCAAAACGTAAAGAATGGTGAAAAATACCTCCTCTTTTTTCCATCCAGTGGGCTTTTCCATGGATGCATTCCACTTCGAACAATAACCATACTCATTAAAACCAAAAATAGGTGGGATCAAGGGATTTGGATTTTGCACTATTGCTTTATAATCGCCTTATATGCAAGTGAACATGTCATAGACCAATTTGTGGCCAGTCACATCTTGTCCCACAAAACAGACACCCACCACATTTTTTGTCACATCCCTACTTGAACATGCATTTACAATCAAGATCATTGCTCCTTTTTCTATATGTGAACCATACATTTTTAATTTAATCTCCACATTATGCTCTTCTTCACCTACAAGGGAACAACGCCCAATTTGCAATCAGATTATAGCAACACTTGATCACATTCACATATGTGAGCAAAAAGAGATAAATTGAATGCCATAAGAGATCAAAACCATACCTTGCAATGCAATATAAAGTAGGCACTCTACAACTTCTACAAAATCAAACCCTTGACAAGCGATTGACCCATAACTTCCCCAATTGGCAACCATGTGAATTTTACAACATTTGCATTCTAGCCATTTATAAAGCCACTTGAATCAACTATTAGAATTGGTGTTGTTGCTATCTTAATCAACCTAACCATTTCATTTGCTATTGTGTTGAACTCATCCATGCCTTGCAATTTTAGGTCATTCAAGTGGGCATGAATCATTGTCTTAGTGTCACTGACATGAATATCCTTAAAAGAGTGTTGCAATATGAACTAGAGAAAGTGGATATCATCCATCTCCATATCCTTCCAAGGTAAACTCCGTCATTTCATGACTTGAAACTTTTGCAATAATTCACCTTCTTTATCCTAAATACATGAAGCAAAGCAGGAATGAAAAAGGGCACCGACGAACAAATCGCTTAAACTATCAAATCACCTGAACCATCAAAGATGCAACCTCATTCCTTTCTTCACCAACTACGTCTCATTCTTTTTTTCACCAACTTTAGCTTTGTTTCTCCTCCTCTTTTTTGCTACAGTCTCATTCATTGATGTTTTCTTTCGTTGCAACATTATTCCTTTTTACCTTACCAAAGTATGTTTTACGCAAAAAATAATATTTTAACAAATGGAGAATAGCCATTGAACCTATCTAAATAACCTTAAGACCAATAACACGGACATTGTACAGATAGTTGCAAAATTGTTCAATTATTTTTTAAACTTGGAATATAATTAAGGAAATTTTGGAGATGTAGAAAGACAGGCCTACCTTAGGGGCTTTTTCAATATAAAAAATCCATGAATACTTATAATACCATAGAGGAAGGTGATAATTTACATGCTGGAGAGGAAATCATTATGATCAATTTCATAAAATAATCTTAATACAAAATCTTTAATACTTATGAATGATTATAGTGAGGTGACAAACATTTTGAAAAGGGACCTTTGTAATTAATAAATCCATAAAATGAAACATCTTATGAATAGTTATAATATAGTGATGAAACATTCTGAAGAGGGGCTCATGTGATCAATTTCATGGTTGAAAATAAAACTTAAAATTAACAAGAGATGTGTCACACTATGGCCTTGCCATTTGCATTCAAAAGTATTTTAAGGTGAAAGAAGAATTACAAAAACTCAAATGCATCACCATGCAAAAATATAATCTTCAAAAAATCTTCTACAAGAAACCAAAATCCTTCAATATATTAGAACTTTATAACTAATCTCAATTTTCAACACAAGCCAAAATATCATCTTTCAAAAAATCCTCATATAAAAAATATACCTATTACATAAGGGCCAAAATCCCTTAAGCTACTATACTCTATAGTGATTCGAAACATAATGTCTAGGTTGCCTTATAGACTTGAACATTTTCTCCTTCAGTGAATGAGTACACATTTAACATTAGAAATTGACTTAAATTTGTTTTCCTACCAAATAAATAAATGACTAACACCTTGTGTATTGTTCAATTCAAAGATTGTGTACATTTATGCAAGACTAGGTCTTTATGTCTTTGATGCATGGTCCTTTCATTGTGATACAACTCACAAGAGATAAGACTACATTTGTAACATGACCACAATTTCACATATCAACTTCACAATCTATGACATATCACTTTACTTGATATGGTTCATGGCTAAAAATATTTTATGCATGTCCCTTTAATTCTTTGGGACATTATATTTTCTCAAAATAAACCTCTATTGCTTGTTTCTATTGGGTCCATGTTGTCTCTTCAATAGTCCAAACCAAGCAATGATATGCAAACACCCAATCCTTACCCATATACTTGGTAAACAACTACTTCCCTTCTATTTATGTGCTTGTCTGTATTGATGGACCTTAAACCCTTATCAAACGGGAATTTCAAGTATTGAAATTAGAGACAGTTTCAAGCTTGAAATCGGAGATGGTTTCAAAATTAGCTTTGTCCTAAATGGGGTCGGGCTAGGAGTAAGAAATGTGATGATTGTCATGGTCTTTAGTAAGTAAAATGGTGAAGTCCTCATAAATTTTATGTGTAACTCTATGGTCCAATGGACAGTAAAGAAATTTCCAACCATAGGAGATGATTACAACAATTATACTAACAATTAATTGGTGACTCCATCTAAAATTCAATAGTAAATGGTAATTGTAATAATGAATAAATCAACATATGGTAATTCCAACATTAGAAGGTAAATAATGAACCCAACAAGAAAATTAAGAGTGGAAATGAAATTCCAACAATTATGAAGAAAATGCAATAGTGAAATGTAATTCAATTAATGAATGTAGAATTATAACATTAACTTAGTTTTGCACAATGTCACTTTAATGTGTTTTATGTAAAAATGTAAATCACCATGAGTCCTTGGAATCTTGAAAACATCTCCAAAACGTAATTTCTATTCCTAATAGGTGTTGAATAAATCCTATTGGATACATATTGAAATATGATTGACATTGTAATTCACATAGTTTCAATATAATTTTGACAACTTTGATTATTGACCTAAAGTTGTTTTTAGTTTTAATTGAAAATGATGGTGATTGATCTGAATTTTGAAAATTGATCTTTAATTGTTTGGGTTCTAAACATGTATTATGAATATCATGCTAGGGAGACAAAATTTTCAATGTAGTTCCAAAGAATGTGGGAATTTAGTGTGCATTTAGAAAATGTTGAATATCATGGAATTGATGTAGTTTTTTTTTTTGGTTATGTGTGCATCTTAAACAAATCTAAAGTGATGTCTAGCAAATGGTTTAGTAAGATTTATTACGCCAAGAGCTAACTGATACATGGTTTAAAGCTATTATGTTAATAATTGGGGCAAAAATTATATTATTATGCTAGAATAAGCTAGTGAATATTTGAAAACTCATTGGAATATTTGTTGACTTTATTTATACACCAAGAAAATATCTAAAATAAAACAATTGGAATTGTTTTGTTAATGAATTCACACAAGTATTTGTAAGTATCACCTCCATGTTTTTTTACTTTCCACCTTTTTTAGTTGGTTTTATTTTTATTTTTAGCTTTTGAATTTCAATTTTAAACAATATACTTGTTTGTTGTGTTTGTTGAAGTGAAATTGAATGCTCATAACGAAAGGGAAAAACAAGATTGGTGTCATTGTGTATAACTATGAATTGAAACAAGTTCGAATTGATACCTACCATTTTTTTAAAATACCCAAATTCCTTATGATTTCAAATTTTTATTCTATACTTATAACAAAACTCAAAAGCATGGTGAATTGACTTCAAATTCAACAATGGATAAATCCATATTTGGAATGTAACATTTTTCTAAAGTGGGGTTTCCTCTTCTTTTTTCCCCTCTCTGTCTCCACATGTAGTTGAAATAATCAAATTGACTATTGGTTCATTTGATATTTCAAAGGATTTTGAAATTCGGCAATTCATGCGCTCTCTATATTAAAGCACATATGACATCTATAGGTGTACTTTGAACTATGACCATTCACTAGTCTTAGTAAATGTGGACTAGTTGGAAAGTAATGAATTCATTGGTTGAGGACTAATGAATTACACCCACATTTTGCAATAGTGATTTTTCTTTAGTTTAAAAATAGCTAAGGTTTTAAGTCATCAAATAATTCTATTCCACTTCACGTGGAAGATTACTTAAAAGTCAACAATTGGATTTGCACAATTCTGAGCTTACACAATTACAAGACATAATTTCCAACTTAAGAGGACTAGATGGCTCACTCTATATGAAGGGCCAAAAGGGCTACCCTTTTCCTGTATGGAAGATTTATTCAAAAGACATGAAGTTAATTTCAATTCACAATATATGTCTAAAATTTTGGTCTTGATATGAGTGGGTTATAATCTTATAGGTTTACTTTGTAACTCATTGTCAGAATATTTATTTTCTTTCCATAGTCACCTATTCATGGAATGTTTATCATAATGAAATCTTACTCACTTCTACAAATGTAAAATATTTAAACTTTGTAGGAGGTACAATGAGTAACAGTAACTATAGCTTTTCAAATGGTCTCATGTTTACAAATTTTCATAATAAATAAAAATGTGTAATTAATTCTAGTTCTATTGAAGATGTTGAAAAAATTGAAGCATAATCATTTCAACTTCAATACAAATAATTTCTTTTATTTGCACAAAAAATTCTCTTTGCAAAAAAAATTTATATATTTATATATCATTGTTGAAATAACAAAAAAAATATTATCATTATTCATTTGTATATTTCAGAAAAATTTAATGGCTAGTTCACAAATTGAATCTTTCCTAGATGACATTGCTACAACATTGTTATTTCCAAAAAAAATGCACATCATTACTTCAATGGACATAGATGAAGATTGATATTGGTATTTGTTGAATGAAAATGAGGCAAAGCAAATGCCATCAAAAGTAGCCAATCACATAACATTAATTGACTTACATAAATGTGGTTACATGTTATTATCAACATTCAATCATCTACTCACTTTGAGAAGTTTCAATAATAAGTGGAAAAAAATTGTTGATAATACACTTGAATGGTCAGCATTTCAACCTGCCAATGGAACAAATTTATGGGAATTTCAAAGCATATTCACAATGTAATGTTTTTAAGAAAATTTGAAAATTTTCTCAACACATTCACAAAATACAAATTTGTCAAATTTAGGAGGCTTGCATATCATTGATTTGGAAACCTTACGTGACAAATTACTTTCACTCTAATGACATTTTATGAAAAAAATTCCCATTTCAAAAATAAAATTTGATTATGTAGATACAAAATTTGAAAAGGAAAAAAAATTCTTTGATTTGAAAATATAGAACATAATTTTTTTTTTGACATCAACAAACATTTCAATAATTCCAAATTTTATTGAAGGTGATTTTAAATACATCATAAATAATAAAATAACCCCATTTTTTCAAATTATAATAGTAATTTAAAATTAACCACTAACATATATGATGATGAATCAATCACCTTCATTATATTTTTATCATTTGAATAAAATGATAAAATCTATTTTTAAAAATCCTCATTCATAATTATGTCATCATTTTTAATTTTTAAAAAAAGACTTTAAACATATTTATCACGAATATGTATTGTACAATTATATAAAATGGAAAAGTATGACAAATCAGAAATTATAATCCCATCCAAACTCAAAGTAAGTGTCTTTACATCTACACAATTCAAAACAAATTCATATATTCAAATATATCACACACATAAATTCCATTAATTATAAAACTAATTTAAAAATCATATGTAATTAAATTTATTTTTAGGAATATAACATTCAAAAAACTATTTATAATCAATACGAAAAACATGATTATCACATCATCAACATAAAAGATGTCAAATGGGGAAGTTCAAACTATCATAACACAAACTTTAACGGAAAGACAAAACAAACAATTTTTGCATTATTCATTGGAGATGTGGGATCTTGCTAGGTGGGGGAAAAAGGAAATTACAATCAAGTGTCATTTGCTAACACATATGCAAATGAAACATTTATTTGAATGAATCAAAATTCATCAAAGAATATAAAAATAAAATATCAAAATGGAGTGATTATTGTAAAGAAAAATGTATTGATTTAACTTGGCATGATGACCAAAAAGTTGTTCTTAGAAAAAAATAAATGTTAAAAACAAAAACCATAGCAACAACATCAAGATTGTTTGAATCGGCATGGAAAGAACAGAAAACTACCATAGAAAATGACAATTTGGAAGGTTTCATTACAAATACAATTCCAATTAATTATTCATAATGACAATTCAAACTACAATGGAAAAAAAACTCAAAAAAAGGAAAACATATAAAAAAACAAAAGATAAAAAGAATGCCCAAAGGTGAGAACAAAGGAAAAACAATTCAAATTTTTTTAAAAAAGAATATTGAAAAAATATTTAATGCTAAAATATGAGATACTTATTCAAATAATTACAAAATATACCAATCATATGTTTTTCCACCATATATCAACATGCATAATAACATGTTTTGTCTAAAACAATTCAACAATTTCATAAATAAATCCAACTTTGAATTTGGCCACTGTTGCATTTGCAATGAAAATAAATTTATACATTAATTAATAATATGTGATATTTCAAATCTTGACTCTAAACTAAAAAATATGAGAAATTTACATAAAATGAATCTTATATTTCATTTTGAATACAATATCGAATTCATCCCAAAAGAATTATTGAATGACACCAAACACATGCATCCAAAATTGGAAGGACTCTTGTTATCAAATCAAGGTATTTCAACTATTGAACATCAATTTTCAACATGTAAAACTTGTTACATTTCTTTTAAAAAAATAAAATGCCAAAACTTGCATTAGCTAATGGTTTATGGATTGGCATCACATCAAAAATATTACTAAAATTGACGATGGTGGAAGAAACCTTGATAACACGTTATCGTTGTCCTACCATACTGATCAATACCAATAAAGGGAGCACAACAAGTCAACATGCACTCAAAAGAAATGTTGTAAGTTTTGCACAAGATTCTGAAAGTGCAATAAAACTTCTAGACACATTACCATCATCATTATAATCATTATTTGATACTATTGTAGTACATTTTGTTGGAAGTTCACACCCACTTGTAGAATTAGTTAAAAGTTGCAAATTATTATATGTATATAAATATGTTGTAACCATATGGTTCACATGGTTAAAAATGAATCATATATATAGGATACAAAAATACAACTATGAATATCGATGTTTTAAATGTGTTGCCTAAAAATGATATACTAGAGCCAATAATGAGATCAATGTTCCAATCAACAAATGTTGAACTTGTTGATTTCGAACATGTTACGAATATCATAAACTTACATCAACAAAAAAAATACAATGAAACTGAACATGTCATAGAAACATTAGGTCTAATAGATTTCGATGGCATAGACATAAATGAACATGAACAAATGATTAATGCATTCCAAAATTTACATTGTAATCAATGTTTATTTCATAATCATCACACCACAATGATAAATGAATACAACAATCCAAATCTAATAACGTGCATGTTTTCCACCTTATTTCCTTTTGGAATTGGTGTCTCCAAAATGAACAACATACCTCATAAAATTATCACTACAAACTCATGTAAAACATTTAGTGAATTTCAACAAAATTCGTTATTAATTTTCAAAACATCATTTATTTCCATTTTTTGTATTCAACATAATACAACTTAGACAAATTTGTCTTGGAGCTAAATTAATAGTATCAAAATCATCAAACATGAATGAAAGAAAACTCTTCAATGAAATACAAACTACAAATTTTGATGACATTATTACTAACTAACAAAACATAGATTACAAAAAATATATATGTAGTTTATAACAACTTAAAAAAAATTCTAGTAAATATGTCGTGGTTTCTGTAAATAGTCATGCAACACAAAGAAACCAAATTTTTAGTATGATAATTTTTATGGGAATGCCAAGTTTTTTTTCACTTTATCATCCTTTGTTAGCAGTTTTAAGTGGACAAAACACAAATCTTGATTTATTCTATGAAAAAAATATGCTAACAAAAAATGAACGATGCAAATATGCAACAATAAATCCAAAAGCTCAAGCTATATTTGTACACATTATTGTCAATGTTATCTTCAAATATATGTTACAAGTAAAAAACACAAAGGATTTATCTAACAACAATTTTGGTGTTATTAGTCACATAAAAGCTTACTATGGATGTTATGAAATTGCAAAAAATGGTAGCTTGCATATGCACACATTATTATGGTTTAATGATTCTCAAGATCCCAACACACTTGTACAAACATTGCTTGACGATGAGATTTTTTGACAAAAATTGATTAATTATTCGAATGACATAATTACACGAGACATCAATCAATAAAAATCATGTCCAATAACAACAAATACAAATTGCATTAATGACAATCTTGATAACATACATGCTTGCACCACAAGGCCACTAAATCTTGAAGAAAAAACATTTTAAAACAATTCCAAAATGACATTCATAAATTGATGAATATATGCAATCGACATATATGTAATCCAACATGTTACAAAACATATGTTGATGCGTTAAAACAATTATGCAGGTATGGATTCCTTCAACCTTTAATCAATGAAATTCATTTCAACATTGAAACGAGACTTTTACATATAAAAAGAACTAATAAATGGTTAAATAATGTAAATCCATGGATATTATCGGCTTCAAGATGTAATCATGATTTGAAATTTATAGCAGCTTTTGGCAAAGATAGTAAATCATTGATTTATTACATCACAAAATATCTATTTACACTTCACATATGTATTCTTTTTTGCAAATTGTAGCATAATAAATGAAAACTCAAATAGTAATTACAACTCAATTGACAAAAGTCAACGTCTCCTCATACATTGTTTTAATACAATAGGAAGTCAACAAGAAATATTAGCAACCATGGCAATTAATCATTTATTAAACTTACCAGATCACAAAACCAATCATGATTTCACTTACATATTTTGGTGTGGTTTGTTAGCATGGGTGAATGAATAAGAAAAAAATCAAAATGTTCAAAATGAAAACAATAATGATATTGATGTCAATTATGAAACTTTCGTAATTGATAAAAACTCATCAAGTCAACAATATACCATACACAATTTTAGGATCAATTACCAATATGAACCTACTCATTTTAATTCTCTATGTCCATATGAAATTTTTAGTAAGACAAACAAAATCAACATATGTTATCATCGATTTAATAGTGAACACCTTCAATATAACTACCATAGCCTTTACAAATTCAAAGTACAAAAAATTCCAATTTTACAAAGTTACACAATACCTTCACAAAAAAATGACCCTAAAAATTATGCTCGAGCCATTTGTATTTTGTTTACATCATGGTGTACAATTTTTGGCATCAAATCAAATATCACAATATCTTGGGAAATGACACTAAAGAATGTGTACCCAACATTTATTGATTTGTTGAAAAATAAATTAAATATATTAGCATCTTACATGGATATAAAGAATCAAAAGATGTATATAGATTATTGAGCTTGTAGAATCAACACAACTTGAATTTGATAATGAAGACATAGAAGAAAAATCAACAATAAATTCACTTTATGAAGATGATATTGAAAATGAATTCCAACAAAATATCCATGACATAAAACAATAAAACAATAATATATAAAGAAAACTTAATCCTGAAGAAATAAAAATAGAATATTTATTATGTGTTCACAAGTACTAAAACCTATGTAACCGAAATAACAAAACATTTAGAAACAACAAAATAAAAACACAAAATGAAAATATCAATAATCACAATGTAAATTTCATTACCAAACTTCAAGTTTTGAATCAAAATTTGAAACTTCCACAAATATCAGACCTTGATGAATGAACACCATAAATTTCACATCCATATTCAAACACAACCTATACAATTGAGAATACAAAACTTGCAGTATGCCATTTATCATTTAATGACATGCAATCATATGATATTGAAAATGAAAATGAAAACATAACATTCATCGATGAAACAAATATTTATTCACCGTTACACATTAAAACCATCACAAAGGAAAAATACAAGTTAGATAATTTACAAGCCATTTCATTTGAATTTTTCATTCCAAATGCAACAAATAATCAATGATTACAATATGTAGGAAGAGCTATTGGTATTGGTAAAACAAAAATAATTAGATCTATCCAAGATTATTTTTTGAAAATGGGAAAACAACAAAAACTTAGAGTTACCACATACATTGCAAATGTAGCCTTATTAATAAATGGAACAACGATACACTCTTTGTTGGGATTATCGATTGATAAACACACAACTATAAGCAAACCTAACTCAATCATAAACATATGGCCAAATATTTAGTTCATCATTATTGATGAATTATCCATGGTAGGTTGCATTTTGCTTGCCACAATACACTTAAAATTACAAAAACTAAAATCTAACATTTTACCATTTGGAGGATTCAACATAATGTTCATGGGAGAGTTTTTACAATTTCCACCAATCAATGACACACCATTGTATTCAACAAACATGCAATTGATTTTTTCAATCACAAAATTAACACAGGAAAAAGTCATAAAAGCCTTTGGGAGAATTACATTTGACCAAATAGTATTATCCTAATAGAACAAATGGGACAAAACAAAGACATTCAATATGCTACCTTTGTAGAAAACCTTTGAACTAGAAATATTTTAAAATCAGATTTTGATTTGTTAAAGATTTTTTTTCTATCTAATTTAAATGTCAACTTATTCGATGATCCATGGAAGAAAACAACTTTTATAGTTCCTCATAATGAATTACGAAATGCCATAAACCATTACATCATAAATATCCATTCAAAAACATCAAAACAAAAATGTTACATTATTGTTGCAACTAACACATATAAAAAAGGTCCAATATGTAATGATATCAAATAGATCAAAAGACAAACAAGTCCACAAGTAAAACTCAATGTTTAACACCTTTCCTTATAATCTATAAAGGAATGAAAATCATTATTATTGAAAATTTCTATTCTAAATTCAAAATTGTAAACGGAAGCATTGGATACATCGAAAATATGTCCTTCACAAATTTGGAACGGATATAGAAAGACGTTACAATGCATCCCCCCATAAATGTCTTCGTCAATTTTAACGATTTCATTGAAAAGAACATAAAATTACAAAACATAAAACTAGAAGGCCTCCCTAAAAATGTCATACCAATAATACCCATATCAAGGAATTTCCAATATCACCATCACATATTGGAATTAAGCACTTTCAAAACATTCATAATTAATAATGCCAATTGCCCTAGCTTTTTGTCTCATAGATTTCAAAACGTAAGGACAAACATTTGACAACTTAATCATAGACCTTCGGCCACCACCTGACAATGTGTGTTTAAATATGCACAACATATATGTAACCTTATCATGTCTATGATCCATAGATGGATTCATAATTTTACAAAATATTACTATGTAGGACATATGCAAAGCTAACTTCAAAAAAGAATCCCTAGAAAATTTAAAACCTATTTCAAAACATAATATAACCAAAAAAATCCAAATTAATAATCCACAAAAATCCTACAAAAAAAAAAAAACATTTAATTATGATCAGTGATTTAGATGATGACAATATTGACAACAATATCATCAATTATTGGCATGAAGAATTCCAATGAACTAAAAATGATGAGAATATTCCTTTCAATTGGAATGGATGGTTGAATGATCAACATTTAATAGTTGCAATGCAAATATTGTATGTTCAAAACTTACAATTGTTAGGATACCAAGAACACACAAACACAATCATAGGAACTATACATAGATGCTTGTTTAATGGATCGTCTTCAAGATATTTTCATAAATAATAATCATTGGATTTTAGTCAAAATACACACATCCACACTAAACCTACATTGCATAGTATATGATGCAAACAGACTGACAATAAAAATTTATTAAATGACACCATTCAATTATTAACCAACATCATAAATGTAAAACACTTATTATATTCATATGCAAATGTTATGCAACAACCAGATAGTTCATCTTATGGACTTTTCACAATAGCATATGCAACCGATATAACATTTGAACTAACTCAAAAAAATCTATTTACAATGTGCCACAAATGTGACCGCATTTGCTTAACAACATAAACAATAAAACTATATCTCCATTCCCCAAATACTCGCATTCAAACACTATAAAAATGAAATGGTAGATCATCACTAGTAGTGCATAAGAATGTGGAGCCTAAGTATATATATGTAAATGGCT
>Ga0116231_10009208_pt1 | contig 16803 bp, 19 predicted proteins | sample S1TSphgellanicum_2_FD_89695 | JGI IMG/M metagenome (GOLD analysis project Ga0116231, IMG submission 89695) | Host-associated microbial communities from peat moss isolated from Minnesota, USA - S1T2_Fd - Sphagnum magellanicum MG | ecosystem: Host-associated > Plants > Peat moss > Unclassified...
CAGGAGCATGCCGATCAAATGCAGGATCGTGAGCTGCCGCCCCGCGAGTGCCAAGGCGCCAGCGACGCACAGCACGGCGAGGATCAGCGGCAACAGCACGTGCAGCACCCGCCGCCACGAGCGCAAGACCACGCCGAGGAGCACCACGATCGCCGCGAAGCCGGCCGCCGACAGTCGGATCGCCTCCGACAGATAGCCGGCGTATAAGTCGTCGGATTCCTGTTTCAGGTCGAGCACCGTCGCGGCCGGTACGGAGCCCGAGGCCAGCGCGGCACGCAGGTGCACCGTGTCCAGAGGGCGGTTCTCGGCGCCCGGCAGGGCATGCAAGGGCAGGAGCGCGTTCCAGCCCGATCCGCGATGCAAGACCAAGGCTCCGAAACCGGTCGCAAGAGAGGTCCCGCGCAAATCGGCAACGCTGAGCATAGCGGCCTCGCGCGCCGCGGTGACGTCCGCGACGAAGGGCGCGAGCCGGTCCGCATCGACCGGCAGACCCGCGGTCGCCGCGCGCAGGCGGGTCTGCAGTGTCGCCGCGTCCGGCAGGCTCGCGCGGCGTCGTTCCTGGGTTGCGCGACTCGGCAGATAACGCGCGGGACTGTCGTACCCCCCGAGCTGCCCCGCCTCGACCAGAGTGTCGAGGCTCGCGCCGACCCGTTCGGCATCGCGCAGGACGCTCTCGAGGTCGGGGCCACCGACCACGACGAGAGCGCGAACGTCGGCGGTGCCAAGGTCCCTGCGCAGCAGGGCGTCGAATTCCTGGTCGGCGGCAGGGACCGGACTCAAGGCAATCAACTCGCGATTCCACAGCCTATCGCGATCCGCGACGAGCACGGAAACCGCCAAGAGGCCTGTCGCGAACAGCAGGACACGGGGATGAGGCACCAGGCCGAGCGCGCGGCTGATCCGAGCGCCGATCGGCGCGATATCGCGCACGATCAACTGCGCCGGGACGATCTCCGGGAGCACGAATCGGGTGACCAGCGCTGCGGCGACCAGACCGCTGATCGAGTAGGCCCCCAACTGGGCGAGCCCCGGAAATCCCGATGCCAGCAGGGAGACAAAGCCGCAGATCGAGGTAAGCACACCCAAGCGAACCGTGGGCCAGAATTGCGCGCGCCACTGCTGCGCACGCGTCGTCTGCGCGAGACGCGCGTCGGCGGCGGCTGCGACGCCGACCGCTGCCACGGGGGCCGCTGCCACGGCGGCCGCATCGCCGGCGCGCGATTGCACGAAGAAGTAGATCGAATAATCGACGGATTCGCCGATCAGCGTGATGCCGAAGCCCAAGGTGATGCCGTGCACGGTGCCGAAACCCAGGGCCACCGCCGCGATGCCCGCGAGCGCGCCGGTCAGCACGGGCATGAGCCCCAACAGCACCGCGGGGACGGAGCGATACACGAGCAGCAGCAGAATCACGATCACGGTCGTGCTCGCCGTGGATAGCCGGACCGCGGCATCTCGAATGTGGCTGCGAGCCTGCACCGCGAACACGCCGGGTCCGCTCAAACGCAGGCGCATCGGATTCTCCCGACCCGCAGACTGCAGGCCTGCGAATGTTTGCTGCAGGAACTCGATATCGCGTTGTTGCGCGTCGGTATCCGAACCCGCGGCCTGCGTCTCGACGACGAACAGGCTGCGCCGCGCGTCGGCGGACGTCCAAACTCCGGCCGCATGCGCCGGGCCGGACGTGTTCTGCAGGGCATCGAGGATGCCGAACATCTCGCCGGTCGGATCGCGCGCGAACAAGGGCGCGAACAGCGCGCCGGCCGGCGTCGTGAGTTCGTCCAGCGTCGCGGTGATCGCGTTCTTCAAGCCGACGGCCGAGAATCGTTCCGCATCGACATCAGGATTGAGCGCGTACCGATGAGTGAACAGGAACTCGCGGTCGCGCTCGGCGGTCACCGGCTCGCCGTCATCGACGCTGAGGAACAGATCGCTCCGCCGCAGCCGCGCGGCGAACGCTTGCATCAAGCGCGCGCGGGTCGCGGCGTCACTCCCCTCGATCGCGCCGAGGATCAAACGGGACGCCGGTCCTTCGCGCAACTGATCCACGAGCAGCTGCTGCGACGCAGTCGGGTGAGCCGGCAAGAAGGCGGACAAATCCGCGAGGTAGTGTGCGCGCACCACGATCAGGGTCGCCAAGGCCAGAAAGGACAACCAGAGCCCCACGGCCAGCGCGCCGCGCCGGGTCATGGATGCGGCCCGGTCATGGCGCCGACGAAGGGCGTAGCGTCATCAGAGATCGATCGCCGTTCGGCTGGCCGATTTCGACACGGGCCAAATCCTCGCCCGATCCCTCGATCCGAATACGCGCCACGGACCGCAGCGTGGCGGGATCGCGCGGCACGAGCTCGAGAGTCCAATGCTTGACGTCACCCTCGAAGTCGACATGAAAAAGGCGTTCGAGAGTCGCGCGGTCACCGGCGAGCGTGGCGCGCATGCCTTCGATCAGCGGCGCGATCTGCGGGTAGTCGGCGAGTTGCAGGACATGACGGCGGGATCCGCGCTGGAGCGTCAACACGGGACCCGCGGCGATCAGCGTCTCGGCGCGTGGCTCGATGGTCCGCTTCTCCAGCCGGTCCGGCGCGTCGTAACGCAGTTCGCCTCGCGATTCGATCGGACGGCTGAGGACGTTCAGGAACTGCTGCTCCACGTAGTCCGAGTGCGCGTGCGTGCGTTGGGCAAAGGCCTCGAGAATCCGGTCCAGGCCCCCGTCCTCGGCCCGAGTGACCGAGACCGACGCAAAAAAAACGAGCAGCGTCAGCAACGCGCGCATCAGCGCCGTGGCTCCTCGGGCCGGCCGGCCCAGAAATCGAAGAAGTTGAACCAGTTGTGCGGATCGCTGCGGCAGTAGCGATCGAGCAAAGAGGCATATCGGTCCACCGCCTCGCGGACCGCGAGCGCCCTGCCGCCCGCGCCGACCTCGCTGAAATCGGCGAGGGGTACGAAATCCACGTGATAGCGATTCTTCCCGCGGTACAGCCCGATCATGAAGATCACCGGGCAGCCGAGAATCGCGGCCGTGCGCATCGGACCGGTCGGCAGATACGCCCGCTCGCCGAGCACCGTGACTTCCTGGAGCGGTTCCTCGCCGAGGGTGCGATCCGCGAGTACACCGACGAACGAGCCCGCGGCGAGGCGCTCGGAGATCCGCAGCATCGCGTCGATATGCCCCAGACCGATCACGTCGGTCCGCGCGCCGGGGTTGACCGCGTTCAGGATCGCGCTGATCTTGCGCGCGTTCGCCTCGTACATCGCCATGACGACGGACAGCCCGTTGTGCCGACGCCCGACGCTGCTCACGACTTCGAAACTGCCCATGTGCGCGCCCATGAGAAATGCGCCCCGCCCCGTGGCGAGCTGCTCGCGCATCAAGGCTGCTCCCTCCACCGAAATCTGGAACAAATTCTCCCGCCCGTTGAGCAGGAACACGCGGTCGTGAATCGTCGTCGAAAAACACAGCAGGTGACGGAACCGGTCGCGGCCCGTCGGGGTGCGACCGAGCGCCAATCGAAGATAGCGGCGTGCATGCCTGCGCGCAGTCGGCGCGAACACGAAAAAATAGAGTGTGATGGCGTAGAGCGGCAGCCGGCTCAGGCGTCTGCCCAGGCGCAGCGAGACGAACGCCATGAGCCTCAGCATCCGCAGGCTGCCGCGCTCCCGCTCGCCGATCCAAGCGGCACTGTGCGCCGCGCTAGGCGTCGGGCGCATCGGGTCCCCGCGTCGGCTGCAACACGCCGCTGGCGACCAGCGTGGCGTCCCGATGAATCGCGAATTGAATCGAGCCGTCGGTGCGCACTTCGGAATGCAGGATCAGCGGCTCGCCCGGCCGTACGAAGGTGTGGAACTTGGCCGCGGCGAGGCGCCAATCGGTGATCCGTAGGCCCCCGTCCACGGCCAGTTCGGCGAGGGCCGCGTCGAGCAGGGCGACGCCCGGCAGCACCGGGTTCCCGGGGAAGTGTCCCGCAAAAGCGGGATGATCGGCCGCGAAGGCGAGTCGCAGGTCTCGCCGCACTCAGGTCCGGCCCGACGAATGCGCCGCGAACAGAGCCTGCAGCGCCTGCTGCGGCAGTTTGCCGGTCGCGTTGCGCGGCAAACGATCGACGAGCAGCAGCGGCCGCGGCAGAAAGACGGCATCGATGGATTCACGCAGCCGTTCGGTCAGGGCGGCCGATGTCCACTCGGGCGCTACGACGGCGGCAGCGAGGCGCGCGACCCCTGTTGCACCCGGACCCTCTTCCTCGCGCAGGAAAAAGGCTCCGTCCAGCACGCCCGGAATCGAGGTCAGATGATGATTGAGATAAGCGAAGGAACTGCGCTTTCCCGCGATGTTGACGAGGTCTGCGGTGCGACCATGCAGTAGGAACTCCTCCGGACCGGTGATTTCGATCAGGTCGCAGAGGGCCGTACGTTGTTCGACGTGCCCCCCCTCGGCGAAGGTCAGTTCGGGCGTGCCGCTCAATTGGACGCCGGGCCACAGGCGCCAGGCGCTGCCGAGGGCGGTTCTGCGGGTCGCGATTTGGCCGGTTTCGGTCGAGCCATAAATCTCGATCAGTTCGCTGCCGAAGCGCTCCTCGACGTCGCGAGCGAGGTCCAAAGGCAGCGGAGCGGTTGCCGAAACGATCAGGTCCACGGCCGGCAAGCGCGCGTCGGCGGCGAGCAGCGTGCGTAAGTGTATCGGCGTCGAGATCAGCGCCCGAGGGCGTCGCGCTGCCTCGAGGCAGGCGCAGATATCCGCGGGATAGAACGGGCGCTCGGCGCTGAAGGCGTTACCGCTCTGCAGGGCGAGCAGAACGGTCGATTCGAAGCCATACATATGCTGGGCCGGCACGGTGCCGATCAAGGTGTAGCGACGCCGCTCGGCGAGACCGAGGCGCGGCGCGCCGTTCTGGACGCAGCGCGCGAGTCTGCCCCAGGTCTTCCGATAGGGGAGCGGCGTGCCGGTCGAGCCGGAGGTGAAGACGATCGCCGCCAACTGCGACGCCGGAATCGCCGGTGCCGGCCACGTGGTTTCACGGTCTTCGGCATCCTCGGTCAGCGCCCAGTGAACACGAGGCAGCGCGATGTCGCAGGCCGGATCGTCGGTCAGGCAAAAGGCGTCGGGCGCGAACTCGCCCATTTGACGAATGACGTCCGGTGTGTACGTCGAGGGCAGCAGACTGACGCGCCCGGTGATCAAGCACGCCGCCAAACCCACCGCGAAACGATAGCGATCCGCGCACACGTTGAGCGCGTGCCGGCCAACCGGGAGTTTTGCGGCGAGCCGGGTCGCATCGGCGATGAACTGACGTGCGGTGATCGCCCGCGCTCCGCGATAGGCGACGACCGCGCCGGGATGCGCATGCGCCAACAGAGGGACCGTGCCCTCCGGGGGCGGTTCAGGCAGAGCGGGCAAAATAGATTCTCATCGTCGCCCACAGGCCGGCACCTGTCGTCTGGGGCAATAGGCGGCGACGCACGGCGTATTCGGCGAGGAACATCAGCAGCACGAGGGGCAGCGTGCAGAAATAAGAAAAAAACGACCAAGAGGCGAGGGGGAGGGTGCCAAAGAGCCAGATTTCCAACAAAGCCAAACCGGTGAAAAAGGCGAACCACGCCCGTGTCGCGGCCCGGGTATAACGCAACTCGGCCGAGGACAGGGGGCCGTGCACCCGGTCGGCGAGCATGGTGCACAGCGGGGTTGCGCCGGGACGCAAGGAACGGCCGAAGCTCAAGGCCAGCAAACCGTAGAATCCACACTCCTGCATCAGGTAGATCCACGCGAAATTCCGCTCCAGGGCATGCCAGCCGAAGGTGATCCCCAGCAGGGACGCCGCCAGCAGGGCGAGGACGAGAGCGGGGCGCCCCGTCCGAGGGCCGATGCGAGGCCCATAGCGCCATGCGGCGCCGAATCCGACGACGAAAAATGGCGCCAGTGCGAGCGGTGCACCCCATGCGTGGCCCTGCTCCGCGGAATTGCTGTAATGGCACAGGGAGGCGTAAGCGATGATGCCGACCGGTACGGCTGCGACCTGCAGCTTGGTCGGGGCGGCGCCGCTCACTTCGTTCTCTGTACGGCGATGTACTCCGCAAGATGCCGCAGAGAGCGGAAAATTTGTTGGTTCTCTTCGCTGTTCGCGCGCAATTGCACCCCATATTGCTTCGAAACGATCAAGGCAACCTCGAGGATGTCGATCGAGTCGAGGCCCAGCCCGGACCCGTACAGGGGCTCGTCCGGGTCGATGCTTTCCGGAGCGACGCCCAAATTCAAGGCTTGCACGAACAGGTTGGCGATTTCACGCTGCAAAGCCTCTTGGCCAAGCGGCGCGGATTCTTGTACTAGCGACGCTTTATCGAGCATAGACCAATATTATAATGAAATATGCGCGCGCCGCACCCGCCTCTGAAACGGTACTATCAGAACGAAGCCGACCGCGGCGGTTGGGTTCGCCACCTGTTCGACAGGACCGCGGGGGATTATCAGCGCGTCGAGCGGTTCATGGCATTCGGAACGGGTTCCTGGTATCGGCGCCGAGCCCTCGCCAGGGCCGGTTTGGCTCCCGGCATGCGAGTCCTCGACATTGGCGCCGGGACGGGTCTTACGGCCTGCGAGGCCGCGCGGCTCACGGGCGACGCACGGCTCGTCACCGGCATCGATCCCAGCCCCGGCATGGTCAGCTCTGCCCGAGTTCCGTTGGGTCTGACCATGAAGATCGGCAGCGCCGAGGCGATTCCGGCCCAAGCGCATTCGGCCGATTTCCTCTCCATGGGCTACGCACTTCGGCATGTCGGGGATTTGCCCGCCGCCCTTCATGAATTCAAACGCGTGCTCGCACCGGGCGGGCGGATGTGTCTGCTCGAAATCACGCGTCCGGAGGGGCGCCTCGCGCGGTCCTTGCTGCGCGCTTACCTGCGCGGCTTCGTGCCGTGGGTGGCGCGCGGCCTCGCCCGGCATCGCGATACCCCGGAACTCATGCGCTATTACTGGGACACGATCGACGCCTGCGTTTCTCCGGCCGTGATCCTCACCGCCATGGCCCAGGCAGGATTCGTCGAGGTGCGCCGCCACGTCGAACTCGGCATCTTCTCGGAATATTGCGCACGAGCGCCCGCGGCGGCGACCGCGGTGTCAGCCGGCTGACGAGGGCCGGCCGCGGCGCCGACGCGCCAACAGGCGGGGCAGCCGCCAGAGCAGGCCGAGCACCAGTCGGGTATGCATCCAGGTCAACAGAACGTTGTCGCGCCAGTAGTTGAAGTGCGATACACCGCCGTCGGACGCGGCGAAGTAGCGTACGGGCGCCGGAATGTTGAACGGTTCCACGCCCGCCCAACAGAGGCGTACGACCGCCTCCACGTCGAAGTCGAAACGCCGCATCCAGCGCTGACCCCGCATCACCTCGATCAGAGGATCGATCGGATAGACCCGAAATCCGAACAGGGAGTCATCGATCCCGGCCCACAAGGTCTCGAGGCCGGCCCACCAGTTCGATATTTCGCGGCCCTTCACGCGCAGGCGCGGAGCGTCGGAGGCAAATACCGGGCGGCCGAGGATCATCGCGCCGGGTAAACGGCCGGAGGCCGCCATGAACTCGCCGATCAATACGGCAGGATGCTGGCCGTCGGAGTCCATCGTCAGCACGTGGCTGTAGCCGGCGGCGCGCGCCGCTTGCATGCCGAACAGGACGGCCGCTCCCTTCCCCTCGTTGCGCGGTCTGACGAGGACGCGCAAATCCGGATCCGACTCGGCGATGCGCAGCAGTCGCTCGGGCGAACCGTCCGTGCTGCCGTCCGTGACGATCCACACCGGCGCCCAGTGCGCACGCGCGGCGGCCACGGTCTCGAACACTTTCGGTCCGGGATTGTAGCTCGGGATCAGCACCAGGTGCGTCGCCGAACCGCGCGGGGTCGTGTCAGCCACGTTCGAGCCATTGCGATTGCATCGCGTCGCGCAGGACTTCCCGGTAATACGCGTCCAAGGCGTCGGTCAGAGCCGCGGCATTCTCCGGGGCTTCGAAACGCCGGCCGAGACGTACGCGATACGTGATCGGCAAGGTGGGTCGACGGAACAAGGACCAACCCTTGCTCAGGAACGGGGAGTCGGTTTCGATGAGCAGGGTTTGGACCGCCACCTGCGCCTGTTTGGCGATCAGTCCGACGCTGGCCGTCAGCGGATTGATCGGGGGCTTGCGCGTGCGCGTACCCTCGGGAAACAACAACAGCACGCACCCGCGACGCAAATGGGCGACGGACTCCTTGACCATTTGACGCGGTGAATCGTTGCGCACGTAGCGCGCGAGACGCGAGCCCGAGCCGAGAAACACATTGTTCATGAGTTCGGATTTCATGACGCAGGCAATGTTGGGATGCCGGGTCAAAATGAGCAATGCGTCGATCAGGCAGGGGTGATTGGGGGCCAGCACGACCGGCGGTCCGTCGCGCAAGGCATCGATCGCCCGCAAATCCAGGCGATAGGCGCCCGTGGCGGACAGCGACCAGGCGTACAGTCGGAAGCCCCTCATGATGCCGCGTCGCCCGACGCGCGTACCGATCGATTCCGGCAGGACGAAATACAAGGGCAGCGCGATCAGGGACCAGGCGAGACAGATGAAGCCGAGCAGGCTCAGCGAACAATACAGCGCGAAATACTCATAGAGAATCTTGAAAAAACGCGCCATGCCATTCAGTTTGCTACTTCGACCGTTTGTGCCGATCTGCCGATCGTCCAGGCGATTCCAAAACCACCCGACCAGTCGTGTCTGCGCTCGACCAGGGGGCTGTCCTCGAAACTTGCGCCGGACAGGGTATCGTAATGTACGTAGGCCGCGAACCGAAACCTGGGGAAGTGTCGTGAAATCGCGCCGACGATTTCCGTGCCCGAGTATCCGCCGGGAGCGGCATACTCGGGGCGCGAGGCCAGCGCGTACTGAGGCGCGACCGAGTAGAAGTAATCGTGATACTTGGCGTCCGCGAACATCGGTCCGGCAAGCACGCCGACGTGCCAGCCGGGCAGGTGGGGGATCCCCTGCAGGTCGAGATCCAAACTCGGTTCGAACACCCAGCCGATCGCCCGCGGCGGCGCGGCCACCGTCAGCGCGCTGCGCAGCGGCAGCTTCAAATCCAACTTGACGCGATCCTCTTCGCTGCGAAAGAGATGCACGTTCACCGACGGTCCGAGTTCGACCGTCGACCGCAATTCCGGCATGCCGTTGCGCGCGGCATTGTTGCGCACCGGCGCGGTGAGGTTGGCGCTCAGGCTGAACTCCACCCACCGGCGGTCGAACAGCAGGCCGCGCACACCATCGTTGTCCGACTTCAGAATTTTGCCGTTGTAGAGGAAATAGCCGAAAGGTACCGGGTAAGCGTGGGAACTCGACGCGCCCGGGTAGTCCGTCAGCACGACCGCACCAAAGCCCAGCCCGTACTCCCATAGCGGCTGTTCCGTGGCAGCCGCGAGCCCGGGCAGGACGAGCACGCCCAGGAGGACGGCGAGCCGATATCCGCCGCCGCCCCGGCGCTGGAGCGTCATCCAGCGCTGGTCATTCTTTCGGCCTCGACCGGCGCCAGGTTGCTCCGGCGGCGTCGCGCGGCCTGCAGCGTACGCCGCCATTGCGCGATCGAGATCAGGTAATAGAGTGCCTTGAACGAGCGCAGCGACCCCCAGATCGGGGTGCGGCCGAAGATGTCGCCGGCGAGCACCGACAGCAGCGCCTCCTTCATGCGCAACACGTTGCGCGGTCCGAGGAACAACTCGCGCATGGTCGGATTCGTGACGCGATAAATGAACCAGGAGAAGTGTTTCGGCCCGTGCCGGGTGAGGCGATCGAAGCGGCGCAGGGCGCGCGAGGCGTGCGCAGGATCCGCGCGGCAGGCGCCGATCGCCTCGGCAGCGGCCACCCCGCCCTGCATGGCCAGCATCACGCCCGAGGAGAACACCGGATCGATGAACGCGTAGGCGTCGCCGACCAGCAGGTAATTGCGGCCGTGGGTGCGATCGCAGGCATAGGAATAATTACCGGTCGCCTCGACCTCGGAGGCCAGGCTCGCTTCCTTCAGCAGCTCGGCGAGCGGCGGGCACAGCGCGATCGTGTCCAGGAAGAACTCGCGAACCGGTTTGGCGCGCGTCTTGAGGTAGGAGGGCCAGACGACCGCGCCGACGCTCGTGGCGCCGTCCGAGAGCGGAATGAACCAGAACCAGCCGTGGTCGAACCAAAAAATGGAGATGTTGCCTTCGCGCTTGCCGGTGTGCCGGCGGGCTCCTTGAAAATGGGCGTAAAGGGCCGCGCTGTTGTGCTTTTTGTTGCGCTGCTTCGCCTGCAGTCGGTTACCAAGGACCGTGTCTCGTCCCGACGCATCGACGACGAAGTCCGGGCGCCAGGAGCGGGCCGCGCCGGCCTCGTCGACCGTATGCACGCGTGTCGCCGCGCCATTGTCGCCGAACTCCACGTCCGTGACCCGGCATCCCTCGATGACTTCGGCGCCCAGTTCGGCCGCGCGCCGGATCAAAATCTCGTCGAATTCCGAACGCCTGACCTGGTAGGCGAAGGGCATCGACTTGTCCCAGGAATCCGCGAATTGGAACTCCTGCCGCCGCCCGTCCCAGGGCGAAATGAACTCCGCCGCCCATTTCTCCATGCCGATGGCGCGGACCTTCCCACCCACGCCCAAGCGATCGAGCAGGGGCAGGTTCGCCGGAAGCAGCGATTCACCGATGTGAAACCGCGGATGCCGGGCTTTCTCGACCAGGACCACGCGAATTCCGCGCTCCGCGAGCAGGCCGGCGGTCGTGGCGCCCGCGGGACCGCCGCCGATCACCAGTACTTCGCAGGAATCTTCAGTGGCGGAGGGCATCATACGGCCGGAGTCTATCGCGGACATTGGGGAGCGGTCCAACCCCCGGGCTGACAAAGACCGCACCGAGGGCTGTAATATGAGGGCCATGCACATCCTGATCGTCGAAGATGACCAAGTCGCGCGGGATTACCTGGCCAAGGCTCTACGCGAAGTCGGGCACACGGTGGACGTCGCCGAGAATGGCCTGGAGGGTCTCAGGCTCGCCTCCTCGGCGGCCGTGGAACTCGCCATCGTCGATCGCATGCTGCCGAAGTTGGATGGCCTGGCGCTCGTACAGTCCTTGCGCGCCACGGGTCGCAAGACCCCCGTGTTGATCCTGAGCGCGCTCGGCGAAGTCGACGACCGCATCACGGGCTTGCGCGCCGGCGGCGACGACTATTTGACCAAGCCGTACCACATGTCGGAATTGCTGGCCCGCATCGATGCCCTCGCGCGGCGCGGCGACAGCGGCGCGGCGGAGGCGAACACGAAGCTCAAGCTGGCGGACCTGGAACTCGACCGGATGACCCGTCGCGTCACCCGCAACGGCAAGAAGATCGAGTTGACCGCGCGCGAATTCCAGCTGCTCGAATTCATGATGCGCCACAGTGGTCAGGTCGTGACGCGCACGATGCTGCTCGAGGGGGTTTGGGACTACCACTTCGATCCGCAGACGAATGTCATCGACGTCCACATCAGCCGTCTGCGCCAGGCCATCGACAAGGACTTCGACAAACCGCTGCTGCACACGGTGCGCGGTGCGGGGTACAGTCTGCGCGAAGACGAATAGTGGATCAGGAACAGCGATTCCTCGGAGTGCTGGGAAGCTCGCCGTTCCGGATCTCGGTGGTTTATTCGGTCGCCTTCGCGCTGGGCGCCGCCGCGCTGCTCGGCGGCGTCTATTTCGCCGTGTCGCAGGTCGTCGACCGCAGCACCGACAATCTCATCGAGGCCGAGGTGCAAGGTCTGCATGAGCAGTATCTGGTGCTCTCGCGCAGCGACTTCATCGAATTGATCGAACAGCGATCGCAGGACCAGGACGTGCGCGGCGCCGTCTATTTGATGGTCGACCCGCAATTGCGACCCATCGCGGGCAACGTACCGGCATGGCCGAAGAGCGCCGCCAACGAAGGCAAGTGGATCGAGTTCAAGGTTTCGGTTCCCTTCGGCGACGAAACGCGCGAGCACGAGATGCGCGCCGAGAATTTTCCGCTGGCCGGCGGCTATCGGATGCTGGTCGGGCACGACGTGCAGGAGCGGCAGGACGTCAAGAATCTGATGATGCGCGGGCTTATCGCCGCGGTGGTGCTGACGATGCTGCTGGGGCTCGGCGGCGGTTTCTGGATGGGGAGACGGATTCTCGCGCAGGCCGGCGCGATATCGGCCGTGGCCACCCAGATCATGCGCGGCGATCTGTCGCAGCGGTTGCCGGTCCGCGATGCGGACGACGAATTGAATTCCCTCGCACGCGAGATCAACGGGATGCTCGACAAGATCGAGCAACTCACCCTCGGCATGCGCACGGTGCTGGACAGCGCCGCGCACGATCTGCGCACACCGCTCAATCGGCTGCAGGCGACCGCCGAGGCGGCGATGACCCAGCTCGCCCCCGCCTCCAACGAGCGGCGTGTCCTCGAGCGCGTGACGACCGAGGTCGACCGGATGCGCAGCACGCTCGATGCCCTGCTCCGAATCGCGCTGGCCGAGACCGGGACCGTCGCCCGCGAGGCCGTCGACCTGTCCGAGCTCGTGGCGAGCATGGTGGAGCTCTATGCGCCGGTCAGCGAAGAGCGCGGCATCCGTCTGGAGAGCTCCGTGATCCCGGGCGCCCAGGTGCAGGGCAGCCGGCAACTGCTCGCGCAGGCGCTGGCGAATCTGCTCGACAATGCGATCAAGTTCACGCCGGAGGGCGGTCACATTCGAGTCTTGCTGCGCCGTCAGGCCGCCGGACCGGAAGTCGTCGTCGAGGACGACGGACCGGGAATTCCGGCCGACAAGCGCGAGATCGTGCTCGGACGGCGGGTTCGCCTCGACGAGGCCCGCAAGCTGCCCGGCTCGGGTCTCGGACTATCGCTCGTGGCGGCGGTCACCAAACTGCATGGCGCACGTTTGGTGCTCGACGATGCCGAACCGGGTCTGCGGGTGGCGCTGCGGTTTTGAGGGTCCGCGCGGGCGGCCCCGGCAGGCGCTCGCTGGGGTCAGCGTCAAAATCCCGACGATCCTGGCGGCCCGCGGCGGGCGCGGTCCGCGGGAGCGACCGCTAACGCATTGACCCGCATCGACAAATGCCGGGTTCCCATGGCTGGCATAGAACTTGCTCCGCTCCTCCTGCGGCAACTCGTGTCGCGTGAGGAACAACACCATGGCCGACGCACCCGATGCAGCACCAGCCCCGAAAAAATCCGGCGGGATGATGGGCACCCTGATCAATGGAGTCGGGATTTTCGTCCTGACTCTCGGCGCAGTCGTCGCCGGCGGTTTCGTCAACGCGAAGCTGCATCCCGCACCCGACTACAAACTCGGCGCAGACGGCGCGATCACCGCGGTCAAGGCGGCCGGCGGCTCCGGCGGACACGGTGAGGAAGGAGAGGTCAAGGGCAACATCTACTACGCGTTCGACCCCCCCCTGGTGGTCAACTTCGAGGACGGGGCTGCGGTCCGCTTCCTGCAGATCACGATGGAGGCCATGTCCAAGGACCAAAAGGCCATCGACAGCGTGACGAAAAACGCCCCGTTGATCCGCAACAACCTGCTTCTGATCATGAGCAATCGCGACTACCAATCGCTGATGTCACGCGAGGGCAAGGAAAAGCTGCGCCAGGAAGCGCTTGCGGAAGTCAAAGCCGTCGCGAAGAAGGAGGGGGCGCCGCCCATCGACGATCTGTTGTTCACCAGTTTCGTGGTGCAATGATGGCGGACCCGAACGACGCGGCGTCGGTAGATGCCGAGGGGCCGGCCGCCGACGGCGGCGGCGGGGCGATCTCCGAGGAGGAGGTGTCCGCGCTCTTGGAGAAGAGCACCGTCGATAACGCGGTCCCCTTCGATTTGTCCGCGCGACGGATCAGCCGCACCCGCCTGCCCATGCTCGAATTCGTCTGTCGCAGTTTTGCCTCTCGCGCGAGCGCCTCGCTCTCGACCCTGTTGACGCGCGAGGCGAGCCTGCAATTCGACGACCTGCAAAGCGTCACGGCCGGCGAACGACAGGCTGCGCTGCCGACTCCGGCCGCGGTTGCCCTCGTCAGTATGCGCCCATTGCCGGGCAACGCCGTGGTGACGATCGAACCCGGCCTGCTGCTCATGCTGCTCGATGCCTTCTTCGGTGGTTCGGGTCGGGAGGCGAGCGATGCAGCGGCGGTCGCCGCTCCCGCGGCGCAGCGATTCTTCACGCTGCTGATCAAGACCTTGGCGCCCGACGTGACGGCCGCCTGGGTGCCGATCTCGCCGATCGAGATGGACCTCGTCAAACAAGAGTCGAATGCGCGTTTCGTGCAGATGGGCGAACCCGCCGACCGGCTCATCGCCGCCCGCTTCACGTTGACGCTGGGCGCGGCCCAGGGGCGCCTGGAGTGGTTGCTTCCCGAACCCTTGATGCGACCCGTGCTCGAGGCCCTGGCCTCGGACGGGGGCAAACCCGTCGAACGGCCGAAGCTCGCCTGGGCGCCGATACTCGCCGCGGGTTTGCAGTTGGCCGAAGTCGAGGCCCGCGCGATCCTGGCCGAAGCCCAGATCAGCCTCGGCGAGCTCGTGCGCTTGTCGCCGGGCGACATCATCCCGATCTCCCCGCCGCAGCAGGTGACTCTGCTCGCCGGCAACGTGCCGCTCTATCGCGGCAAATTCGGAATCTCCCAGGGCCGAAACGCCCTCAAAATCACCTCGCGAGGCGCCACATGAGCACGGTCGATCCCACGAACGGCACGCCGGTCACACGCGCGCAATTCGGCGACCTCGGGCCCAACGCCCCCGCGGGCGCAGCCCCCGAGATGAATCTCAATCTGATCCTCGAAGTCATGGTGACGCTGTCGCTCGAGGTGGGGCGGCTGCAAATGACGGTGCGTGACCTGCTGCAGTTGGCGCCCGGCGCGATCGTCGAGCTGAACCGGCTTGCGACCGAGCCGCTGGACGTGCTCGTCAACGGGGTGCGCATCGCGCGCGGCGAGTTGGTCGTCGTCGAGGAGAAATTCGGCATTCGCCTGACCGACGTGGTCAGTCCCGCCGAGCGCATCGAGGGGGTCGGCTGATGACCGGCCTGAGCTCCGCCGTGCCGTCCGCGACCGGCAGCATCGCTCAACTGACCTTGAGCCTCCTGTTGATCGTCGGCCTGATCTTCGGGCTCTCGTGGCTGATCAAGCGTTTTCGCGTCGTGTCGCCGCGCGGCAGCGGGGACTTCGCGGTCGTCGATCATCTGGCGCTCGGACCGCGGGAGCGCATCTTCCTCGTGCGCGTCGGCGATGCCCAGATTCTGGTCGGCGTGGGCGCTGCGGGCATGGTCGCGCTCACCCCACTCGCGAAACCGATCGAATTGCGCGCGCCGACGGCGGCGCCCGATTTTGCCTCCCGGCTCCGCGAACTGATGACACGCGACGGTAAACGATGATGCGCCGCCGCTCAGGTTTCCTGACTCGCACCCTGGCCGTCTGCCTCGCCGCCTTCGCCGGCTGTGCCGCGCATGCCCAGGCCGTGTTGCCGGCGGTCGCGATTCGCACGGCCGCCGATGGCGTGCAGACCTATTCATTGTCCCTGCAGATCCTGATCCTGATGACGGTGCTGACCTTGTTGCCGGCGATTCTGCTGGCGATGACGGCTTTCACACGGATCATCATCGTCCTGTCGATCCTGCGCCAGGCCCTCGGCATGGCGACGACGCCGTCGAACCAGGTGCTGACCGCGCTCGCCCTGTTCATGACCTTCTTCGTCATGAGCCCCGCGATCAACGAGGCCTACTCCACCGGCATCAAACCCTACCTGGACGGCCAACTCGCCGGTGAAACCGCGATCGACCGCACGATCCACCCGCTGCGCAAGTTCATGCTGGCACAGACCCGGGAGAACGACCTGCAGCTGTTCTCCAAGCTGTCCGGCAAGCCGCAATTCGCGACCGCGGAAGACGTGCCGCTGTCGGTATTGATCCCGACGTTCATGACCAGCGAGCTCAAGACCGCCTTTCAGATCGGATTCATGATCTTCATACCCTTCCTGGTCATCGACCTGGTCGTGGCGAGCGTGCTGATGTCGATGGGCATGATGATGCTCTCGCCGATGCTGATCTCGCTGCCCTTCAAGATCATGCTGTTCGTGCTGGTGGATGGATGGACCCTGCTGATGGGAACGATCGCGGCGAGCTTCCATCAATGACGCCCGAAACCATCATGGACCTCGCGCATCACGCCCTGATCGTGACCGGGCTGATCGCGGCGCCTTTGCTGCTCGTGGCGCTGGTCGCGGGTCTCGTGATCGGCATGCTGCAGGCCGCCACGCAGATTCACGAGGCAACCTTGAGCTTCATCCCGAAGCTGCTGCTCCTCGTGTTGACCTTGTTCGCGGCCGGGCCGTGGATGATCCGCATGCTGATGGATTTCACGCGCGAAATCTATGCAAGCATCCCCGCCATGGTCGGCTAGACGCATCCCATGCAGCCGATCAACATCGACGCCTCGGAACTGACGCACTGGGCGCTGCGCATGTGGTGGCCTGCGCTGCGCATCGGCGGCTTCGTCGTGACCGCGCCGCTGCTGAGCGGGCCGACGGTACCGGCCCGCGTCAAACTGGTGCTGACCCTCGCTCTCGTGATCCTCATCGCGCCGCTCGCCGTCCAGCCGCCGAATCTCTCAATCTTTTCCGGGGACGGTGCGTTCGCGGCCATCCAGGAGGTCTTGATCGGAATGGCGATCGGGCTGGTCGTGCAGCTCGCCTTCGAAGCCCTGACTCTGGCGGGTCAAACCGTGTCGATGACCATGGGTCTCGGATTCGCGACGCTCGTCGATCCCCAGCATGGTGCGC
>Ga0116231_10009210_pt1 | contig 16803 bp, 12 predicted proteins | sample S1TSphgellanicum_2_FD_89695 | JGI IMG/M metagenome (GOLD analysis project Ga0116231, IMG submission 89695) | Host-associated microbial communities from peat moss isolated from Minnesota, USA - S1T2_Fd - Sphagnum magellanicum MG | ecosystem: Host-associated > Plants > Peat moss > Unclassified...
ACATAAAAATGTAAAAAAAGAAAATTTGATTATGATTTGAAATTATTATGATTTTTAATGACGAAACACTGAATTTACAAAGAATCAAGACACTTTAAAAAATTCATATTTATTAAAGAATGGTGAAAAAAACATGTCATGTATTTGAACAACTATAAGCATTTATTATAACAAATTGTAAAAAAATTATTCCAAAATTCATTCATATGAAAAAAAAAATTTGGGGAGAGGGACATACAATCTTTTTCTAAAATAGTCATTTTGGTTCATTGTATATCGTTTGCACCCACCTAATTCAAAGAAGTTTTTCAAAAAAACTTCGAACCTACATGTGCCCCATATTCACCCATGTGTGCCCATGTGTGACCCATGTGTACCCATGTGTGAACTATGAGTGAATTAAAACTCAACTAAGCTCGTGAACTAAAATTTAATTAAAAATGAATTAAGAATTAACTAAGAATTAATTCAAAATGAACTAAGAGTTAACTTGCAATGAACTAAAACTAAACTAGAACTTAATTAAAAATGAACTAACAGTTGATTAAAAATTAATTTAAAATGAACTAAGAGTTAACTAAAAAATAATTAAAAATGAACTAAGAGTTAACTAAGAATTAATTAAAAATGAATTAAGAGTTAACTTGCAATGAACTAAAACTTAATTAAAACTTCACTAAAAATGAACTAAGAGTTAAGTAAGAATTAATTAAAAATGAACTAAGAGTTAACTTGCAATGAACTGAAACTAAACTAAAACTTAACTAAAAATGAACTAAAAGTTAACTAAGAATTAATTAAAAACTAACTAAGAGTTAACTTGCAATGAACTAAAACTAAACTAGAACTTAACTAAAAATGAACTAAAAGTTAATTGAAAACGAACTAAAAGTTAATTAGAAGTGAATTAGAAATGAACTAAAATTTAACAAAAATGCACTAAAACTAAACTAGGGGTTAAGTACAAGTTCATAATTACAAGTCATGGATGAACATTCAAATGAATGAACTCCATGACATTGGCATTCGTGACAATTATTGCAAGTTGTAAAAACTCTTGAATAAACATTTTGTCACCATCACATATATCTTGTAATCCTACAACTGATTATAGCATGCCCAATATCCAACCTTTGCTTGGAAGTCTACATTTTTTATTTACAAACATGTGTAAGTCCAAGTCTAATTGTCTTATGCAAGAGTGTTGTGAATATGGATATCGTGACATGTTGCAAATGAACAAATGAAGTCAAAATTAAGTTACTTTGATTGATCTTTTGAAGCTCACAAAAATAAATAAATTAGATGCATGAAATAATCCACAATTACAAACATCTTTGTATATGGTGACATTTTTATAAATGTCCAATCAATTTGTGCATTTGTTACTATCATGAAAGTGGTTGAAGTTGTATTAAACCATTTGTATGGGATTAATGACCTAAAAACGTTTATAAATGGCAATTCCATAGGCCATAACAAGTACAAATATTTGAATAACCACAACATTTGTTTATAAATCTTGTCTTAAATCCTATGAATAATCATGTAAGTTTTTGTGTTCAATATAAGTTGTAGCATCACATGTTGTCTAAGGTTTTCATTTACAATCACCTAAAAAAATAAAATGATTAAGTCTTCTTGTTTCATTTGAAACAATTAATTCCACTCTACCTTAGCTTGGATCTTGGTTATCCATATCATGAGGTCTTCATGTTTATTTTTTGGTTTAAACCAATTGATTGCCCTTATAAATTTGACCTTGGTTGGTGCCATTTTTGTTTAAGATCCTCGTTTGCATGCCATGTGTTCAATTTATGGCCTCAAACCAATAGGACTTATGTATTTCATTAGATTCTAGACCTTGGACCCTCATATCAAGTGTCATTCATTGTCATTCCTTTTTTAGCTATGATCACCATATATCTCTATGGAAGGAGAATATGAAACCCTCATGCCATTTGACAAGTCGCACATGATTTTACGATGATAAAAGAGGTCTTTTGTTGTGCAATTGAAACAATGAAAAAATCATGTGAACAATCTAAATTTAGCTAAGTATTATGACTAATATCTAATCTAATGTTTGGAATGGGAGATTACACACATTGGAACCATTTAAATTGTTGCAATTTAAAGCCATGGAATGCCATATAGTGGCAAGGCCATGTGGATCTCTTGATGACATGGAAGAATATTATTGTGTGTTAAAGAATATTCTTCCACATCAACAAGATTTGTCAAAAAAATACCCCTTGACATGAATGGAATATACTAAGAATATTTTATAGCACTCACACTTGCATTCATGGGCTCATGAAATAGCATCCCTAACCTTTGGGTATACATTTTGTTAGGGTATGTTGATTTTAGGAAAATAGGTTAGGGAAATAAATATACTTTATCCATACCCAACAAATATATCATTGTAAGAAAATATTTGCACAAACCTAGTTGTTAATTCTTATATTTTTTCTGGGTTTTGTCTATTGAATATCCTACAAGATGCAATTAATAAGAGATTTTTTTGACAAAATCCAATACCATAGTGTAAGGGGGAATATTCTAAATACCTCCCAACAAACTTTATGCAATGCATTTTCAAGCTTGTTTTTTTGTGCCCTTTTGTGCCTTTTGCCAAGCTTGAGAACATGGCAATAAAGGCAATGAACCAAGTTCCCAAGCTTGAAAACAATGTAACCTTTGTGGTCACCTACCCTTGTGGTGATGATTGCCATTCCTCCAAAAAGAAAATGGACTTAATTTTTCATGTTGTATTTGCAAGTTCTTTACAAAACATAATCTTCATCAAAGTCTATTTCCAAAGTTCATAATCTTCATGGTAGTTTATGAAGCATGCCTTAGGAATTTGTGAGGTGCCATCCCAAATGTTAAGTTTTTAAGTAGAGGAAGGGTAGGGCCAAAGGCAATCCTTTGCTTTTGGGCAAAAGTAATTCGTGGGGTAACTTGGGCTACATGCTTCATTTTAATGTTCTTTATCAAAGGAATGCCATCTATTTATGTCTTCCCCCATTTTTAAAAAACATAATTTGAATATGCCATATAAGAGCCATTTGGAGCTACCTTACATATTTGTAAAACATTGTCTAGGGAAAACCAACATGAAGATTATACTTTCTAAAGTACTTGAAAATACAAAAGAAAAATTAGGTCAAGTTTTCAAGTTGCTTGAGGTTTTTGCTTTTTGAAACTTGCTTGCAGTACATAGTCCATATGACAATCCTATGTAAAAATTGTACATGTATAAACATGTTTGATCATTAAAGAGTCTAAATCAAATTTGTTGGGTGTCAAAACATCAAGTAAAAAAACAAGTTTACTAAGAAATTATAGAATTTGTAACTCATTTGAAGTGTAGGGTAAGCATCAAGAATGAGGCCAATCTTGGGCCACACAAATGGAAGGGAAACTCACTAGATGTGTAGCCCACACAACTAGTGACATGGCAAATAGGGGCTTAATTGCACATCCAAAGACAATGCACATGGAATTTTAACCAAGCCTCCTAACGGCCCCCTCCTATGTCATGGATGACATTCCCATCACCATTACCAACATCATCATGGTGAAGTTCATCCATGAACATCCAATTTTCATTCATCATTGTCCATTTTTAATCCATAATGGATGAATTTCATTCATTATTGTGCATTTTTCATCCATAACATGTTATTAATTTGTAGTTAATTTATAATTTAGAAAGGTTGCTTGGATGGTGGGCATATGAAAACCTCCCTAGAAACTTTGTTGAGTTAGGTGCCCAAAAAGGTATAAATAAAAGTAAAACCCCCATTACCTTCAATTCATTCAACATTAGTTTGAAGTATGATCTTGCACCATAGCCTTGTTATGTTCTTTTCATGTTTATGTTCTAATATTTTGTTACAATAAAGTTTTATTTAAACCTATGTCTTGCACATTTTGTGTTCTTGTATTTGATTTTCATGTTTTGTGTTTCAACTTAAATTTAATTTTGTCATAGTTTGTTTTGATCTTTGTGTACTTTGGAACTCCTTTTGGCTTTGTAGTTTTTGTGCTTGTGACATGCTACTATTCATTTTGTTGTTTTTGGGGTTGTTTTTGGTTATTGGGAGGGGTGGGTGTTATTACCTGATAAGGTTGTAATTCCTAAATCTCATTCATTTGGACCATTAAATTGAATTTAAATTTATATATATATTACTCTGTCTCACTTTTTATTTCTAAGAAATTTTTTGAGAGTTGTGCCATTCCTTAAGATATACCTTGGTGAACCAAAACACAACACAAATTTGTAATTTTTTTGGGAGGGGTATAATATATTTGACAATATTCACCATCACAACAATGCATTCATAATTGGTCTTTGGTTATGTTTCTTCATTCTAGTTTATAAACATTAAACCTTCACAATGCAAAGGGCACAAGAAGTTATGCTACTAGAACCTTCATTGATACAAATGTTTTTTTTTGGCTTGTTTATATTTGTTATAGGGAATCATGTCCTCAAAGGATGTAATGGAAAGAGCCAAGGGTTGAAACACATTTTGACATTGTAAAGGAGGTTGTTTGGCACATTACATTACAAAAATGTTGGATAGAAAATATTTGCATGTTGATATATTTTTAATATATTTTGGAACAATTGCACCCATTCCTAAAACACATGTTAAAGTTCTTATGCAAACTCCTTTACTAATTTCAAATGTAGTGAAGATTGTGTTCTATAGATTGGCACATAGGATTCTTGCTAATCAAATGGTAGATTTGTACAATTTTGGAACATCAACAATTTGGAAATACATAGCTATGTTATGTGAAGTACTTGCCATCCATGACAAATTATTTGGCAATTATATATCCACATTCATAACACAAATAATGTGTGATCAATTATGGAATTTTTTAAAGATATCACTAGATTGCAATATATATAGTAGGTTTTATAGATGGAAGGCACATTCCTTTGTTTGAAAAACCATACAAGAAAGTCATGGTATTAGCTATAGATTTTTATGATAGAAAAAAATTCCATACTATTGTTCTATGTGGGGGTATGCGATTGTAATAAATGTTTTCGCATCACAAACTAAAGGAATTGCTAAAGGTATTTAATTTAAATTAAATAGTTTATGTAGGGAACTAAGATCCTCAATTTTTTTGAAAATTTTGACAAAGCATGTAGTTGATGTTGGTGGATTATAAGTATATCCTTACTTGCTAGAAGATGTAATTTACCCATTACAAACATATTGGATGAAAATTTTCAAGGATAGATGTGACCTTGATAAAGTGTGGTTTGACAATTCAATGAACTATGGTCGTGTGCTCATTTAAAATTCTTTTGGGAGTTTGAAGAACCAATGTCATATTTTGAAGAATTTTGACTCTAGAGTTGATAGAGGTGAGAAGATCATTATGACATGTATTTTTCACAAAGTTTGGTAATTAATGGACATGCTTGAGCTTGTGGTGCATGATGTTCATCAAAGAGGAGATCCCTTTGTGGGCTTTTCTTGGCAAATGGGTTCTTGTTTACAAAGAAAGTGATGTGGCAAAGGAGGTGGGTGAAATGGTATGCAATGCACTATTTGCATCATGGTTGGAGCATAACCCAATTGCCTAGTAGTTTATTATATTACATGTAGCATTAGATACAATGCTTCATGATTGTTGTGCTAATTTGGAAATAAAAAGGCTACTTTGTAACATGCCTAAAAATACAAAAGAAAAGTCACACAAATTTTTCAAGTTGTTTGAGGATTTTGCTTTTTGGAGCTTGGTTGCATTATAAAATTTGTATGACACTCCTATAGAGAAACTGCACACATACAAGCATTTTTTTTTATCATTGAAAAGCCTAAATTAAATTTGTTGGGTGTTCAAACATCAAGTAGAGAGATAGGTTTAGTAAGAGATTAGACCCTTTGCAACTCATGTGGAGTGTAGGGTAAGTACTGGGGGAGAACCTGGTTGTTTTGGGAATGAGGCCATGGTGTGAGGTAGGACCTGAATTCCCAGAATTGCCAGGTTTTAGGTCCACATAAAGACCCATAGAATTTTAACAGTTGTGATTTTGTTTGAGAAAAAATAGGTCAAGTTTTCAGGTTGGTTGTAGGACCTCAATTCCCAGAACTGATCCTTTAGAGGTCCTTAATTACCTGGCATAAAAATGTGGTAAAATGTTAAGGACTGCGGTTTCATGTGAGAAGGAAAAGGAGAAAGCCTATGTGTAAGGTGCCTAGTCTGATGTGGCAGAAATATCAAAGAGGGTAAGGTACCCTCCACATACACTAAAAAAATTCCACCATTTATTTGCATGGTAGGGTAGAGAGCCCTAAGGTGAGGAGCATTCCCAAAATAAGGGGCATAGGACAAGGCAGTAGTTGAGTCTGGCCTCTCATTTTGGGGTATGTCCTACATCTATGGGCTTTACTCATAATCATGTGAACTTTATCATCAACTTAAGACATACATAGATCGTGAGAGGGACGGTTCTTACACCTACTCCTTTGAGAGTGGGAGGGATCTCACACCTATAAGTAGGCATTATTCCACATTCACTCCTAAAGAGTAGGCATAAGTTCCCTCCTCTTTTCTAAGGGTGGTATTCATAAATATAAAGTGCCCTCCAAATATGCTAGGAAATCTCTTTGAGTGCTTTATGTGTAGGGTAAGGACTGATAATGGGGCTGTTTGGGGAATGAATATTCAACCCAGGAAATGTTCAATTTGGACTCAGACCTTGATTTAGTCTTAGGATGGGATGTTTACCATGGTTTAGAAGCAACCTTAAAAAAACTCAGGAGTTTTACCATGGTACCAGTGTATGTGCTGGTTCCACCCAAAGGTGTGAGGATAAGATGCACTCCACATACACTAGAAAAATTCAACCTGTTTGTTTATGGATTGGAACAACAACAACAACAACAAAAGAGCAACATGGGTTGGTTGTTTTTCACTAGGTATGTAACATTTTATGAAAATGTCAATGTGTGAACTGTACAATAATACCTAATGCAGGCTGGCTACAAGGGAGGATTGTGCCTAAACCCTAAACCCTAAAAGTTTGTAGGGCGGGGTGTTTAGCATCCTGCAGTTACAAGAAGCTCTTGATGGGCAAAGAGCTGACGTCTAGTTGCTGCTGCTGCCGCCTCATCAATGAGTTGTGTATTAGTAGTAGTAGTAGTAGTAGTAGTAGCCTGCACCATCAAGTCCTTCACAATTTCATCAATCAGGTCCTTGACAATCATGCGTTCAAGGTCCAAGCTAACTTCACTGACTTCACCATCCATATCAGACCACTTCTTTTCAGTGTTGCGTAAATCCTTGTGAAGGATGGTGTAGAGAGTATCACAGACATCCTCAGATGCAACACAGGGGACATCTTGCAGCTCATCCCACACTTGTTGAATTAGCTGCTGCCCTGATGGTTTCTCTTGTGGCTGAGGCCGGTTGTGCCCCCCGATCCATGGCAATGGGTTGAATTTAACAGGGTCCAGCTTCTGAGCCAAAATTTCATTGGTGCCATCAAACAACACACGGCGTCCAACAGCTTCATTTTCCAAACAAGTTTGGCGTCTCTCAAAAAGGAAGAAATCATTCTCTTTTGTGTTGTTGAATGATGATGCTTGTTGTTGTTGCCGCCGCCTCCATCTAGCCTCCAAATCATCAAACTGGTTCACATCCATTATGTTGTTGTATCCACTGCTGCGCCCCCACTGCAAGTGGCAATTGTTTATGCCAGAGCTACTAGTATCATCATCATCATCATCATCATCATCTTCTGTGATGACTCGTGATACAAATAGCACGTCTCGAACATACTCCCTCTCTTCATCCTTGCTCCACAGACAAATCCCATGTACTACTGTGTTGTTGTTGCCAGCCAGGGAATAATGAGTCCCAGCCTGTTGGGCATTATCAATCGGGACTTGTATCTCCACACTCTGTTTGTTATTACTGCACAGGTAGTCCTGCTGCTGGTTACACAAGTCTCGGGATCGAATGTCTGCCAGGCCTTTTAGAGCAGCCTTCGCCTCCTCCAAATGGTCTCTATGCAGAGACTCATCGAAGGCATCTGCAACAGATGATGACCCAGCCCCCAAAAAAAACTAAGTTTAGAAAAAATTGATTTTGTATCTTCTTGCTCATTGCAGCAATGTAAACAAAAAATAAAAGTGCAATTGCTGAGTTTCTCAAGTGTTTTTTTTTGTTGCTGCTGCTGCTGAAATTCTTATGTGTCTTGCCTTGGGGGATTGATTGATCGCAAAACACTAACCTTGAAGGCTGTCAAGAGTACCACTACTGGTCTTGCTTGGGCTTGGAGTGAGATCCTCTTCCTGGAAATGAAAGTTGTCTAGCACAGAGACTGGACTTGGCTGTTCAACAAGTTGATCAGCAGGACCCAACTCATGACCAGACTCGTACGTTTTTTTTACCGATACACCACGTGGGGTTAACACTTCGGAAATGCTGCTTCCTCTTTCATCTAGTTCTGCATCCAGCTGCTGCACAATGCCCCAAAAACAAATCCCAGCGCACCACCCACCCACCCACCCAAGATGCAAGTATCAAAATCGCATTGATTGTAAACAGTAGCTCAAACTCAAAAAAGACAAGTTCTTCACAGTGATTCAATGTATATAGCAAGCATGAAGAAACCATGGGAACCACATGTATCCATCCACCCCCCTGAAACTTGGACTCACCTCTGATTTGCAGAGTCTCTCAATTGGGGAGCTGGTAACTTGATTGCTAGCAAGATGAGCATGTGAATCACCTCCACCATCTTCTTCACCATGGTTCACAGTGTCTTCCACTGCAATTGGCATGCTGGGTTTTTGTATTGAAGTAGCTTGCAATAATTCTAGCTTCTCCGCAGAAGTAACTCTCAGAGCTTTTCTCACAGAAGAAACGTTCTTACTAGTTGTGACTAGATTCTCTGGCATCACAGTAGTTGCTGTTGGAAGCTCTAATAATCTGGATTCCGCCAGTGCAATATTGGCACATTGAATTGATTCAAGCATCATCAAGTCTGAGTCATTGCTTTGATCCCAATTTGTATGTTCATCTGCAGCCATTGCCATCACTGCAGGTCCTGTAACCCCATTTGGAAACTTGTTGATTTTCTCTTTGGTTGAAGGATCTGCTGCTGCTGCTAATACTAGTGTTTCAGTAGTAGTATCCAAAGCACATGATGATGATGATGAAGTTCTGCACTTTGGAGTTGGATTGTTGGGTTTGCCTGTTTTTCTCTTTGATCTTGAAATTGTAACTTCTGCTGGTATGAGAATTCTTCCACCTTGAGCTCCTCCAGCCTGAGCTGCTGCTGTCCTGGTGCTCACAGCAGCAACAGCAGCAGTAGCATCTGTTGCAGTCAGTTTTTCAGTCATGCGGGAAATAAGTTTGCTGTCTGAGCTGCTTCGACGCAGTGGTCGGGGAGTATCAGGTCCACCACTGGCCCTTCCCTTCAAGAACTCTTGTTTGGTGGATTGTGCACGCAATGTGAAGAGTGTTGCCTTGGTCTCCTCCCTGTCCTTGACCATGAAAGACTTTGTTGACCAGCTGCTGGCCTTCAACCCACTACTCTCAACCAACTGAGGAGGACCGCTGCTGCTGCTGCCACCACCTGCACATCTGCTTGGTGACAACAACCCGGGCTTCAAAGGATTAGCTTCCTTGATCAGGAATGTCAGCCTGGGTTTGCCAACTTGAGCAAGCGGAGAACTTGTCAATAATCGTGGAGACCTTGCTGGACTCACATCCCGCCCCCCACCTTGTGATGCTGCTGCTGCTGCATCCAGCTGGGAGCTCTTAGATGAGCGAGCTGCAATACGTTCCTTTCTTGAAATTCTCGGAGTCACCACAGCGACTGCCTCTGTATCTGAACTACTTGAACCATTGGGTTCACGAAGTGATGAGCTGCCTGAAGAGCTCTGTGTTTGAACCCTTGATGTCCTTCCATTTGCAGCAGCTGTGTCCCCATTCTCTCTCTTGCTTGTCATTGTTGCAACAGTTCTGTGAATCCAAAGTTCAAGATTTGAGAATAGAAAAATTACTTTGTGAGGGGGCAAGTACAACACTTCTTAACAATTAAAGTCATGGAGAAATGGAACTTTGAAACTGCAAGTAAAAGAAAATATAGTACCCATTGCTGCAGGTGCTGCTGCTTTGTGGGTACTCTGTTTCGGTACTGGTTTGCACTGAGCTTGTGACAGCAGATCTTGCTGAGCTGCTGGATTGGCTAGAGACACAATCCAAATCTCCAGTTTGAGCTGGAGCTGGTGGGCTGCTGCTTGAAAGAGTAGTAATGGCAGTTGTAATAATGTTGTCATCCTCCATTTCGGTGATGGGCTTTGGTACTATGATCAAGGTGTCAGGAATGTTGCCAAGCATGATTGGCCCATCATCTTGTTGCACAGAGCAGCAGGAATTGATTTGTTCTTCATTGCTGCTGTTTACGACCAGCTCTTGAAGCAAATTGGTTTCCATCGTCATCATCATTGGGAGGTGGTGCTGCTGGTCTTGTTGTTGTGGCGTAGCTACATTTTTTTTGTTGTCCTTGTTGTCTTTGCAAGTCTCTGCTGGCACAAGAGAATTTCCCCTCTTGCGAACTGCAGCAGTTGTGAGTCTTGGGGATGGTAGGAATTGCTGTTTCAAGGCTTGCATCCGAGACTTTGACTCTTCCACAGTTGTTGCCTTTGGAACTTGAAGCTGCTGCTGCTGCTGCTGTGTGACAGCAGCTGCTGCCTTCACATCTTCTGATGACTGCTTGCGATTACGCCCAGGCGGATGATGCAGTAGACCCTTGAGCTGCATTGCATGAAGAATATGTCTCAACAATTTGCGACCCTGCACAGAGTTCTTAAGGCGCAACTGATGCATCTCCTGATCCATGAGGCCATAGAGAGGCTCCTCCTCACCCAAAGGCTGAGTTGTCTTTTCTTCATCTGTATGTTTCAATGCAGTCAATACCACATGATCTGAGAGCTGAGGTGCAGGTGTTTGTGACGACAGGCACTGCCACCGCTGCTCTTGAAAGGCCTCATCATGTGGGTGATACTGCACTTGATGGTGAGTAGGTGATTTCGCTTCTGGGTGATCTCTGCTCTTCTCTTGAGCATGATGAATCCAGAAACGTTCCTCTAGTGGAGGTGGGTACTGCAGTGGAATCTCCTCCTCCTCCTCTCCTCCATAGTAATGCAAATGACGCAAATGTGAAGGCAGTGGCACACGCATTTCTTTCTGGCTGGAACATGATGAGGACTTGGAACTCAATTGCTGAAATCCCTCTCTTACTACTACTTGCTGCTGCTTGTAATTGTAGTCATCTGACTGGCTTGGGGGAGGTGGCAGTGGTGGGGAGACAACTGTTGCTGGTGTATACTGCAAGAGCCCTTGCAGCAATCTGGCTTCACTTCTTGATGATGATGATGATGATGATGGAGGGTTAACTAGGGTGTGATAATCTGCAACTTTTGCGGGATGGGCTTGAGATCCAGGGTCAGAACTTGGCAGCTCTTCTAAACCCATCAAACGAGCTACCACATTCGGGATGCGTCTGCGAGCTTCACCTTGACCTTGGTGATCTCTCTCTGCAGCATTATTCTCTTTCTTCAGCTGCAAAAAAGCACCACCACCACCACCATCTGATCTACTAGAAAGCTTACCATGAGCTTGTGTGGCATCTCTGCCATCGAGTTTCAACCTGGGTGGTATTCCACAAGCACGTGGTGAGTCTCGACCATCCACAGAAAGTCTGGGAGACAGATGTACATGAGGTGGATCCCTGGTACCATCTACTGAAAACCTGGGTGCATCAGTAGTGGTTCCTCGCACTTTTTGTGATGCTCTGAGCAAGTCCTTAAAGTCTGCAGCTCGAAGTGATTCTCTGAAGTCAAAGGCAGCAGCTGTTGTTGTTGTTGTTGATGGATCCTTTGATTCATGAGGATATCTTACAGTAGTAGTAGTAGCATTGAGACCAGGAAGAAGAAGCCTTGGTGAGGAGTAGTGCTGATGATAATCTCTTGCATCAACAAAAACACCTCCTCGCCGCTCATCCTTGGACACGGACAATCTTGGGTCCTCCTTCAACTCCACTGTCAGCCTTGTTGCTGCTGCTGCATGATCTTTTCCATCGATTGCCGGGCAGCTTGAACGTTTTGTGAAACAGTTCCTGTCAACAGATATTCTCGGCAACTCTCTGCCACCATCAACACATGCCTTGGATGATGACTGAATATTGTCTTTCTCACTCAAAGCTGCCGACATCTGGGGTGGTGTGGACTCAACAGTGGATGAGTTTTGCAGCCCATTTTTCCAGTCACCCACCAGCATCCGGGAGCCCCTGCCCCCTGTTGATCTTGCATGATCGACAGCAGAGGTGGAGGAGGACCACAGCAACTCTTCTCTCCCATCAACAGACATCCGAAAGCCATCTACCCTTCCATTCACAGAAGAAGAACGTGGCAAGCTCTTTGACTGCACATTAGTACTACAACTACTACTACCATGACCCAAATCCACTGATGCTCGTGGCTTCTCCTTACCACTACTGTCTCGTGGCCTTTCTCTGTGGAACGAAGCTCTCACAACATCCCGGATGTCTAAGGAGGATGGCAGTTTTTGAACATCTTTGGAGTTACAGTGTTGTCTGCTGCTGCCACCGCTGCCTTCAGGAGTAGCAGCTGCAGCACACATTTCTCTTGATGAAACCACCAGGAGAGGTGGTGGTTTTGGGTATTCTTTGCTGTGGGGGACAGATGATGATGATCGATCTACTACTAAGTCTTGCACACTCTTCATGAGTCTGTTACTATTATTACTCTCCTCCTCCTCCTCCTCCTGTGAAGAGTTGCTGCAGACTAGAGTAGGCACATGATCTTCTTCTCCTTCTTCTTGTGAGTTGCTCAATTCTTGCTCTACAAACTGATCATGATCTTTTTGGTCTGTCAAGTGGCGGTCAAGTACTCCTCCTCCTCCTCCTCCTTGAGCCTTAAAACTCTTGGTGAAGATGTCGCTGCTGTCAGAATATGCTCTATGATGGTCTCTAGACTGATGATCCACAGCTCCCTTGCTTTGCTCCAAATTGTTGTCTACCTTCTGAGCAGCAACAGCAGCATTGTCTTCAAACTGTAAGAAACTGGAAAAGAAAAAAAAAGGGGAAAAAAAAACAACCCAGATTCACATTATCACCCACCCAAGACAGCAAAACTTTTCTTCATATAGGTTCTTCCTCTATATGTCTACTGTAACTATGTTGTCTGTTATAAATTATGCAAGAAAAGCCTAAATGTATTGTTATGCAGTACACACAAAGGTGAAAAATCATTACAACAAAACCCCACACAAAATTCCAGTCATCATTGGGATTTGCAAGTAGAGATAATTTGCTACAACAACAAACAAAACAATAAGGAAAAAGAAACCCGGTTTCTTTTCTTCTTCATGAATCAAAGAGAGAGGCGACACACAACAAAAAATAGAACGCACCATCCAATATGGGTTGTTGCTGCTGCGATCATGTCGTGGGCTTTCACAAGCTGATACTGATAGCGACTGATCTGTGCGAACCCAAGAAAAAAAATACACACACAGACACACACATAAAAAAACAATACATGGGTGAGAGTGAGCTTCTTCTTCACATATGAATACATGGGTGTGAGAGCTTTGCAGAGCTTTTTTCACGAATGTATACAAAGGGGGTGAGAGCTTTGCAGGAATTGTGTTTGAAAGATGGCAGGCAGGCAGGAATGTGTGGAGAGATGGCATGAAAAGGAATGTCTGAGGAGGGATGGCAGGAATGGGAATGTGTGTGGAGAGACGTCAGGAATGGGGAATGTGTGTGGAGAGATGACAGGAATGGGAATGTGTGTGGAGAGATGGCAGGAATGGGAATGTGTGTGGAGAGATGCAAGGCAGGGCAGGAATGTGGGATGTGATTGGATTTTATTACCAGCAGCGCTAGTGACTCTTTTGGAGCCGTATCGGCGACCTGTGAAGGCCTGACTGCGATCGAAGATCTGAAAAATTCCTGTCATGCAGCCGATCTCGTCTTCCAGGAGTGATTTGGGATCCTCAGCAGTCAACACTTTGAACAAATTTGGTGAGGCTGGCATGGCCGCAGCCTGCTGCTTCTTCGATTCTTCTTTGCTTTGCTTTGCCTGGGAGGCACACCCACTACCACTGGTCTCTTCTCCAACCTCCACTCTCACAACTCACATACACCTGCCATACATACAACAGTCATGAGGCAGCAGCAGCCACCATTGCAAAACATCAGCCAAAACACACACACAAAATCAAAACATCAATCTTGCGAATTCGAGCTGGGTGCAAGACCTCTTTTCTAGAGCAAAACCCAAGTGAGAAACTTGAGGAAGCTCTCTCTCTCTCTCTCTCTCTCTCTCTCTCTCTCAGAGTCCAAGATCAATTTGATCTCTCTCCCACAGAAGAAGAAGAAGAAGCGAGCGACTGCCATTGCTTTTTCTGTTGCTGAAAGAAAGAAAGAAAGCAGCAGCATCTTGTGCAATCTTGTAGCAGTCACCCACCTACACACTCTCTGCACACTAGTGCCGAAAAAAGGAACACTGCGAGCGAGCGAGCTAGCGAGGAAAGCAAACTAAAATGGGGCATTACTCCTCACCATTGCTGCAGCAGCTCATCCATTGATCTCACAATCATCTCCTCGTCCTCCTGCTGCAGCGCAGTAAACACGCTACCCATGTGCGCTCTCTCTCTCTTCTCTCTCTCTTTCTCTGTGCAATCCACTTCTCTCCACAGACGCAGCACCAAGCCTTTTTTCACTCAAACAAAAATTTCTTGCATGGTTTCTTTTTTGCACCTCCTCCTCCTCATCGTCGTCACCACCACCTGCAAACTGCTCTCCAACAACAACAACCACCAAAAAATCTCAGAAAGAAAGCAAGCAAACAAGCAATCTCATCCTTTCTCTCATAATCCTCCTCCTCCTCCTCTTCCTGAACTCTTTTTTTTTTGGTTTTCTCTTACACGGTTTTTTCACCTTCCACCAGAATGAATGTTGCAACAAATCTCACTCACACCCAAAAAACTTGCAACAACAAAGCTCTCTAGAATTCCCTTTCATCAATCCCCTGCCTTGCTCTCTCTCTCTCTCTCTCTCTCTCTCTCTCTCTCTCTCCCTTCATTCATTCTCTCCAAATCATTAGCTCGCCTCTTTTCTCTCCTTCAGCTTCAAACAAAAGATAATGCAACAACAATAACGACAACAAAACCATTACCACCATCAAATAAACAAGTTGAGCAATTCTTTTGAGTCCTGTGCTACTTACTTGATCCACTACTGCTACAGCTATAGCATCATGTCTTTCTTCTTTCTTTCATCATATTCCAGCTTGAGAGAGAGAGAGAGAGAGAGAGAGAGATGTTTGTTGTGTCCCAAGATCTTCTCTTCTCTTCTCTTCTCTTCTCTTGCTGCTGCAGCACTTTGTTAAATTGTTCCTCCTCTCTTCTCTTCTCTTCTCTTCTCTTCTGCTAGCAGCTGCTGGTTTCAGCCACCCAGAATGATTCTGGGCACAAAGTGCTATGTAGTAAGTAAATGGAGAGAGAGACACACACACACAATTGGAAACAAGAAAGAGTGTTGTGATGATATGTGTATGTGTGTTGTGAAATGCAAATAGAGAATGAGTTGTAGATTGACTGGTAATGGTATTAGTACTTGTTTCTCATAATTCATTTTCTTCCATCCTCTCTCCCTTCCTTCTTCTCTCTCTCTTCCTTCCTTCCTTCCTCTCTCTCTCTCTCTTTGTCTCTCTTTTCTCCTGTTTCTTCTCTCTTTCTCTGTTTTTTTCTTTCGTGTCTGCCCCCTCATATACACTTGTGTGGCTTCAGCAAGACCTCATTTGCTTTTGCTTTGTACCTATTACAAAGGCACCACAGTTTCCGAGCATAATTTTACCTACATGAATGAAGAAGGGCAGGGGTTTGGAAAAAAAAACCATAGTTTCCAAGCATAATTTTACCTACAAGAATGAAGAAGGGCAGGGGTTTGGGGAAAAAAAAAAAAAACCATAGATGCTCGCTCTTGTGAACATCACTGCTTTTCAAAAAGAGCAAGCCAGCATTTTAACGGTTTTTTTTTCATTGGATTTTGCTTGTACCTATTAGGAAAGCACCCTAGCTCCGGAGCATAATTTTGCCTTACATGAATGAAGAAGGACAGGCTTTTGGGGGGGGGGAAAAAAAGAAAAAAAAAAAAACCGTAATGCTCGCTCTTTGAACATCCATCACTGTTTTTCAAAAAGAGCAAGCGAGCAAGCATTTTAACGGTTTTTTTTCATTGGATTTTGCTTTGTACCTATTAGGAAGGCACCCTAGTTCCCAAGCATAATTTTGCCTACATGAATGAATGAAGAAGGGCAGGCATTTGGGAAAAAAAAGGGTAATGCTCACTCTTGTGAACATCCATCACTGTTTTTCAAAAAGAGCAAGCGGGCGGTATGGTTTTTGTTTTTTGTATGGATGTATGTATGTATGTATGTATGTATATATCATTGGTGGTTCCCATTTTGTGAAACTTTTCAACTTGAAAAATAAATTCTTTTTTTTTTATACCTTTTTCCAGCTCCAAATTAGCTAACATTTTAAAAACCAAATAATCAAAAGAACAGAAAGCAATCGAGAATTCCTTCATGAAAATCTGTAGTTTTTTTTTTGGGGGGGTGGGATGGGGGGCAAATGGGGAAAAAAAAAAAAAAACAATTGAAAAAAAAGGAGAAAAAACTCAAGCAAACAAAAAACAATTAAGGAGAAGAA
>Ga0116231_10009211_pt1 | contig 16802 bp, 14 predicted proteins | sample S1TSphgellanicum_2_FD_89695 | JGI IMG/M metagenome (GOLD analysis project Ga0116231, IMG submission 89695) | Host-associated microbial communities from peat moss isolated from Minnesota, USA - S1T2_Fd - Sphagnum magellanicum MG | ecosystem: Host-associated > Plants > Peat moss > Unclassified...
CCTCGACATCGCCAAGCCCGAGGGGCGGGAGATCCTGGTCCGCCTCGTGCGGGAGGCTGACATCTTTCTCACCAATGTCCGTCCGGGCGCGCTGAAGCGGGCGCGCCTCGACTGGGAGACCCTGGCGGCGGAAAACCCCAAGCTGATCTACTGCAGCGTCACCGGATACGGTCTCCAGGGCCCTGAGGCCGACAAACCCGGATTTGACGTCGCCAGCTTCTGGTCCCGGTCCGGCGTCGCGGGCTTGACCACCCCCAAGGGCTCGGAGCCGTTCCCCATCAGGACCGGCATGGGCGACCATGTCACCTCCCTGTCCACGGTCGCCGCCATCCTGGCCGCCGTGGTGGAGCGCGCCCGCACCGGGAAGGGCCGCCTGGTGGAGACCTCGCTGCTGCGGACAGGCGTCTACGCCGTCGGTTCCGATATCGCCATTCAGCTCCGCTTTGGCCGTGTGGCGTCCAATCGTCCCCGCGCCGACGCGGTCAATCCCCTGGCGAACTTCTTCCAGACCCAGGAAGGCCGGTGGCTATGCCTGGTGCCGCGCCAGGGTTCTGCGGATTGGGCGCCTCTGGCCAAGGCCCTTGGTCGGGAGGATCTGCTTGCCGACGAGCGGTTCGCCACGGCGCGGGCGCGGCGCACCAACGCGGCGGCCCTCGTGGGCGAGCTCGACGCCACCTTCGCCGCCCTCGCCTACAACGACGCGGCGGCCCTGCTTAACGCCATAGATGCGGTCTGGTCGCCGGTGCAGCGCGCCTCCGAAGTGGTTGCGGACCCCCAGGCGGAGGCGGCGGGATGCTTTGTTGAGACGCCGGACGGAACGGGCGGGTCTTTTCGCGCGCCGGGCGCGCCCGCACGGTTCCCCGGCGCTGTGGACGGGCCGCGCGGCCCCGCCCCGACACTCGGCGAGCACACGCGCGCCGTCCTAGCGGAGCTTGGGTATAGCGACGGGGAGATCGACGCCTTCTACGCCAGCGGGGCTGCGGCCTGACGCGGCGGGCGCTGCGTCAGTTGTGTTGCGCGTTGGAGAGCACGCTCAGGAGATCGGCGGAGAATAAGGACCCGACCGGCCCCTTATCGCCGCCGTCGCTCATGATGAACTGCACCATCATCTCTTGCTCTTTCTGCCGTTCCGCCCGGCCCGCCGACGCATAGGTGACGAAGGCTTCCTCGCCGGGATCGGCGGCGATCTGGACCGAATCGCCCCCGCCCGTCCGATTGAGGTTGGCGTAGAGCTCGGAGACGCTGATAGGCCGGCCGTCGTGGAAGAAAACGCCGTGGTTGGACGCCGCCGCATCTGGAAAAAGGGCGGCTGCGGGCGCACCGGGCATGGACTGCGCCGCCTCGATCAGCTTGGCCGACCCCTGAGGGCCGAGGAAATGGGCCGCGTAAAGCTCGCCCCCCGTTGGCTCGCGCCCAACCCGACCGCGGAGGTAGGCGGCGTGGTCCGAGGCCAGCTCTCCGGCCATAATCGCAGCGCAATGGGGATCATAGCGCAGGTCCATGACCGTGCGCCGGGCCTCCTCCCCCGAAGGCACGTGAAAACGGCCGTCGGACCCCAGCTGGATGAGGTCGGCGTAGCGGGCGTAGCCGTGGGCCGCGCCATGTTGTTTCATGGTGGAGAGCCAGGTCTGTTCGACGAACTGGAAAAGGCCCGCCGCGCTGGACGTCCCCGCCTTGGCGCCGGCGTCGAAACCGCTTTCACGCTTCGCCGTCCGCATGAGGAAGCTGAAGTCCACCCCCGTGGATTGAGACGCGGTCCGCACCGCCTGCTCGACAGCGCTGAGCGCATTTACGGATACCACGGCCATGGGCAGAAATTGCCGGCCTTATGGTTAATGAAAAGTTTCCCCGCACCGGAAAAACCCAGACGGGGGACCCCGGCCCTTGCTGCGCCGCGAACCTTGCGCCCCGAAGTCAGCCTCAGCGTCCTCAAGGGTTTGCCTTCGCCCACCGTTGGCTCGGAGGTTTAAACCTGCTTAAAGGCGGGACGTAAAATTAGGCCGCGGCGGAAGCAATGAGCGACGATCTGGAAAACACCCTCATCATGACCCTCGACGGAGGGCCCGTGACCATCCGCCTGCGTCCCGACTTGGCTCCAGGCCACGTGGGCCGGATCAAGGAACTCGCGCGCGAAGGGTTTTACGACGGCGTTGTGTTTCACCGCGTGATCCCCGGGTTCATGGCCCAGGGCGGCGATCCCAAAGGGATCGGCATCGGCGGCTCCTCCAAGCCCGATCTTAAGGCTGAGTTTTCCGCCGAGCCGCATGTCCGCGGCGTCTGCTCCATGGCGCGCACCAGCGATCCGCATTCAGCCAACAGCCAGTTCTTCATCTGTTTTGACGACGCGCGGTTCCTCGACAAGCAATATACCGTCTGGGGCGAGGTGGTTGGGGGCATGGAGCATGTGGACGCCCTGCCCAAGGGCGAACCGCCGCGTCAGCCGGGCAAGATCATTTCCATGAAGATCGCCGCAGACGTCTAAATCCATCGGCTGCGCGGACGCCGCGGGCGAAGCTGCGGCGAGGTTCAGTTTCGTGGTCGGTCCAGCCAAGCCCATGCGCGTTGCGGATTTTGACTTTCATCTCCCGGAAGACCGGATCGCCCTGCGTCCGGTCAGCCCTCGCGATTCGGCGCGTCTGCTGACGGTGGGGGCGGACGGTCGGCTGGTGGATCGCCAGGTGCGGGATTTGCCCGCTGTGCTTGAGCCCGGCGACTGTCTTGTGTTCAACGACACGCGGGTCATCCCCGCGCGATTGTTCGGCGTGCGCGACCGCTTCGGCCACGAAACGCCGGTGCAGGCGACGCTGCTCAAGCGCGTGGACGAACGGCGTTGGACCGCCCTCATGCGCCCCGGACGCCGCCTTCGCCCTGGGGACGCTGTCCGCTTTGAGGGTAAGACCTTGGGCACGGAGCCGCTCCGGGCGCAGGTGGAGGAGAAGGGCGCGGACGGTTCCGTTCGCCTCGCCTTCTCCCTGGAGGGTCGCGCCCTCGATGCGGCGATCCGACATGTGGGCGCTATGCCGCTGCCGCCCTACATCGCCGCTCAAAGGGCGGAGGACGACCAGGACCTGGAGGATTACCAGACCGTCTTCAACCGGGTGGAGGGATCGGTGGCGGCGCCGACGGCGGGCCTCCACTTCACCCCGGCTCTTTTGGAGGCCCTGAAAAGGCGCGACGTCGATCATGTTTTCGTGACCCTGCATGTGGGCGCTGGAACCTTCCTGCCGGTGAAGTCGGAGACGGTGGAGGCGCATCGGATGCACGCGGAGACAGGGTCGCTCTCCGCGCCCGTGGCCGAGCGGCTCAACGCCGTGCGGGCGGCTGGTGGGCGTCTCGTCTGTATAGGAACCACGGCTTTACGCCTGCTGGAGACGGCGGCGACGGAGGATGGTCGCATCGCGCCCTTCCAGGGCGAGACGGCCATCTTCATCACCCCTGGCTATCGGTTCCGGGCCGCCGATGTGCTCTTGACCAATTTTCACCTGCCGCGCTCAACCCTCCTCATGCTGGTGGCCGCCTTCGCCGGCGCGGCGACCACGCGCGCGGCCTACGACCATGCCGTTCAATCGGGGTATCGGTTCTACTCCTACGGCGACGCCGGGCTCTGGTTCAGGCAGGCCGGCACATGACGGCCTTTCCCTTCCACATCGCCGCTACCGACGGCCGCGCCCGTACGGGCGTCCTGGAGACGGCCCGGGGCCTCATCCGCACGCCGGCCTTCATGCCCGTGGGGACGGCGGCGACGGTCAAAGCCTTGACCACGGACCAGGTGCGCCAGGCGGGCGCCGACATCATCCTTGGGAACACCTATCACCTCATGCTTCGCCCCGGCGCAGACCGGGTCGCGCGCCTTGGCGGCCTCCACCGCTTCATGGGCTGGTCCGGGCCCATTCTCACGGATTCAGGCGGTTTCCAGGTCATGTCCTTGGGCAAGATCGCCAAGGTCGCCGACGAAGCCGTCACGTTTCAAAGTCACATCGACGGATCGCGACACGTTCTCTCGCCTGAGCGGGCCATCGAGATTCAGGCCAGCCTCCTCGGGTCCGACATCGTCATGCAGCTCGACGAATGCGTGTCGTGGCCCGCCGAGCCCATGGCGGCCCGAAGCGCCATGGAGCGCTCCGCGCGCTGGGGCGCGCGGTCCCGCACCGCCTTCGGAGAGCGGGAGACACAGGCGCTGTTCGGCATCCAGCAGGGGTCGACCTTCGAGGATCTTCGTCGCGAATCGACCCTTCGCCTCTTGGAGATCGGCTTTGACGGTTACGCCATCGGCGGTCTGGCCGTGGGCGAGGGTCACACGGCCATGTGCGAGGCCCTGGAGTTTTCAGCCCCGCTCCTCCCCGCCGACCGGCCGCGCTACCTCATGGGGGTGGGCAAACCCCTTGACCTCGTGGAGGGCGTCGCCCGCGGCGTGGACATGTTCGACTGCGTCCTTCCGACCCGATCAGGCCGCCATGGCCAGGCGTGGACCTGGGACGGTCCCATCAACCTGAAGAACGCGCGCTTCGCCGAGGATGAGGTGAGCCTCGACCCCCACAGCGACTGCCCGGCGAGCCGGGACTACAGCCGCGCCTATCTCCATCACCTGTTCAAGGCCGAGGAGATCCTCGGACAGACTCTCCTCTCCTGGCACAACATCGCCTTCTTCCAGGCGGTCATGAGCGGCATGCGGTCGGCCATCGCCGAGGGACGGTTCGAAGCCTGGCGCAGAGCCTTCGCCAGCCGCCATAAATCAAAGGGTTGAGTGGCCCCGTTCAAGCGCCGGTCCTCGCCACCGGTCGCCCTCGGGGACGGTGGACCCTATGGGCGCGCCGCTCCGTCCCTGGGCGGGGCGGAAGCGACCGTCTCGGGTCGGCCCGGCGCGGCGGCGGATTTGACCGCGGCGGCCGCGTCGTTGGCTTTTTGCGCTTCGTTGCGCAGGTTTAACGGCGCAGCCGGCCAATCGCAGTGCAGCTGGAGCCCCATGGCCTTGAGGAACCCGCGGCGCACGGCCCCGGCGAGGACAATGGCCTTAGCTTCCTGCTCAGCCTTACTGGCGCCGGAGAAGCGTCGCACCCAGCTGCGGACCGGAATGACCCCGGTCGTCGCCGAGCGCACCGCGTCCAAGGCGGCGTCGCCCGCTAGGACCCGCCCCTCGGCGAACATCCCATGGGGCTCCTGGCCGGTCCAGGGAATGTCCACGTCAGGACCAAGGGCGAGGTCAAGGGCGGAGACCTGATCCGTAATGGCGGCGCAGGACGTCAGCCCGGTTGAGTCATAGGGCTTGGCGTAGGCGTGAACGAGGATCACCGGAACATCCTCGTTGGTGAGGTTCAAGTCGTGCAGGGGCGCTTTGACCGCGTCACTGACCCCAGGCAGGCGTTCTTCAGCCGTATTGCTCACAGCGTCCGCCTGTTGGTGGGCCGCATGGGTCGCCCCGGCGAAGTCCGGAGTGGGCAAGCTCGGCATGGCGCACGCGCCAAGGGCCCCGCACGCCGCAAGCGGTGAGAGCCGCAAGAGATTTCGCTGCAACATGGGGGCGCTCTCTAACCAAGTGCCCTCATCATAAGGCTGGCGATGTCGGCGCGCCAACAAACTTTCGCGACGAACCAGCGACGGCGCTGTTGAGCCTTGGCCGCGCACGCGATAGGAAGCCCCCTTCGCAGGATCCGGGGGCGGCGCCGTACTAGGGCGGATGGGGTCGTCAGGATGCAGTGCGGGCCGGTAGCTCAGTGGTAGAGCACCCGACTTTTAATCGAGTGGTCGTGGGTTCGACCCCCACCCGGCCTACCACCGCCTCCGCTGCGCGACGCAGCGGGAACCGATGCGCCGCGTTTTCCTTTGACTTCGGCGCGTCGCGGCTACGTCAGGTTGCAGTGGAACGCCGCTCCGGGACAATATTCTGCCTTGGGGATATGTCCTGAAAGCGGCGCACTACTCGTAGATGAATTTTTCGGCGCATGAGAGACACCCGCCCTCCGCCGATCTGGCCAACTGGTGCGGAATATACTTTCAATTTTGCAATATTAAATAGTATTTCATGCCACAGACTCGCCAACTCTACAGTCGAGCGCTGTCAAAAATGAACCACAGTACTCACATTGTAATAGGTTAACCGAACACAAGAATTGGCTTTACAGCTTGTTAGGGCGCTTCGGCTATCGTCAACCGAAGGTAGGAGTAAGCCGCTGATGGCAGCGCAGAACGCTTTGGCCGTCGAACGGCTGGCGCGGGTGATGGCGGTAAGGCACCGCCAGTTCGCCGCGCGTGTCGTCGTCGCCGCCGTTGTCTCTGGCTTGTTCTTCGGCTTCACAGGCTGGGCGTTCGCCACGGTCTGGTTTAGCGCCTATGTGGTCCTCCAGGTCCTTGAGCTAAAACTCTACGGCGCGGACGCGACCAAGGCTCTTCGCTCCCCTTTCCGTTACCGAGCCACCCTCTACCTGCTTTCCCTCAACACGCTCCTCCTGTGCGCCTTCGGCATGGCCGAGGCGGTGAGCGGCGGAGCGTGGGGCGTCACATGCGGCTGTCTCCTCTGGGCCGGCTCCATCATGAACAGCGTCGTGGTGAGCAACGGCTCCAAGGACGCCTTCGCCTATCAGGCGGCGCCGGCGGCGGTGTTCTACCTTATGGCGCCAATATTCACCCTCACCGCCGGGGCGCCGTGGATCGACACCGGCGCCCTAACCATGGCCGGCCTCCTGAATGTCATGATCGGCGTTACCGTGTGGGGGGCCTCGCAGAAGCTGTTCGAAGCCGAGCAGACCGCCCGGGCGGAGCTTGACCGCAAGCGTATCGAAGCCGAAGCCGCGACGGCGGCGAAATCCGCGTTCGTGGCCATGGTCAGCCACGAGCTTAGAACCCCTATCAGCGCGATCATGGCCGGCGCGAGCGATATCGAACAAGGCGCCCTTGAGAACAATGTTCGCTCGAGCGCGCTTCTGATCGGCGACTCGGCCCGCATGATGCGGACCCTGCTGAACGATCTCCTCGACCTCTCAAAGCTTGAAGCCAAGCGGATGAGCGTGGAGGTCATCGGCTATGACCTTCGCAGCCTCGCCTTGGACGCGGTGCGCTTCTGGTCGACGGAGGTGCACAAGAAGGGCCTACGCATGCGGCTCGAGGGCGCGGCGCATTTACCGCGCTGGGTTATGGGGGACCCGACACGGCTACGGCAGATCCTCAACAACCTCTTCTCCAACGCTGTGAAATTCACCAACGCGGGATCCATCACCCTGAAGATCGCCTCATCCCTTGGCGAGGACGGCGATCATTGGGTGGAGTTCAGCGTCATCGACACGGGCCCTGGCATGAGCCCGGCGCAGGTGGGCAGGCTTTTCACCGCCTTTGAACAGCTCGGCGCGTCCACAGCCAGAACCCATGGCGGTACAGGTCTTGGTCTGGCCATTAGCCGCGATCTCGCCCAGCTCATGGGCGGAACCCTCACGGCGGAAAGCCGCGAGGGCGAAGGATCGACGTTCCGCCTCGTGCTTCCCCTCGCGCCCGGCGTCGCGCCCCAGGCCAGCGTCGAGCCGGCGCGCGTGGTCGAGGCAAGCGGCGAGCGAAGCCTGCGGGTGCTGATCGCGGACGACCACGAGTTCAACCGCCGCGCATTCACCCTCATGCTCGAGGCGGCGGCGGCTGAGGTCGCCACCGCCGCCACCGGCCGCCAGGCCCTCGAAGCCTTAGACGCGCGCCGCTTCGATGTAGTGCTCATGGATGTGAACATGCCGGAAATGGACGGCATTGAAGCGGTCCAGCGCCTTCGCCGTTCCAGCTCGCAAAGCGCGGACGTTCCCATCATCGCCCTGACCGCAGCGGGAGGCGCGGACGATATCCAGGCCTGCCTCGATGCGGGCATGGACGGATTTGTGACCAAACCCGTCGACGCGGCTGAACTTTTCGCCGCCATCGACCAGGCCCTTGCCTTGGCGCCCCGGGCGTTTCGGGCCGCCATGTCCGCCTGAGGCGGCGTGCGCCGAAAGGGCGGACATCCACCACGATTCGGGCCTAGAAGGCGTAACCGCCGCTCCTTCTGGAAGTTGTCCCATGGCGCCCCCCGTCACCACCGCCCCGCCGGTCATCCGCACCGCCCTGGACCTTATCGGCTCAACGCCCATGCTCGAGCTCAGCGGGTTCGATACAGGTCCGTGCCGCCTCTTTGTGAAGCTTGAGAACGTCAATCCCGGCGGCTCCATCAAGGACCGCGTCGCGCGGGCCATGATCGAGGCGGCCGAGGAGGATGGCCGCCTTCGCCCGGGCGGCGTCATCGTCGAGGCCACCGCAGGCAACACCGGCCTCGGCCTGGCTCAGGTCGGGATCTTGAAGGGCTATCGCCTCGTTCTTGTGGTTCCGGACAAGATGGCTCGAGAGAAGATCCAGCACCTGCGCGGTCTCGGGGTCGATGTCCGCATCACACGCTCGGACGTGGGCAAGGGTCACCCGGACTATTACCAGGACATGGCGTCCCGCCTAGCGGCGGACATGGGCGCCCTCTACATCAACCAGTTCGCCAACCCGGCCAATCCCCTCGCCCACGAGCGCTCCACCGGCCCAGAGATCTGGGCGCAGATGGACCACGACGTGGACGCGGTGGTGGTGGGCGTCGGATCCGGCGGAACGCTCACCGGTCTTGGGCGCTTTTTCGCCGCGGTCTCGCCGAAGACGGCCATGGTGGTCGCCGACCCTGTGGGCTCCATCATCGCCCCCCTGGTCACGACCGGAGAGCTGATCACCCCGGGCTCCTGGCTCGTGGAGGGTATCGGCGAGGACTTCGTCCCGGAGATCTGCGACCTCTCCCTCGTCAAAGCCGCCTACTCCATCTCCGACCGCGAAAGCATCGACACGGCCCGGGCGCTTCTGGCGCGGGCGGGGATCCTTGGCGGATCCTCCTCAGGGACGCTCCTCGCCGCCGCCCTGCGCTACTGCCGTGATCAAACCGAGCCCAAAAGGGTCGTCACCTTCGTCTGCGACACGGGCTCGAAATATCTCTCAAAAATGTTCAACGACTATTGGCTGGTGGAGCAGGGTCTAGCCGACCGTCCCCTCCACGGCGATTTGCGCGACCTGATCGCTCGTCGCCACGGCGAGGGCGGCGCGGTGGTCCTCGCCCCGGACGACACCCTCGACACGGCCTACAAACGCATGCGCCAGGCGGACGTCTCCCAACTTCCGGTCCTCGACGACGGCCGCCTTATCGGGCTTCTGGACGAGAGCGATCTTCTGGAGGCGGTGGAGACAGCGGTCGACCGCCCTCGAGGGTTCGCCCAGAGGGTCTCAAGCGCCATGACGGCCAAACTCAACACCTTACAGGCCCATGAACCGTTGGATTCGCTTCTACCTTTGTTTCAGCGCGACGAGGTGGCGCTGGTTCTCGATGGTCGCGAGTTTCTAGGCGTGGTCACCCGCATCGACTTCATCAACCACCTCAGGAGGGCGGCGTGACCAAAGAGACCCTCCCCGCCGGACGCAACCGTCTGGCCTTCGCCACCCGCGCCATCCATGGGGGCCAGCATCCTGATCCGCTCACCGGCGCGGTGATGACGCCCATCTACGCCACCTCCACCTTCGCGCAGGAAAGCCCAGGCGTTCACAAGGGCTATGAGTACTCCCGCAGTGGAAATCCCACCCGTCAGGCCTTTGAGCGGGCCATCGCAGACCTAGAGAGCGCGCACCGCGGTTTCGCCTTCGCCTCCGGCCTTTCGGCCATCGCCACCGTCCTTGAGCTTCTCGACGCCGGCGACCATGTCATCGCCGCCGACGACCTCTATGGCGGATCGTTTCGATTGTTCGACAAGGTTCGTCGCCGCAGCGCGGGGTTGGAGTTCAGCTTTGTGGACCTATCGGATCTGAAGGCCCTTGAGGCGGCCGTGCGGCCCAACACGCGCCTGATCTGGGTGGAGACGCCCACCAACCCCATGCTCAAGCTGGCCGACCTGGCCGCCATCGCCGCCCTCGGCCGCCGCCTTGGCCTTAGAACGGCGGCGGACAACACCTTCGCCAGTCCCTTCGTGCAACGGCCCCTGGAGCTTGGGTTCGACCTCGTGGTTCACTCCACCACCAAATACCTCAACGGCCATTCCGACATCATCGGCGGCTGCGTGGCGGTTTCGGATCGTGGCGATCTGGCCGATCGCATGGCCTTCCTGCAGAACGCCATAGGCGCCGTCGCCAGCCCCTTCGACAGTTACTTGGCGCTTCGCGGCGTCAAGACCCTCGCCCTGCGCATGCAGCGCCATTGCGAAAGCGGTCTGAAGATCGCGCGCTGGCTCGAAGCGCGTCAAGGCGTCCGCCAGGTCCTCTATCCCGGCCTCGAGAGCCATCCCCAGCACGCCCTCGCCAAGGCCCAGATGACCGGCGGCTTCGGCGGCATCATCACCGTCGACCTTGATGGGGACCTAGATCGGGCGAGGCGGGTTCTGGAGCGGGTCAGCCTCTTCACCCTCGCCGAAAGCCTCGGCGGGGTCGAGAGCCTGATTGAGCATCCGGCCATCATGACCCACGCCTCGATCCCGCCCGACCAGCGCGCGCATCTGGGCATCAGCGACACCCTCATCCGCCTCTCTGTGGGCGTTGAAGATGTTGACGATCTGATCGCGGACCTGGACGCAGCGTTGAGCGTCTGAAACCGCCTCGCCGTGGACGTGTTCAGCCGCTGGCGCGGCCTATCACGCGGGCCAAACGCTGGGAGAAGGCGCGCGGATCAAGGGGCAAGTCGCCATCAGCGATCCGCGCTTCGTCCAGCAGAAGATGCGCCGCATCCTCGCGCAGGGCCTGGTCGGCCTGGCCAAGGCTGCTGAGCTTCGCCACTAGAGGATTGTGAGGATTGATCTCCAGGATCGGCTTGGAGGCGCTCCCAAGGCGTCCGGCGCTGGCCAAAAGCCGCTCCATCTGCGGGTCCATGCCGTGCTCGGCCGCCACAAGACATACCGCGCTTTCGGTCAGACGATCCGACGCGCGGACGTCGGCCACGGCCTCGCCCAGGGTTGTCTTGACGAATGCGATGAAGCCGGCGACCTCGGCTGAGGTCTCTGCGCTCTTGGTCTCGCCCTCAAGGGTAGGGATAGCGCTCAGGTCGGACAGCCCCTGCATCACCGACTTGAACGGCTTGCCCTGCCAGTCGAGGCCGGCGCTGACCCAGAAGCTGTCGATCTGGTCCGTCAAGAGTAAGACTTCGATGCCGCGCGCGCGGAACCCCTCAAGCTGCGGTGAGGAGGCTAAACGGTCGAGATCGCCGCCCGCCGCATAGTAGATCGCCGTCTGGTTCTCCTTCAACCCGCCCGCATAGTCCTGCAACGAACGCCAGCCGTCGCCCGAGGCGGTTGTCTTGAACCGCGACAGTCCCAGGAGCGTCTCGCGGCGGGCGTAATCCTCGTAAAGCCCCTCCTTGAGCACGGCGCCGAAGGTCTCCCAGATCTTCAGGTAACGCTGGGGGTCGTCGGCGGCGAGTTTGTCCAGCTCGGACAGGATGCGGTTGGCGACGCCCTTCTGGATGGCGCCGAGGGCCGGGCTCTCCTGGATCATCTCGCGCGAGACGTTGAGCGGCAGGTCGTTGGAGTCCACCAGCCCGCGCACGAACCGTAGGAAGCGCGGTAGGATTTGCGCTTCGTCGGTGATGAACACGCGGCGCACGTAGAGCTTCATGCGGCCCGGGCGGTCCGGGTCGAACAGGTCGAAGGGCTTTGTCTCCGGGATGAAAGCGAGGACGGAATATTCGTGCAGGCCCTCGGCCCGGTAGTGCAAGGTCAGGGCGGGCGCGTCGAACTGGCCCGCGACGCTGCGATAAAAGTCCGTGTACTCCTCAGCGGTGACCGTGGACTTGGGCTTGGTCCAAAGGGCGGCCCCGTCCGCGATGGAGACGGCCTCGGCGTCAGGCTTTTCCTTAAGCGCGATGGGGACGGGCACATGTCCGGACTGGGACTTGATGGCGCTCTCCACGGTGTAGCGGCGCGTGTAGGCGGCGGCATCCTCCTTAAGGTGAAGGATCACCCGGGTGCCCCGGCTCGGCGCTTCGGCAAGCTCCACCGGTCTGATGGAGTAGGCCCCCAGACCGTCAGAGGACCATTCGGCGGCCGCTCCGGATCCCGCGCGGCGCGAGATCACGTCAATCCGGTCAGCGACCATGAAGGCGGAATAGAAGCCGACGCCGAACTGGCCGATGAGGCGGCTGCCCTCAGCCTCCTTGGCGCCGGCGATCCGCTCCATAAAAGCCCGGGTGCCCGAGCGGGCGATGGTTCCTAAGGATTCGCTGAGCTCGGTCTCGCTCATCCCGATGCCGTTGTCCTCAACCGTCAGGCGCCGGGCGTCAGGGTCGAGGACGACGGTGATCTGCGGTGCGCCGCCCTCAACCAGGAGGGCTGGGTCGCTCAGCCCTTCGTAGCGGAGCTTTTCGCACGCGTCGGCGGCGTTGGAGATTAATTCACGGAGGAAGACATCCTTTTCCGAGTACACCGAATGCACCATCAGATGCAGCAGCTTGGCGACGTCGGCTTCGAAAGGGCGAGTGATAGGCGCGGTCTCAGTCATTCGCTCGGTGCCCCTGATCAGCGGGATGATTAGGCGATGGGCTAGATGGATGAGCCGTAGCGGCGCTTCAAGACGCCGTCGCCATGATTCTAAACAAGGCTTACGCGCCGGCGGCGCCGCGCCTTGCCCCTGGAAACGCCGCTTAAAGCTGAAAGGTCCGCAGGCTCTCGAACGGGCTTGACTGTCCCCCGTCTCGCCTCAGCCGAATGGGCCGCTTTGCGCACGCGCCGGCCCCTCGCGGCCCTTGCACACAAAGGCTTGTGCGAAATCGGCGGCATGACGCAGTTTGAATAGCCGGCATGGCGCCGCCCCGATACGCCCGGTCCTGACGCCGCCTTGGGCTTCAAATGCCGCGCCGATGAGCGCGTAAGCGTCCGTCTTGTAATCGGGCGCGTCAAAGTTCGCCCATGCCCTCGTCCCCTCGGCCATCATGGGCGCGCCGTCGGGCCTGAAGGCGATGGACGCGGCTCGGTGTTCGCCGAGGTGGAAGGCCGTACAGGTCGCATAGGACGTTCCGACAAAGAGGACCTCGGCGTCGCGGTCATAAAGCCGCTGCAGGGGCGACCCGTCCCCAAGCCACGCTCGAACCGCATGGTTGCTGACGACCTCATCGGCGCCCCGGCCCAAAGCGGCGAACGACACCTGCGGATGCGGGCCGCGGCGGGCGCCGGGCGTCGTCCGCAAAAGTTCGCTGACCGCGCCGATCCCGCGGCTCGGGGTGACGCTGGGATCAAAGGCCGGCGTCTCCGTTTTGATGGCGGCCCACCACTGCGCCGGAACGCGCGGCGCGCGCCAGTGGGCGGGGTCTGAAAGGTGGGTGGTGAACGCCGGGGTGACCAAGAGCCCCTTCGCCCCGACCGCCGCCCGCAGAGCCGCGACCACCGCCTGGGCTCCCCCCGCGACGAATCCCAGGCTGGACAGGGAGGAATGGACCAGGATTTGGGCGCCGGAGCGAACGCCTAGCCGACGAAGGCCCTCCAGGATCGTCGCTGACGTGACCGGGCCGCCATTCGTCCTCGCGATGGCCCCCTCCTCGCCCGTCACCAAACCCTCCTCCCCGCCGCCGCACGTCGCTCGGACGATGCCACGAAGCGCGAGCGGCGGCCAAGGGCGCAAGGGAGAGCGGAGCCGGGATCAGCCGAAACCCGCCGCGGTCTTACGGTGCAGACGCAGGCGAGACGATCCGTGCCGCCTCGCGCAAGAGGGTCGCGTGAGGCGAGGACGGGTTGATAGCGCCGTAAGGGCGCTTTGGGCGCTTAAGGCGCTGGGGGCGCTGGGGGCGCTAGGTCGGAAGCGCGATACCGCCCTAAGTGGCGAACACCTGGGAAAGGTCCTCGAAGGCCTTCATCTCAATAGCGTTGCCCGACGGGTCGCGAAAGAACATGGTCGCCTGCTCACCCGGTTCGCCTTTGAACCGTACATGGGGCTCAATTTCAAATCGGGTTCCGGCCGCCGTCAGGCGATCGGCCAAGGTCCGCCAGTCGTCCATGGTGAGAATGATGCCAAAATGCGGGACGGGGACGTCGTGGCCGTCCACCTGACTGGAGCCGTCGTCATGGTCGGACCCGGTGGGCGCGCCGGGGACAAGGTGGGCGACGATCTGGTGACCGAAAAAATCGAAATCGATCCATCCCGGCGCGCTGCGCCCTTCAGGGCAACCCATCACGCCCCCCCAGAAGGCCCTGGCGGCGTCCAGGTCGTGGACCGGAAACGCAAGGTGAAAGGGGCGAAGGGTCATGAACGGACGTTCCTATGGAGGCGGCGCGTCGGCTCAATCGGTAGGGACAGGGCCGCCCACGTCCTTCAGACATTAGGAAAATCCCTGTCAGCGCGCAAATCGTCCCGCCCGGGTGGCCCCCCCCTCGCCAGCGATCACACAAGGCGGCGCCTCAGCCCCCAATCCGGGGCAAGCGGACGACGACGCCAAGCGCGGTTCTAGCCATCGGACGTCAGGCGTTCGCGCGTTTGGATTTTTTATTAGCGTACTTTGCCATAGTGTTGGGGCTGCGCATCCCGCCTGTCCCATCGCTGAGCAACGGAGTTCGGAGAAGGCAATTGCGCGCGCATTCGCATAAACGCCTTCACGGAGCGTTGGCGCGGTCGCGAAGAGGAACTCGCCAGGGCCGTCGAACGCGAAGCGCCGCTCTATCAGCGCGCGCTCGACGCCGGCGATGCGGACGAGACTGCGGTTTGGTTCGGCGAGGCGGCAGGACTGATTGACGCCATTCAGCCTGCCCAACCGACGGCCAAGGCCGCCTCCCCCGCCGCGGCCCGGGATGCGATTGCGCTCACACTCCGTCGGCGGAGCGTTTATGCTTGGAGGCGCTCATCGGTGGTTTTGATAGGACGAGGAAAGGCGGCAATGAGCGACGCAATCGGCCCGGGGGATCTAGTACTCTGCGTCAACGCGGCTCCCAATCACGTAACCGGGCGACCGGTTCCGTTACAGGCCGGGGAGACCTATCGCGTCATCGAGGTGATGGACTTCGCCTGCCCCTGCGGGCGATCCGACGCGCTGCTGGACGTGGGGGTTGATTTCGCCTGGTGCCAAACCCGCTTCCGGCTCTTGCCCAAACCAAAGTCCCAGACCACGCCGCGCCGCGTCTCTGCGCCGAAAGAAAAAGAGACGGTCTGAAAAGGGACGGCGCGGCCTCTGAGCGTCGCCTGATGGGGGCGTCGCCGCCTCGAGACATCCAGACCGCGTCCTGGCGCGTCCCCTTTCTCGGGCCTCCTCGGGCCGACGGACGGCGGATGGAGCGGGGCGCCCGACCTAACGCATGGAAAGGGACGCGAACCCCAGATGGGTTCCCGCGTCCACCAATAGCGTTTCTCCCGTGATGTGCCGCGACGCCGGCGAGGCGAGAAACACCGCCGCCCCTGCGATGTCCTCAGCCTTCGAGGCCACGCCCAGGGGCACGCTCGCCGCAACGCCTTGTCGCAAGCGCTCGAGGGCCTCGGGCGTCATGGACTTTTCAAACCAAACCGTGTCGATGAAACCTGGACAGATGGCGTTGACGCGAATTTTCGGGGCAAGGGCGCGCGCGAGGGAGAGGGTCATGGTGGTCAGAGCGCCCTTAGAGGCGGCGTAGGGCACCGAAGAGCCGATGCCGGTGACGCCGGCGATGGAGGAGGTGTTCACCACGGCGCCGGGCGCAGGCGCAGCTTCCAGCAGGCTGCGAGCGGCCCTCACCATCTGGAAGGCGCCCACAACATTGACCTGGTAGAGCCGCAGGAAATCCTCGGCGTTCACAGCGTCAAGATCGGCATGCTTTTGGGCGAATTTGGTCACGCCTGCGTTGTTGAAAAGGGCGTCGATCCGTCCGAACGGCGCGGCCGCAGCGGCGATTTTTCGACACCCCTCGTCGTCCCCAACGTCGGCCTGGCAAAGGACCGCTTCTGCGCCCCTCGCCTGGACGAGGCCGGCCGTCTCCTCCGCCTCGCTAGCGCTGCGCGCATAGTTGACGACGACGGCGCGGGCCCCGCGGTCGGCGGTCTCCACAGCGATGGCCCGCCCAAGTCCGGTGGACGCTCCGGTGACAACAACCACACCGCCTTCGAAATCCTTAGCCATCCGATCCTCCGCCGCCGGCACGCACAATCCCTGCGATTGCGCCCCCTGCGATTGCGCCGCCGAGGGGATAAGACTACCTCGGGGATATGACCTCGGACACCTCAAATCTCAGCCAGCTCGGCAAGCTTGTCGCTATCGCTGAAAGTCCTGAGACGGCGGTTCTCGAGCGCGTGCCCAACCCCCACAAGGACGCTCTCTACCTTGCCCGGTTCACCGCCCCGGAGTTCACCTCCCTCTGCCCCGTGACCGGGCAGCCGGACTTCGCCCATCTCGTCGTGGATTATGCGCCCGCCGAATGGCTCATCGAATCCAAGTCCTTCAAGCTCTACCTCGGCGCGTTCCGCAATCATGGCGCCTTCCACGAGGACTGCACCGTCGGCATTGGCAAGAAGATCGTCTCCGTCGCCGCGCCCCGCTGGCTGCGCATCGCCGGCTACTGGTATCCTCGAGGCGGCATTCCCATCGACGTGTTCTGGCAGACCGGCCCGGTTCCGGACGGCCTGTGGGCGCCGGATCCCGGGGTCGCCCCCTACCGCGGTCGCGGCTAACGCGAACCCCAGCCGCCCCACCGTCAAGCCGGAAGCCGACCCCGGTTTTCATACGTAAGGGCGTCTCGCCCGTGCCGGCTCCTACACCTCCTGCGGCGGCGTCCACTGGGACGTCAGGGGGGCGAGGTCTGGTCGGACGCGCTCCTGGGGCGCCTGGGCGGGCGTGCCCATATGGATGAAAC
>Ga0116231_10009212_pt1 | contig 16802 bp, 9 predicted proteins | sample S1TSphgellanicum_2_FD_89695 | JGI IMG/M metagenome (GOLD analysis project Ga0116231, IMG submission 89695) | Host-associated microbial communities from peat moss isolated from Minnesota, USA - S1T2_Fd - Sphagnum magellanicum MG | ecosystem: Host-associated > Plants > Peat moss > Unclassified...
ACCCACACAAAGTGGTTAGTGCAAAGTTAGAGCACACTTGGTGCTAGGACGAACCACGGGCAACACGGACACACAAGACTCACCACGGCCCGGACTTGGGGGAAGCCACCACCTTCCCCTTTAGAACTCATCATGGAACCTTTTTGGTGTTGGGACAAGCCACGGGTGAACTCGGACTCACTTTGAACACACACACTCCGGGCTCGGGAGTAAGCCACCACCTCACTCCTTTGGTGGGGAAGCCAACATCTTCCCCCCTTGGGGAAGCCAACCACTTCCCCCTTATAGTATACTCTGCAGCTCTCCATGGAGACTACATCCAAATGGCTATTTTTCCGGGGACTCCCGAGTGGGAGTCCCGAAATCGCGCCAAATGGGACTCCCGGTACTTTGGAGCCCCATAACTTTGCGAGCAGACCTCGGATTGCAATGCGGTCTAAAGCAAAGTTGTAGATCTCGTCGAGAGCTTTCCAACGCCGTGTCGCACTCCCGAATCGGATATCGGGAAGAGGTTGATTCCCGACTTTTAGTGGTCGGGAGTCAAACTGGCAGTTCGACTCCCGGCCCTTCTTTTGGCCATAACTTGTGTTACAGATGTCTGAATGAGCAATGCGAGCCCATTTTAGAAATCTACGCTTCAAGAGCTTTTCATTGATATAAAGAACGTCACAATCCATTGAGGTTTGACCCCTGCAATTGCTCTCTGAAGTTTCGGGAGTCCACCGAAACTCCATCTCCCCAAGTAGGAATTGCCTTGGGAGTGCGAGTGTTCACTCACTCACACTCCCTAGCACTTTCTTGCACTCCCGGGAGTATGTGATGTGACTCCCGGGCTTCCTCTTGGCTTAACTCCCGGGCTTCCTTTTGGCTTAACTCTTGGGCTTCCCTTTGGCTTAACTCCCGGGCTTCCCTTTGGCTTAACTCCCGGGCTTCCCTTTGGCCCACACCCTTGCAATTCCCTTTGCCATGGTCGCGAGCCCAAGCTAGGGTTGCGACATTGGAGGTCTTTGTCTCATCTTTTAGTCTTTCATTATTGGCATCGAGACTAAGTCAAAAGGTAATTTTTTTTTCTCATTGTGAGATTAAGAGTTATCTACAATTGGAAAGACTCCATTGTTTTATAGGATTTGAATATAGAAATTTAATGATTTTGAGCAAAATTATGGTTTTAATTCAAATCAGCAAGGGGACATGTGGTGATTTTTTGCACACTAAAGTGGTCATAATAGGTCCACAGTTAGGACATGAATACGAACAATAAAATCATATAGTGGGTAGTTATTTTTTAAGCAAGAAAGGTGAAGTCACATTTTAAGGCCAAATTCCAAATTCCACTAATCCAACCTGAGTTTGTATATCATGTTTGCATCAAGAGTGGGTGCATGGATACAAAATGAGTAGTACATTTACATTCCACGTACCTTAAAAAGTTCACAGAGCCTTACAAAAACCCATTTCACACTATAATTTGCAAAGGGAGTTTAGAATGGGTAAATGATTTCACATGCCTCTAAACATTATCTAGACTGTAATTATTTCCTAAAGCCAAAGGCAAAGTCCAAGAATTATTGACATTTGATCCTGCACAAGTGTTCAATGAATAATTTGAAAACAATGCATCCAACAAAAGACCTTTGTGGTCATAAAGGACCAAAAACACATAACAGTAAATGCACATAATCTTTTAATACATCTATTCCATTACTATTTAATCACTATTGAGAGTGTCCAAGAAAAGGAATTCCATGTTTGTAAAATTGAAGCAAATCCATTTATAGCCTTAAAATAGTTAGCACCTAACCTTCACTTAACTACCAATGAGAAAGTTATATCTTGAAAGTCACAAAAACATTGACCCAAAATCAAACCCAAATTTGACATTGAAAATTATGCATACATGAAACATGATGTGGAGTTCACAAGCTTCTATTTTTTCACTCATATGTTGGATATAGTTGGGATTGAAGAATTGTCAGGGTTGTTTATAACATCTTCAATTGAACAATTTCATTATACATGTTTAAATGTTGTAGTAGCCACACAAAAAAATTGAATGAGAGTAACCATGGATAATTGGTCATTAAGCTGCAAGAAAAATGTAATTGTTTGATGCACATTGTGTTCTAATCACAATGTAAATACTATGTAATTCAAAAAAATGGCAAATGCGTGTCATGAATAATCTTGGATAATGGATATTAATGTAAACTAAGTTTGCAAAGCCTAGAGATTATTCCACCCTTATATATATTAATTGAAATTTTGTGATGATACAAGTGAGAGTTTGTACCAAATGTGCCTTATCTTCATAGAAATATGCAATTTTAGTCATTTTTGGATTTTGTCATGCTCAACATGTGATCCCTTGCGCTCAAAGCCCAATTTGGTTTTTTGTCTTTCTTTCTTTTTCTTTCCATTCACAAAAAAAAAAAATTTGCATAAGTCTAGTACATTGGGGTACTAGGTATGTAGATATACAAATTTATGGAAACATATTTTGTGTTATAAAATTTTTTAGATTGCAAAGAGTTTGACAAGGACATTATTTTTAAATCATATTTTTTATGGCTAAAGGAGCTTGTTGTAATGTATTGAAGACATTGATTGCATCAAAGAATGAATAATCAATGAGTAGTGAAAGTAAATACATATACAAAGAATGGAAAGTGCCTCCATTTTGGTTGTCATGTCATCTTCATAACCCCAAAGTAAATTATTAACATCCTCAATACTTTGACCTTTTTTCCCTATTGACTGTAGCTTTTTATCACAGTCTTTAGACTGCACCTTAATGTCAAATCCCCTTTAAAGGTCAAGGTGTACAAAGATATTTTATTCACTTTTAGAGTACACAAAATCAACAAGGAATACAAATGACTAAAATCCTCCCACCTAGAATGTGACAAAAATATTAATACTAGCAAGTGTCAAAAGGAAAGCATGGTGGGTTACTTATGTATCTAGAAGAATCTTTTGCATCTTTTCATTTTCAATCCTGAATACTGATTTTTTTTTTATGAACACCCAAACCTCAGCTTCAAGGAAAAGTTGCCCATCATTTAATTCCTTGATACATTCTTTGATGTTGATTGATAACAAAAGATTTCACCAAAATGTGATGAAATTACCCAACTCCCCACTTTTTCCCTCAAATTATGGTTATAATGTGGATTTAGAACTTAAGGAGACCAAATGTTAATCAAACAAATGGAACTCTTCTGCTTCCAAAGCAACACAATCACTTTCCAATTGCATGTCCAATGCCAATGCTTACACTTTGGAATTTTCCCGATTCCTCTTCACATCAACAATACCATTCACATTACCCCTCTAGATGAATGCCTAAAAAATGTTCAAGCTTCAAAAAACTTTTAAAAATTCCCTAATCATCATTTAAGTGCAACACTCACTCACATTTCCACATTCACAAGGATGCAATCAACTTTCCAAACATAGATGTGAAGCACAAAACATATGATAGATGAGGGGTCTATTCTTTTGATATTCTACAAATGCATCACAAACTTTCCTATCTACCTCCAACCGTTAGTGCATTATAGAGTGTTCTTTGATGGCCTACCACTATTCTCCAAATTGAGTCTCATTATTGGTGTGCTTTTGTATATGGCATTTAATGCTTTCAAGGAATGGTATTTGAGATACTTAGACTTGAAAAAGATTATTTGTGTACATAATAATTCCATAGGAATTTGTTGATGTTGATGTTAATTGTGATACCCTTGGTCACCAAGGCTTCACTTTGCTAAAGGTAAGATAATTGAAAGAAAGAGTGCACACACAACCTTTTCTTCATGGAGATAGATGTTTATACGATAGCCTTCAATTAACTCATCTTCTTCCAATGTGGTAAAAAAACGCTTCAATGCTAACCCTCTCACTACCATTTTACATGTACACATCGTACAATGAACTCCTACCAAAAACATTTAATTGTTCAAGACTATGGAAGTCAAAACATGAATCTCACTTTGAATGAGGCCTATTGATTACTTACTTTTTGTAAAGAAGACAATTGATACCCCTACCTAATGAAATGAAAGTGGAGTGAAAACAAGATTTAAATTCTTGTTCCATGATTGTGGGCATGGACTTGATCACTTGTTACTTGTTTTTTTTGTGCCGAAAAAAATCAACTAGTATCCTACCTATTGAAGTGTGTACAACAAGAAGAAAAGTGTTGGTGATTATTGCATCTCCATGGCCATCAACTCATCAACCGTTGACTCTTGGGTCTACATCCACGATAACCAAGTTCCAAGCACCTTGTTACAGCACCCAACATGGATTTTGAAACAATTGTGAAATCTAAAATTTAACACCCAATACAAATCTTGAAATAAATCGTGAAATTTGATAGGAAAATTTGCAAAGCATATGTGTTGGTAAACGGAAAATTTTACAACCAAAAAATGAGTGCATATTTTTTTTTGTTTCTTCAAAATTTTCACCAATTTCAAATAGGAAGAGGACTCATTATTACATGTAAGAAACAACAAAGATACCATGTTGACTTGCTCAATGTTATCTCTTCTTCCATCAACTTATTAGCTTCCATTTTCTGCCACTTTGCCACACAAAATGCATGCAGCTTGAGTTTGTCCAATAAAGCCTAGCCCTCCTCAATGCTAGCCATTAAGTTATCCCATTTAGTCTTTAGAGAGGGAGTAGCAACAATTATCACATAATCAATCATTACCACTAGAAGTGCTACATTCATTTCAATCACAAAGAAGATCAAAAGAAAAGTCTAGTGTTGATACATCGGACATAGTTTTTCAAAGCAAAATTCATGGGGCACTTAAAACCAACCATTATTACATTTATTTTTTCAAAGATAGAGAGCAAAGTTTTTGGTTACCCAACAATCAAAAAATTTAGAACCCGCCCCCATGAATTACATAAAGATTTTCTAGAATCTCTTTATCAACCATCACAATCAGTTAAAGCTTGGAGCTTATCAAGCAAAAAACAACAATCATCATGTGGATGATCTTATGGATCCCTCTCCTTGTAAATCCTACATTGTTTATTTCTCAACACACATTGAAGCATTCCAATTTCTTTCTAATTTTGCAGAATAAACTCTCTCGTGTATTGGAGCAAGAAAAGCTTTAAAAGTAGAGGAGTTTCTTGAATTGGTGATAAGAATTTCTGAAAGAATGTCAAGGAGGATTTGACGAAATGAGAGGGGGATTGATTCTTCTTCATACATGGTGTAGCGTGAATGTCTCAAGACTATCCACATTAAACAGAAGCTCCTATGTGATGAACAAAATGCCTTAAACAATGATATTAATCAATCAATCAAAACATCAAAAAGATTGATTGACATGAAGTCCTCTAACTTTCCACAATTGATTATTGTTGTACAAATGGAAAATGTTCTATAAGGTTTCCTAACCTCTCTCTCTCCCTCACACAATTTTGTTTACAATTGACACAACTCCGTGCTTGAACATGCAATTCTAAAGTTCTTCTCAACAATCTTTTGTGCTAGTAATAATAAAACAAGATCATGGGAGAGAGAGATCTTAAAGATTCATATGTATGTATGTACTTGAACATGCGTAAGGCGTCATCCAATAGGTTCAACGACAAGTGACAAAAAATGCCAGATCCATAAGCAAAGAAGTTTTTCTTATGATTGACCCATCTTTTTCAAGTCTAATGTCTGCTGACTCATTTGAAGAAATCTCTTCATCACTCAAGGAAAAATAAACATGACCAAGGGTACTCCTAGGCCTATCCACTACCTCTTTCAAAAATACCATGCTTGTTTATGCTTGTAAGCTATCTTTGCCGTCAAAGTTTGAAACTTCACACCAATTCAAAATTTGCCTTTCAAATTTTGTTGACAAAAAAATTGATGGGAAAATATTGTCAACACAACAACCAAAGACATTTTTGAAAAAGAATTCAAACAATGCATCTTTTAGTATGTAATAATAAAAGATGTGTCTTTTCATATTAAAAAAATTAGGGCACACAAATATACATGGCTTGGAACCATAGACTCTGGATAAAGCCAAAGAACATGAACACTACAACAAAACATGAAATCCATGAGTAGGATATTTTGTGACTATGTCCTCATCATAGTCATGAATTCATTTAACTCAAGTCCTTTACAACTATTAAAAGCTTTTGGACAAAAATACAACTACATCATTAAGGTTACCGATTGTAGTCATTACATTTAGTAAAGGACGTCGTGAAGCATCATTTCATCCATTTGTCTCGTCATCCATCCATCCATCTATTCGGTCATCCATTCATCTCATCATGGTTTGTTTATTCTGACGGGGCAAAAAAAGAATGGAATACAAACACGACACAGCGAAGAATAATATGTATTAGTGTTGTAAATTTTAATTTATTTTTATTTTTTATTTTGGGGTTTTTGGACTTAGGTACATTCATCATGTCTCTTTCTCAACAACTGAAATTGTTGGGTTGGGCTTCTTTTTTGTTTTTTTGGAAATTTTATTTAAAATATTGGAAATTTTCAATGCTTTTTACATTGCCATAATTTTTTATTATAGTTCAATGGATGCTAGAACGGGCAACCGTTAAGCACATTTTTATTAGATATTGGCAATTTCAAGGCTTGCATTTGCCATAATAATAATGGCAATGGATGTCAGCTGCCATTTTAGCACACAAACTTAATAGATATATTGGTAATTGCAATGATCAGATTGCCCAGAAAAACAATTTTGCCAATAATATTAATATGCTTGATGCCAAAGGTATTATTATGATGCATGTGAAAATTGGCTCCACCAAAAACCCTAACAATTATGAACAGGGAGGGGGTCTGGATATTGGAACTTATCAACATACAAAAACAAAGAAATAACTTTCAACAGATTGATACCTACTAAATAAGTAACTTACTACTTACTTACAAGTTGAACAATGTTGGGGTATATTTGTCGTCTCCGGTCTATTCTCATGGTCAGCTCTATGTTGCTATCTCACGGGTCACAACCAGTGCAAACATCAAGATTTTCAGCAGCCAGGGTCCCGATGGATACATGTGGAATGTCGTATATAAAGAGGTTTTGGAAATGTAGTTTGTAATTGTAATTTTGTAATATGTACCGTCAAATACACACACACTTGTGCATTAGGCACAGGGTTCAAACTAATTTAATATAATACTACATGTCTAAGGTACTACATGTCTAAAACACTACTTTGTTTAAATATTACTACATTTGTAATTTTGTTAAATAATAACGATTTTTAGTACATATATTACTTGGGTTAATCACTATAGTGATCATGCTCATGCATTCATTATACATGTATGTAAATTTATTCATTTGTATATCATTGTACCTTGCCCAATTCAACACATGTTTGTCTAGTAATTAATTAATTTTGAGGATTTCCATTTCAACAAATGATATATTCCAGAATCTTGCATCTGATTCTTTATTTTCTTTCAAAAAATTTATCAAAAGGTTTCAACATTTCTGAAAATAATATAATTTAATGTTGAATTGGGCCAAGTATTATGGTAATTGTATGTAAGTAGTGTTTATAGTGCTTTCACTTTTTGGAACCATTTTTGCCAAGCTAGACTTGTAATTAAATAAGTTGGTTAATTTAATACGAAATTGGCTAATTTGATATGACTTTTTAGAAGAAAAAAAATTCCAGATTTTTTTAAAGTATTGAAAATATATACTTTAACTTAATTAAGGTCATAGGAAAACATAAAATAATTTTTGTAGTCCAAGGGGGCCTTATTGTAGCCAAAAAACAAAAGCTATATTACAAATTAAAAGTGCTAAGATTATCAAATGTTTTATTCTGATTTGGAAAAAAAAATTAATAATTGACTAATTGTAGCTTCTAGACCTAAAAAAAGAAAGACCATTGTAAGGGTTTAGGGTTAGGGTTTAGGCTGTCCAAGTTTGGCCACACTTACCTTTGAGAGGCACAGAGGTTGCTCACAGCGTAAATGGATGCACAGAGATATTCATAGACATCGCTCATAGCGCGCTTAAAGGGATTGCAAAATTTTAAGATCGAGGGAGGTGAGGGCATGGAAGCCATCAAGCTGCACTAAAGCTGAAGGAAATATCTACAGCATCTATCGGAGCAACACCGGCATACACATGTTCAAGAAACGGTGGGCTAGAGTTCTATAGTACCAAAGGACCGAGGTGAGGGTTTACATTTTTGTATGTAGAACTTATGTATTTGAGTATGTAAAACTTGCATTTGTGTTTGTAGAGCTAGGAAGTAGAATGGGTACATGCATAAATACAGTTTGGGGTTCCGAGCTGTAGAAAATTGATACTTGACCTTCCGCCTTGTGGTCCAGCAAACTCTGAAGTCTGCTTAATTCTAGTATGTTTCTTACTGTTGTCCAACATATGTTACTAAAAAGGTCTGATCACATTTGAAGAAAATCAGCCATCCTTCAAATGAAAGAAACAGAGAGGGGGGAAAGAGAGCGAAAGAAACAAAGAGCATGAGAGTTTTTCATCAATCTTATCTCAAATATTTCCATTCAAAACCATGTTTGCCTACATTGGCAAGAAACTTGTGTTATATTAACAATCCCACAATTGTTCCCATCATGACTGAGTGCATGGGCAAATCTGGCCAAAAAAGTAGAAGTTTCGAAGGAAACAAAATTCTCATTTGCAATTTTTCTTCTTATTACTGTAATTTTTCTTCTTAATTATCTGTGGTCGTTATTTTCCAATTTTGAGTTCTCAACATGCTTGAAGAGTCATTGTAAGATTAGTGGCATTGTTGCAGGAAATTGAACACGAGAGCTTTCGCCTCTATAGTTGGGTTGTTGAGTGCTTCATTACAACTCTGGTACATGATTTACTCTAAACTGCATGCCTGCACATTCTATTTCTGAGTTGAGTGAACTGCATGTAATATGTTCGTGTTTCTTGTTGGGAGAGTTGTGTTGCACACTGTTGCCTTTTGTTTGCAAAGTTGCCTTGATAAGTGCATAAGTTGACTTGGGTTGAACCCAATTGCTTCTACATCCTGATCTATTGCTCTCCTCCCCCTGCTTGTCATTATCCAACAGTGGAGAATAACCTAACTTATGACAACCCTCCCCCCCCCTCAGTTGACAGCATTTTGGGATCATTCATTGCTAACTTCGTATATAGTATTCTAATCCTACTCTTTGAATTATTGGTCACAGTAGGAAGGTGGTATGGGCTAAAACAAGTTGCATGAATACATATACCATCAGAGGATATAAGCCCTGGATTTTGCACTGCAGTTGACAAGAGTGGATCCAGTATTGATGCTCTATGGATGATGGTTGATGATGTGTCCTACTTCCAATAGCTTTCCTACATACTTGGTCCTTTTGTGTCAGAAATAGAAACCAGATCTAACTGCATTCTGGTCTTTAATGAATGTAATGATTAAACCTTCACCTTGAAGACCAGTTGCTATAATCATTGTGTAGGTAATGCCAGCACTCAACAGTTAGGCCTTCTTGCACCAGTAGTCTTCAAATGCCAAAGTAGTGTGAGGATTTAGGGTTGTGGAATAACTTTCATGGAAAGGAATGACATAGAATGATAAACCAGGGCTGGAGCCAAGTGACAAGTCACCAAGGTGGTGAGTGCATTTCCAACAGCTGTGTCCACAAGTGCTAAGCCATGCCAGATGCAGTAGCCATTGAGACAATAAGGATTATTTGTCTTTTGCTTGACAGTGATCAAAATGCTGGATTGTAAAAAAAATGGCAATGTAATAATAATGGTTCTATTCTCACCACAAGCCTTCTGTGCTGTGAAGATGAGTTACAAATTTGTTTTCTTGGGCGGGATTCTTGCCATTTGGGATCCGTTGTTGATTGGATTCTGTAGTGAGCTTTAAGTGAGCCAAGAGAAAATCTATTATTGTTGATTGATGATTTCAAAGTGGGCTGTTCCAAGGTGGGTTCTCTAAGTTCCTCCATTGATACAGACTGCTGCATGATTGGCTCATTTTTCTTAGAATGTACATTAGGATGCATCTGCCATAAAGCCATAATCACTAGATTATATGATCAGTCATATATGACAAGACTATGAGAGTCACATATATGCTATAAGACAAGGTCCTCCAGTTTGGGTTCCTTCCTCTTTCATCTATGTTCTAGGTGCTGAATATTGTTGTACATTACAAATATCGAAGGTTCACCAGATCCATTTTAGAACAAGCAGACACATCATAGTTTCAGACCTGCAAGTGCTCCTAATTTCTCACTAATGCCTAATTTCTCATCATTAGTTTTGTGCCATGACTTTAGTGCCCTAAACCCTAAACCCTAAGCATTAGCAGAGTCCAGACACCTAACACTACATCTACATGGCCTTCGAATGTCACTGAACTTCTGAATGCATTGTCATGTATTACAGAATGTGCAAGGTATGTTTTATATACAGGCTATTGTGAGCCTAGTGAGGTACCAGTGAGGAACTTGGGTGGGGCAAGCTGAAATTTCCAAATGGCAACAAAACAGGTTTAATATTTTGTACCAAACAAGCTCCATAAAATAACAGTTTTCATGATTTGCAAAATGGGCATGTGAATTTTGAACAATTATTAGGTCAGGTAGGCCCTTGGAGACCTGGCAATTGTGCCTTGTAACAGGATGAAAAGAGGTGGAAAAGGCCATATGGAAACCATTGAGTTGATTTTAGTCTTCGTTGTCGATGAACCTGTCAGGATATATCTAGTTTTAGCAGGATTGGAAGTGTGGATGTATGTTTGTGTGAGAATTGTAGCAGTTGTAAAACAGATGATTCAGAAATGATCTCAAAGTGTTGTTCTCACCACTAAGAGCAAACTCTGCATCACTGGTGTGAAGGAACCAGTGTTGTGCGAGTATATTTTTTACCTGGATATACCCATCAGGTGTATTTCGGGTATATTATATCAAATAACCTTTTTTTGAAAATTGATTTAACTTAAACTTATGCATACTTTATTCTCTCAAAATTCATATAACCTATACATATTCATACCTTTTTTTCAAGTGCATGACTTATGCATATCCAGAGACAGATATTTTAGGGACTGGGTATATAAGGTTTAGGGTAAATAAAGTTTACAACTATATAACCTATCCCTTACCCAGATATACCCTACAACCTAACCCTAACTATAACCCTAAACCTAAAACCTAACTACTCCCTTTGAACTGAACATAGAAAGCTTAAACTCTGTTTAGCGTTTGTGGGTTATGGCATATCTTTGTCCAATGATGAGTTACTATTGTGTTTGCAATGTGGCAATGTAGAATGGTTTCTCAAAGCTTTGATGGTCCTTTATTCTATGTAGTCATTATAATTATTTCAAACTTACAATGCTTCCATTGTTGAATAGATTCAATTGTTGAAGCTATTCATTGAAGGCCATTTGTTGAAGTTCTCTTGAGGCTCAAACATCTCATCATTGTGAAGCTCATGAGTTATGTCTTCGACTACAATTGTTGAAGCTATTTGTTGAAATGTTCATTGAAGGCCATTTGTTGAAGTTCTCTTGAGGTTCAAGCATCTCATCATTGTGAAGCTCATGAGTTATGTCTTCTACTACCAACAATAGATCATGCATTAACCTTCTAAGATTTTCATTTGGTTCTCAAGGTTGTTTATTATTGAAGCTTGTTCTAATTGTTTTTGTTAGGCTACTTCCAAACATTCAATGCATACAACATTGGACGGCTCTTGTTCGATTTCAAAACTTGTAAGTTTTTGGTATTTCATCCTTTGCCTTGTGGTTTTATTTTCTATTGTTGTACATGTTTTCTTAAGTTTTTTGCAATTCAAGTTCTCTTCCATTCTACACTCATGTGTGAGCTTGGTTTTGTGTTGCTGACAATGTCAACAAACCTTCCCTTCTTGAATAACTTGATGTTCAAACTCATATTCAAGGCCAAGGTGACATTCTATCGTCACCTAATGTGGTTGTTGCAAGTTCTTCATCTAGTAGGTTTATAACTACTAATATTGCAAAAGACCATGAGGCTGAATTTAAAGAGTAGTTAGTTGTGCTTCATGAACAACCGGTGTTTTGGATCCCTTGAGTCATAAGTTTGGTCCATGGGTCTTTTACAAATTGAATGCTAATGAGCTTGTCACACTTGAAGTGAACAAGTTTTTGGATGTATGCTTTGTCATCCTTTACTTTGCTTAGTAATGTCTTAGGATCAAAAACTTGAAGAAAAAAAGGTTTGGTTTCATTATAAAAAAACCGAGGGTTTTTCAATTGAGCTTACAACTAGGTTTTTGAGTTGCAACAAGCACTTGCAACCCTATATTTATATGTCCTGAGTTTTATTGGCCAAGTTATACAAGTTACAATAGACTTGTATATGATCCGCATATAAAACGACTAAGATGTAACTTTGTGCATCTCAATGTAATTGGTTGTCCACATCAATTTCCTATGATGCTTCCAAACAAATCAAATCCTTTGTGACTTATCATTCATCTGTTAATGGATGAACTATGTTCATATCTTTTGAACTTACAATTAGCTTTTGATAATTTTTTTGTTTTTCATTTATCCATTAATGAATGGATGGATGGATGAAGTATATATATCCATTTACCATCAAAGTTCATCATATCAATAAAACCTACACAATCAAAGTTCATATCAATAAGTTTTTAACCAAAAAAACAAAATGATATACATAATGTGTTTCATGGTTGTTTCGCAAAAAATGAACAAGTATTTCTTGATTCATCCATTATATTATTTTAGACAATAGGTGAAATGCATGATAACGATGAACCATATATGTAAATTTTAAAATGTCAACAATTATAGTCATGTGTCACATGATTTCACATATCCCACACAAATTTGAAATTTGAATGAGAAATTGTAATTTAGTTGTATATAGTAATTGTAAAAGACTCTCAAATCTTTAAAAGGCAATTATAGGGGTCAAAACTCATTGAATTGAAAAGTTATTTATCTCATTGCAAAGCTCTTGGAACGTAAATGTTTAAAATCGGTTCGCATGACCCATTTTGGTACTTAAAACATAAATTATGGTCAAAAGAAAAGTCAGGAATCAAATTGCCAATTTGACTCCCGATCACTAAAAGTCAAGAATTGCCATGATTTACTTGCGTGTAGGTGGCGTGCCACATACCATTAGAAAGATCTCAACAAATTCTATAACTTTGCTTTAGACCTCATCTCAATCGAAAGTCTACACAAGAAGTTATGGGCCTTCAAAGTCATAAAAATCCCAATTTCAAGAATTTTGAAACTCTCAACTTGGGAATCCTAAAACAAAATTACATTTGGGTGCTAGCCATGTGGTCAAGCATAGAAAATACTATAAAGGGGAAGGTGGTGGCTTCCCCCAAGTCTAGGTCGTGGTGAATCTCATGAATCCATGTTTGTTCGTGGCTCGTCCATGCACCAAAAGTCCTCCAATTATGCACTAACCAACTTGTTATTTGGTTTGTGCATGTCCGTGTGAATAATTGACTCACTTCTCACTCATCCAAATCCTCATCGCAAAGTTCCAACATGCCTTTTTACCCCTAAAGTGTTGTGAACCAAGGAATGTGCCCCAATTCCTTATCCTTCTGATGTTTTCACCTTAGATTCACATTTGAATCTATTAAAGAACTTGAAAGTGCGTCATTTATGCAACTTGCCCACAAAGTCAAAATATAATGGACTACCTTTGTATATACAATGTGTACATATATTTGAATAGGTCTCCATCTTGCATAACTATGCAATTACACTAAAACTCTATGAATTTTTGACATAAATTTTATTTTTTATTTTTTTCGTATTTTTCTGAAATAGTTATGATATAGTTGTACAAAACTAATTAGTTGTAATGCAATATGTGCAGACACAATTTTTTTAGAATGAATTCTTATAGAATAAAAAATGGGCTTCAATAACGAAAAAACATGTTGATTATGAACATGTTAATGTTGCAAATATGTATTTCAAAGGGCTTTCACAAAAATGTTATGCATAACAAGAACTTTTTGCAAAGCAATTCTCCAAAATTTAGAAAATTGTCATTTTAAGTTTTATTTTGCAATTATTTAGTAATACTTCATCATATTAAAAAAGGTAAAGAACCCTATAAAACTATCATTGACAATCTTGTTTTGTTTGTTGTGAAGAGGTTACCCCCTTTGAACATGGTTAAAAATCTATGGATGAAGCAATTTAGTTTGAAGAGAAACCCACATGTGGTATTTCCATGACATAAAATTTTAATAAAAGAGTGTTGCCTTTTATGATGAAGCAAATAAAAATATGTGAATTTTTATTGTATGTGAATTCTACATATTTAGTCACCATTACATTCGACCTTTGGATGAGCCAAAGTGTACATGACACATTCACTTTTATCATTAATTTTTTGACTTCAAATTGAAAATTGAAACATGTGACAATTGATCTTTTTCAGGCCAAAAGAACAAGTATTGCTCTTGCTAACCAACTATAAATCTTGTTTTAGGAATGTGGTCTTACAAACAAGATCATATGTTATGTGAAAAACAATGACAAAGCCTTCAAGTCAATTGTAAGGTGTGATGATTTAAGAATTCAAGATCCATATGAAGGTGTTTGTTTTGGCCATGCTTTTTCCAAGGCCTACCAATATGCCAGTGTTGATTATAAAAGTCAATATATGGTTTGCAACTAGTGGGTATCAAAGTTGCCCAATCTTCAATTTTTTTTTTGAATTTTATTCATCAATTTGACCAAAAGAAGGTTCACATGATGTTGGTTTTAATATTGATCCCAAATTTAAAGATATATTTGTTGTGAACAACTATGTCAAAAGAAAAGCTACCACAACATCAATATATGATTCTAAACTTTGAATCCCCTTTGAACTTTATTTATCATAAAGTTGGTTTATAACAAAAAACCTAATGGTTTAGGTTTTGAACTTACAAGTATGCAAGCTTTACCTGATACCTTTTCATTTTCTACCAAACAATTTAAGAAATGGGTACAAAAGCATACGAAAATATTTACCATAAATGTGCATGAACCAATAAATGAGCTTGCAAATAAAAATGGTTTGAATGAAATGGTGGGAAAACTTTTAGAAAAATATTTTAATGTTTTCCCTGTAGAGTTACCTATTTTACCACCAACTAGGGAAGTTGACCATGCAATTGAGTTAATGTCAGATGTAAAGCCCATTTCTAGATCTTCCTATTGGTTTTCTTTTGCTAAATATGAAAAATTGAGACAACAATTAAGTGATTTTTTAAATAAGGGGTATATAAAGCCTAATAAAACCCCTTGGGATGCTCCTATGTTATTTGTGAAAAAGAAGGATGGGACTTCAAGACTTCGTGTCAACCTTTTGTCATAATAATTTTTTTGGGAAAGGTAGCCTATCAATTGGATCTCCCAAAGTCCTAATGAATTCATAATGTATTCCATGTTCACTTACTAAAAAATATGTATTAGACCTTTTTCATGTTTTTCTTGAATTATCTCAAACTTTAAATGAAGGGAACACCCTAGCAAAACCTGAAAAAATTTTAAAAATTAAAATACACAACATCAAAATAGAATGTGGAATGAAGTGTTGTTAAAATGGAAGCATTATCTTATTGATGAGGCAACTTGTGAAAATGAAGCAAAATTTAAAACTAATTTTTTCAATTTTTGTCATTGAAGACAATGACTTCATTTTGGAAGGGGAGTAATGTTAACAATCAAAGGAGGATGATGGAAATGATGGAAAGAATTGAAAAATTGTCCACAAAATCTTGAAGTAAGAGGTGGTGTTAATGAATTTACTTAAGATGTGACAACCACTTAGAAGCTTAACCATAATAGAACATGCACAAAGAAGAACATGGAGAAGAAAAAGGTAGGTTAAAAGAGGGCAATTCCTTTTACTTGTCTAAAATAAGGATAGGAAGGAACACTATAAAAAAGAACACCTCCACGTTTACAATTGGTTGGTGAAAATCATGTTTGATGTACATGGATTATAAAAGTAGTAAAACGGGTGTGTGTGAAATTTATGTTGTTTCTTGTTAGTAGGTAGCAAAAGAGGGCATTACTTCCTATTCACAAGAATCACAAATATTTGCACATGGTTGTTTCTACTACCACTTAACTAGTCTGTGATTTTTTTTTAAAGGCCTTTCTGTTGAAGCAACTAGTCCACAAAAGGGATTAGATTAGGAAGTTCCTTGTGAATGGGTTTTTACCTTCTTTGTGATGTAGTTGGACAATGAAAATTAAAGAAAGGTGAGAAAGGATCAAAAGGTTGTAATATTTGGTATTAAAGTAGGAGCAAGTAAAACCTTGGAGACCCCATCCTTTGTTAGTTTCAAAACCTTAATAATAGATTTCTTTTATTTCTTGTTTTTGTAAAGCAAACCACAACAACGAAGCTAACAAAGAAGTTGTGGTAACCCCAAGTCTAGTTTAGTGGCAAAGTGTTTAATGGCAAAGTTGGCCAACAAGGTTTTCACCTACACACTAAGAAAACCTAACCTCTTATTGGTTTTTTTTTTTTTTAATGTTTTTGGTAGCCCTACCCTAGCTTGAATGAAAGATCATTATGTTTAACGATAAGATAGCAAAAACCTTTTTGGGAGTTAAATATTGTCTATGAAAACAAGGAGCCTCAAAACTTAATCAAAGGTGTTAGTACTTGGGATTGGCAACACTATTCGTGACACCTTGGTCTCCATAGTATAGATGGAGCTTCTCAGGGTGTTAGCCAATCATAATCCAAAAGAGAGGAAAGAACATCGACCTCA
>Ga0116231_10009214_pt1 | contig 16800 bp, 15 predicted proteins | sample S1TSphgellanicum_2_FD_89695 | JGI IMG/M metagenome (GOLD analysis project Ga0116231, IMG submission 89695) | Host-associated microbial communities from peat moss isolated from Minnesota, USA - S1T2_Fd - Sphagnum magellanicum MG | ecosystem: Host-associated > Plants > Peat moss > Unclassified...
CAGGTCCTTCGCATTTCCCACTCCGGTTCTTTAACCCGTCGAGCCCCCCCCGCTCGATCCTTCGCATTTCCCACTCCGGTTTTTTAACCCGTCGATCCCCCCTGGCCGGTCCTTCGCATTTCCCACTCTGGTTCTTTAACCCGTTGATCCCCCCCGGCCGGTCCTTCACATTTCCCACTCCAGCCCGCCCGTGCTAGCCCACCTTCATTCAAAGTCCACTGCCACCGTACTACCTACAACACTGAGCTCGTGAGAACACAAAACCCCTTCCCAAGCCCTGTCACAGACATTCTGACAGACCAAGTGAATTAATATATTAAATTGATTTTGACTTTTTTTTTCATTATGTGTTTTATTTTAGATTAGTTGAGTTGTTAGTGTGTTTGATTTTGTTGTGCTCCTCCTTTTATCAAAGTTGTTGTTGTTCAATGTGTCCTGCTTCTCCTCTCAACATTGTTCGACAAAGTTCTTCCTTTTTCTTTTTGGCACCACTAATATTCCTTTCGACGCTACTCCTTCCTTTCAGCATCGTTGTTGTTCTTCTTGACATAGTTCCTCCTCTTCAATATGATTGCACCTACTCTTCCTTGATGCCATTCCTATTCCTCTTAATGTTGCTCTTGTTTTTTTTTCTTACTCAACGTCACTCCTACTCCTCAACACTACTTTTCCTCATGCTCTTCAATTAAAATGAGTTTACATTTTTAAAAGGAAAACAAAATGTGTGTATCATTGAAAAAAATTAAAAATGAATTTTCAATTTTGTCATTTGGACTAAAATATCAATAAGATATTAAATTTAAAAATTGACATTTTGGCAACATTTAAAACAAAACATGGGTTAAATAAAATGCACCTCTTTATGGTTTCATAACAAGTGAGGTGGTTTGTTGGTAAAATATTGGTCTACACTCTTAAGGTCCAAGTATCAACCTTCACAAATGACATTGTGGTGGTCAACTGTGATTTATTGATCAAATATTTTTTTTATTCATGTTCCTTTTTGATGTCATTCTTCCTTTTGTTCCTTGACGCCACTCCTCTTAAAACATTGCTCCTATTTTTCAACGTCATTCCTACTCTAGTTTTCAACACCATTCCTCCTACTCCTTTTCAATGTTGGTTCATGTTCTTTTTTGACACCACTCTTGCTCCTATTCCTTGACACCCTCTTGCTCCTTTCTATTGTTCCTCTTCAATGTCATTCTTTCTTTTGTTCTTCGACAATGATCCTATTCTTATCTTCCTCGATGTTACTCATGCTCTTCTTCTACGCCACTCATGTTCTTCCTATTTCAAGGACCTTTCTACTCCTCCTGTTTCAAATTGGTACTCCCCCCCTCTTCATGTTTTTGTAGGTATGGGAAGAATAAGTTTTCCAAATTCAACTTTCATTCTTCAAGCTAGACTTGAAGGTGAGTTTTTTTTTTTTTCAAATGTTTGTTTGTTGGTGGCTTTTGTTCCTTGTTTTGATTGTCCATGTTTTTTTTTGGGTAATTTTGGTTAATGGGTTTTTGTTTGTTATGTGCAAGAATTATTTGGATGTTGTACATTTAATTTTACACATTGCATTTCATTTTTATGTGTTGCATTTCATTTTGCGCATTTGCATTTTGTATTTTTTCAGGACATTGCATCTTTTTTCAAATTTTTATTTTTTTGGTAAATGTTTAAGTTGATTTTCAAAGCATAAATAAGCATAACCCTTATTTTGGCAAAAATTATTTTTATTTTTTATTTTTCCTTCAAGGTAGGTAATATTCTAATGGAAAATGGGGGAATCTAATCAAAATGAAAATTTAATTTTGATTGAAGATGAAAATGAAACTAATCAAAATGAAATGAACATTGAAAAATATGTGGAAAGAGTAGAAAGTGAAAATGTGCAAACAAAAAATAGTAGAGTTGAAAAAAATGTGGAACAAATAATTTTTTTTTGTAAAAATTACATATTCAAAGAAAAATCTAGAAAGAACATAATATAAACGTTTTATGTTAGGCATTTTATTGTGTGAAAAATGGGAAAGAGGTTGCAGGAGCAAGTCATCAAATCATGAAATGTATTTTGTGTTATGTTAATCATGTACATGTTCTTAATCCAAGAAATAAAAAAGGAAATGGTTTAAAAAGATATTATAAAACATGATATAACTACTCTAAAAAAACATGTAGATGCAAATCATTTCATAATTGTAAAAAATATTGAAGAAGAGGTTGAAATTTTAATAATAAAAAATGTTGGAAGAAAACTTGTAAAAAAACGGCCAAATGTCCTTACAAATGTAATTTCTATTTTCTTTGTTACAAAAAAACCTTTCAAAAAGGATGATGTGCAACAAAAGGACTTGTTACAAGACCTTGGCCTTTTGATTATGAAAAATAACTTACCAATATAGTTTGTTAAGAATGTGGTTTAAGCGTTTAATTTTACACTTGTCTTCTAGAGTTGTTTCCCTTTCTAGAAATTAGTTTTTTTAGGAAATATTGCCTAACTTGGTGGAGAAAACGAAACAAGTATATGTTTTGCCAAACTTAACAAATTATATTTCTATGACAATAAGCTTTGACTTACGGATGTCCAAAGGGGCACATGATATATTTGGTCTTGTTATTAACTTTTTGGGATTTGATTGGCAACCAAAACATGTAACTATTGGTTTGTTTGAAGCAATAAAAACTAATGGGCAAGCATTGGCCAACAATTTGACAAAATTGTTTGATCAATCTAATATATTAATTCAACAAGTCTATCTGTTTGTCAATCAGTCAGTGACAGTGACTCCGGACGGACAGTGATTTCACCGCGTCGTTATTTGTAAGGTAAGTAGTAGGTACCTACTAGCCTAGGTCACAGAGCCTGCTGAAACCACTGGATCATCTTAGGTACCTACCACCCTACCCATAGACCGGACCAGACAGGGCCCCGGAAGCAATGAGCCCATCTCCCGAGAATGACGCCCAGGCCACGGATAGTTGTTTGAAAAAAAAAGTTTTTTTAAAAAACCAAAAAACATCAACCAAACATTGTTGAAATAACACACCTATGCATTATGCACAAGGTTCACACTAATATGAGTTTAAAAACAAAATCATTGCCTATGTTAAAGATGAAGGCTCAAATTTAAATACTATGACAATTGCTTTGAAATATGTTGTGAAATGTGAAGTCTTTGGTTTGGATGAAAGCTTTCAAGGTACTTGTTTTGGTCATGTTTTTTCTAGAACATGTTAATATGCTACTACTAACGAAAAAGTTTGCAAAAATCTCAAGTTTGTTTTAATCAAGTCTGTATACTCAAATTTGTAGAAATGTATAACTTGGCCTAAAAAATTTATGAAAGGCAGATAAGAATGAAACAATAATTGTTCAAATTTTAATTTTCCCCTAAGAAAATCAAATACTCCAATGTAAACAAGGTGATTATTTAATCTATTGCAATTTTTTTGCCTTATAATTTTTTTTCATAATTATTATTTTTTATGTTTCTTATTGAATTTCGTAAATTAAACATTCTAACATTGCATGTTTAAATTTGATTGCAAATTTTCCAACAAAATCGTTATGTATTAGGAAGCCTTGCAATTCAAGGATGTTATTATCCTTTGTTATAATAGGTAAAATATTGTCAAAATAAGTGAAAGAATGCCACCTTTTCTTACTTGGCATATTTTTAAAATAATTATGGATTTTTTATCTCTTGTTGTGACTACTTATGTTTTGAACTAATTTAGTAGCCACTAGTTACTTTTTGAAACATTATCACAACCCTAAAACTTGACATTTATGATTAAAATAAATATAACTAATGACCATTTTCTACTCATACAATCATATATGTCATGTTTTTGTGCCTAGTCGTATTCTTGTAACCATGGATATGACTACATGACTAAAGTTTTTTTTCATGATCATATAATTATTTAATAATATACAATTTGAAACATTAAAAATTTATGAATTAAAAGGTAGACATACATACTTAGTAAACATATATAAACTTGTAAATGATCAAACACAAAATTAATGCACAAATAAATAACTAATACCTTATAATTTTTAAAACTTTTGCTTTAAAGTCAATAATTATTTAATGTGAATTTCTAGATAATGGCTAAAAACATTTTGGGGGATTTATTTTCATTTTTGAAAAAATCCCAAAAATGGAAAATAAATTACTGAAGTTCTTGAAACCATAAAATTAAATACAAAATTGATGTTTAAATATAATTAAAACATTTAAGTTGAAACTCTTACTCAAAGGTTTATTTAAATGAATTTGTTTTGGGGACATTACATAATGAAATACATTTTTATTAGTGATATCCAATGAATTTCAAAAGAAATCCACATACCCCAAAATGGCATTTTTTTTTCATGTTTTCATGTGATGGGTAACAAAAATTATAAAATTTGATCTTTAATAAATTATCAAAATATTTGGTCATACAACTTAGAATTTTTAAATATTTTATATTATTTAATGAATTTAATTTTTAAAAAATTAAATCAAATTTTACTACTCATAATAAAATTTAATAAAGTAAAAAATGTGTATAACTAATAATTATGAAATTTAAAATAATTAAATATTTTTTTATAGAATTTAAAATTTATATCATATGTTTCATAAATAAAATATTTTATTTTGAAAAATTATAATTAAAAATAAATATAACACAACATTTTTACCATTTTTACTAATTCGTTATATTTTAAAGGTGGGGAAATATTTTATATATACCAAAAAAACCATGTTGATTTTAAATATGTTTATTTACAAATCATTTTATGAAAAAAAAATCTTCAAGATATGAAAAAATAATAATGGTCAATTTGGGTATTTTTGTATGGGACAAAGGATGATGTGAAATAATGTTGTAAATTTATCCATATCCCTTGTCAACAAGTTTAACTTTGAAAATTATATATCAAGGTGAAAAAATATTAGTCTACACACAAAATATGCACTAAATATACTCAAAGTGCAAATATTACTTGTGATGAACCAATTAAAAAGGCTTGTCATTAGAAAATAAATAGGATCCTACTTACATACCTACCTATGCCTACCTACCTACCCATTCCTACTTACCTACCAAATGGCTAGACTAAATTGAAATATATAATATATTCCATGGGGTTTACAACTCGGACAAAAATACAACTAGTGGATAAATGATGTGTCCATATTCACTACATAGTCATGTAGTCATGAATGGTATTTATGACTACAAACCCAATCATGGGTGTAATCATATTTGCCATGTTTTGGCATAGTGTATAGTCTACCATCACTATGTGTGTAAAACTCATGGAAAACTTTACAAACCCATGTATTCCAATCAATTTGATTGATGATGATTTTGGGATTGCTTTTGAGTTGTCTTTGTTTGCTTCCAACATTAAAAGGAAAGTTTGTGGTGTTTTGGATTTTTTTCTTTCTTTTTAAATAAAATATGAAAAGAGAAAAGTTCACAACATGTTGTCTTTGATGTTAAACCTTGGATTCAAAAGCCTTCATTTAATATCCTTTTTTGTTGGCTGAGAGGAAGGTGTAATTATTATGGATAAATATGATAAAAGAACCTTGTATCCTATGCTTTTGAAGTGTTATCATCATTTGCATCCAATGATAGAATCTATTGAATGTGTAGATTGAATAATTGATGAAAATTGTAGTATGGGGCCATAAGCAAGCCAACAAAAGAACATGTCACCAGGGTATTTTTGATTTTCAAACATTACCAAATGGATACCAAAGAAGGTTATTTGTGTTTTTAAAATAAAACTTTCATATTCATAAGACCAATTTTTATAACTAGTGAAAATTTGCCAATTTACCAACTAGAGCAAAGGGTTACAACCAATATAGAACTAGTTCACTTTTTGACCTAGGTAACCAATTATGTTTGAATTTAGGTATTAATAACCTACCAACCTAGTATTGAATTTTCAATTTTTAATAACCAACCTAGATGGTTGTCATCTAGATAGGTTATCAATATTAAAATCCTAAACATCTTTATGATAGAATATTGAAAAACATGAAAAAATATACTAATGATCCATTGGGTATTTAATTTTTCTATGGATAATATTAAGGTGGTTTTTAATTACACCCAACCACCTATCTATCCAACAAAGCTACCACTAGGCTTTAATCTTTTCATTTTTTAATGGCTTTAATGACTATTATTAGACCACTAGATATAGAGACTTTATAAACAAGTTTTTAAAACAAAGTCATATAAACAATGTATAATTAATAGTATAACCAATGGTCTTCAATTGGGTATTCAAAAATTAACCCTTATGCCTAACCAATTGTTATTAACCTAAAACAAAGTTGGATAAATTGATAATTAAATGTATTAGGTATATACTAAGTTTATTCTCAAATGAATTATAGGCACCTTATTATATTTAAGTAGATTTTTAAAATAAATAAGTTTCACCCTATATTTTTTGCACATCATTTGGAATAAAATGGAAGTGATTTCCCTATGTTCTAGTTTTGGTTTTAAAAAATAAGTTAGATTGATTTTAATTCCAACTTTACACATAAATGGATTGGGAATTAGTCTCAAGTCTAGTTCTTTAAAAAAGTTGGTTTTAATCCACATTCCAATAACTTGAATTAAAATTTTAAAAAATAATCTACTAGTTAACCCTTGGTTCTAATTTTTTTTCCTTTAAAAATTGAGTTCTAATTATGGTTCTGCACATAAATAAAATTAGAAACCCAATTTTGGGTGTGGTTTTTAAAAGGTCTTGGTTATGGTTTCAACCCCAAAATTGGTTCTAAACATCAAACATAATTTTGATTTGGTTTTTACTAATTAAAATCAAAACTAATGATTCTAGAAATTCTATAACCTTGCCAAACTAGGTACTTTGCCAATGTTGGCTAGTTTTTCAATTTTGAGTGCTAAAACCATGGGGCTTAGATTCAAGTTCTTGTGATCCAAACCCAACCCAACATCTTTTGATGGAATTTGCACAAGGACTAGAACATGGAACTAGCTTTTTGTTAGAATCAAAACTAGAACCAAAATTTTTAAAACAAGCTTTTGAAAATGGGTTCAAGTTTTTGAGGTACACAATTTGATTTTAAAATAATAATAATAATAATAATAATAAGTTGAAATTTTAAGGTAGGCACATTAATTTTTCTTAAAAAATCAACAATTAGGTTAAACTTTTTAGGTACATAATCAATTTTAATTTCTTATAAAACTTAATAGCTTTAGAAATTTTAATTTTAACTTGTTGTAAACTTGAATATCTTCACAACCTTCAATTTGAACTTGTTTTAGAACTTTGTATTTATAAAATTTCAAACCTTGGGGAATGTGTATTGTGTGCATGGAATTATACCTTGTTTTCAAACTATACTTAAAGGTTTTTGAATTAATTTTTTTTTTATCAAAATCAAATTCATAGGTTTAAAACTTTAAAAATTTGAACTCAAACCCATACCTAAGGAATTGGCAAAAGTTTTTGAAAGTGTCAAAACTTGGATTGGAGGTTCTTTCTTTCAAGGAGGAAGAGCTAGAGAAGATTGGTTCATACTAATGTTGTGAAGATATTTGGTTTGCAATGTAAAATTTGGGGGTTTAGGGTTAAGTTCTTATGACCTAGTACCAAACTATAACATTTTTCTAAAATTAACACACAAATTGCATGATGGAAATGGTTTGTTTTGTTAGATCCAAACCCAAAACTAGAATTGTGAAAAAAAATTCTTGAACACATGGTCAAGTTCTCATGGTATGCAAGTTGATTTTTAAAAAAAAAGTAGACAAGGGACCTAAACTTTATATTTAAATATTAATTTAATTAATTGTTGAACTCCATGCCTATACAATACTTGGTTTTATTTTGTTGTAAAACTTTATACATCAAATATTTTGAAAAATGTTAGAACAAGGTTCAAAGGTTCTCTTTAAAACAAAACATTGCCCAACACCATACACACCCTCCTTTTCCCCTTACATCCTTCTCGTTTCAAAGTCCCTCCATAACTATTGACTCTTCAATTGTCATGTGGCTCTTCAATTATATTTTGTGTTTTGAAAGTTCTAGCTGATTTTTAAAAACACAACTTCTACTCCACAAGTGAAAAGGGAACACAAAAGAAACTCAACTATGGGAAAGGGTTGTCACAGGCCAAGGGAAAGAAAAAAATTAGAAGGAAGGATGAAAGGAAAAAAGGAAAAGTGTGAGGAGGAAAGAGAAAGGCAGGGTGAAAAAGAAAAGAACTTGGAAAATGAGAGAATAAAAAGGAAAAAAAAAATAGCTTGTTGAAATAATAATATAAGACAACATGGATGAAACATAATCTCAAATAACTATTAACAATGAAATATACCAAATGGATGAAGCTTCATTCATGGAATGAATTTGACCATAAAGATGCAATTGTGCAAAGATGAAATGTGAAATGAAATTTTTTCATCCATGTAGCAAAGTAATTACATTTTTTTCCCCTTGACACCCAATGGATAACCCAGGTATAACATGAAAAAAAAAGATGATAGCGGGCATTTCAAAAAACAAAACACCTGTAAGAATGGGCATTACTGTTTTCAAAATGCCTGCCCTTCACAGAGGAAAAAATTGTTGTAAGAGTGGGATCTTACACCTACTTAGTGGGCATAATTTCCCTCCCACTCTTAATGAGAATGGTTAAGATCCCTCCTCTCATGGATAGAAGGTGCCCTCCCAATAGCCTTTGGAGATTTCTCTGAGTGCTGTACAGGTTGATTGTCCACCTCCTAAATTCAAGGGCGGGTATAAGGACAGCCCTAAAGAAGGGTCCATGGCTATATGTATACCCAGCTCATGAAATGTTGAATTTGGACTCAGGGAGACTCTGATTTTGTGGAAGGGTTGGGATATGTATGATCTTTAGAAGCAATAAGGAAATGTGAGATTAATTTACCATGGTTGTAGCGTAAGGGCTGGTTCACCCAAGGCCCCCAAAAGGGCGCAATAATAAAGTATTCATTGATATAAACGCACCCCCGTGTGGGCCAAGGGCCGGCTTCTGCCAGGAGTCTGTCTCCAGTAAGAGCTTTAAAGGAAGATCAGGTGACTAGCTAGGCCTACATGTAAGACATACAGTGGTTTAAATGCGCACATGTGTGTGAGCTGGATAGGACATTATAAGTGCAGCAGGGTAAGGCTCCCCATTTGAGGGTCATATATGGTTTGTAATAAGAGCATCTCCACCCCCACACCCGCAAACAACTCCCTTTATTTTAGAATAGAATACCATTTAATGATCATTGTCCCACCCACAAATCTCATAAAAGTCCCTTTCAACACTCAAAGACCATTTATGTCTTTACATCTGGATGAGTAATAGTCACTGTCCAAATCGGTAGTAGAAAAAAAGCTTTTAAAGGGGGCTTAAAATGACCACTTCAAAATGGACCATCAATACCTAAAAGCAGCAGGATTGGTGCTATCCTGCTGCAAGGTTTAATGAGAAGGGGTGTTTGCCGGTGTGGGGGTGGAGATTCTCTAAGCTAGGGAACTTACAACTTACGATATAATAATAACCTAAAATCGGGAGCCGTCCCCATTCATAGAAACCTAAAATAGTAAAATCCAACTATCAAGGGACCTCATAGTTGTAATACACCCCCAACAGGGGGCCTTAACAAGGGCCTTTACAAGTGTAATCACCCTGACAGGCGGTTCTCAAGGTAATGTTTCCCTCCCCCCCAAAATAGTAACCTACATGACCTTAAGTTCTTCACTCATTTCCTGTCCCCACTTCTTGAATCATGATGCAAACAAAACCCCAAAACCCTAGAAAACTCATCCCAATCTTTGTCCTACAATAATGAAAATAATGTCTTTCAACACCGTGTTTGTTCTTTTGGTCCAATGCACGTCCAGGAACATGAAAGTAGGTAATGTTCAGTGTTACTCTCCTGTTGACTCTTGAACCTGCCAACTGGTGCCTTTTATTGGGGCCTCTTATAAAACTTGCATATCATCTGGTTGCCAGCTTATAGGTTTTTAATATTTTGTGAATCTTCAGTTTGGTATGTGCGTCAATCAATCGCTTTTAATCATATATATCTATGAAGGAAGGTAGTTTGTTCTGTTTTGTAATTATGAGATCCACCAAACCAGGATGCTTCAGATCATGTTCTTGATGTCTTTGGAAAGCTCTCAATGGGCATTGGTTCCGTGACGTTTGGACTTGTGATGCAAAAGTTTTTGAATATTGGATGATTTCTTCATTGAAAATTAATTTAAATCGTAGCTAAAAATTTAGGAGGAATTGGAATGTGCCTTTGGTGTTGTTGGAAAGATCTTGATGAGCAGGATTTAATAAAATTTATTTTTGTAAGATTTGGATTCAGAATGTGGGAGATATTGATTTTTAAGTGATTTCTACCACTGAAAATTCAAATAAATTCCAAAAACCCAGGTTTTGAAAGGAAAAATCAGTTGAGGATGTGGTACCACTTGGCCAAGGGCACAAAGTCACATTAGTGAGTATTTATATGAGCATTTTGATGAAGAGGACCTATAGTTGTTGAGTATTGAAAATCAATTTGTAAATGTAAAAGCACTTGAAGAAATGACAAAATAAAGTTAATCCTTTGATTTATATCCTCTTCGTTTTATCAGCCCTTCTTTGTTGTTATTCATAAAGTTCAAAAGATTTTATCAAACAATAAAACTTAGCATGAGATCGTTTAATTTTGCTATAATTTGAATTTAATGCAATTGTGTTGGCAATCATTTTTTGATTGTTTGTCTCAATATTTTGCATTGAGAATCATATTTAGAATCAAACTTCTTTTAACATTTATGAAGGTGCAAAAATAGTTTTATTTTAATTGTGACATTCAATGCAAATTAATTAACCAATTTAATGTTCATTTAACCATTTCAACCTATTTTAAACCCCTAATGAACAATTCCATCCCATGTCTAAGATATTTTTATGAATAACTATAATGTTTAAAGACAAACATGATAACTATAATTCCATTCACATGATGATGTTATAATGTAAGATAATCATATTACTTAAAACTCCATAAACCCTATATTATCACATTATTCACATACCCTTCCACCCTTTTGGGGCTTAAATAAATGGGTCCAAAATTACAAGGGAATTTTTTTTTTTATGTGTGTTGAACATAAAAATCACTTTTGACCACTTTTTAATTGGTTTGAGAAAGAATGCTACCCATACATGACTAATTTTTGTCTCCTCACACAACAAAAGTTACATCTTCATTTTTGTATTAATCATCAACAAATAGACAACTTAGCCCCCAAAAAATCTAAACATCAAATAATTCAAAATTCTCCCAAGTTTTCACAATTGGGTAAGTACATATTTCCATGAGCCAATGTGTTTACTTTCTCTTGAAGGATTATTTTCCTTTTGCAAAAAATAAAAATAAAAATTCATAGAAAATAAAATTTGAATAAAATATTTTACAACTTGTTATTACAAATATTTATAGTTACCTTAATATATCATATGTTTTGTGTTAATCATTTTTGAATAAATATGAAATTTCAAAAATGTGCAAAATCTACCAAATTCTTACATTTCATCTTGAAAAAAGATCACAATTTCAAATCATGCTAAAATATGTTAATTACTTTGAAGGTTAATTTCTTGTATTAAAAGTTATAACTTTTTCTTTGAAAACCATATACATTGCACCATATTTACATGTTTTAAAAGACTTGTAAATTTGAAATAGACCTTCAATTAAAAATAAAAATAAAAATAAAATAAACATTTTTTGTATTTTGAGTGTATTTTAAGTGCGTTTAATAATCCTTATTATTGCAAAAAAGTTCAGCTTCAAAGAATATGTATTATGAAATTCAAAAGGCTAATTTGTGAAAATAATCATGTTTGATATAACAATTGCTCAATTTTGAAGGTCATTTTTTCAAATCAAATTTTGAATTTGAAAAAGCTAATGATTCAATCTAATTTTTTCAACATCCATATTAGTCATAAAACATAACTTGCCATGATTAACATAATATTAAAATGACACCACATAGGCATAAGTAACAAATAATGCAATTTTATATCATGCTCTGATTTGGTTTGGTTTTTGGTCCATGGAAACATGGTTTTACCCAATTTGATAACAAAGTTCACCTTAAGAGCCACCTTATACACTTAGCTAAACGTGCACAAAAAATCCAAATTACATATTACATGAATTTGAACATAGCAATTGTTTACTCAAATACAACAAATGAACACAACAAAGAAAAGACGTATACATTTTAATGTTAATGTTTTTTGCCTTTCAAATGCAAGTAAGATCCACCCAAAGAATAGATGTAACAAAAGAAACAAACATATTGAATTGAAAAGGAAGAGGAACAAGCATCTGATAGAAATGAAATACCAACAAAAAGGAATAAAATTGTTGTGAAGGTGTTGAAGACATTTTATGTGTTTTCAAATCTTGTTGATACCAATAAGGTGTGGTACTATTAAAATGCAAGCACTTATCCAACACAAATTGAAGGCAATGAGTGATGAAATCGAACCAAAAACATAAAAGAATATTGTTGCAATATGCTAAGAAAGATTGAAGTTCAACAAAAAAGAGTGTAAAGTTTAGAAGTAACTTAAAAAAACACAAAAGTTCCAAGTTTTAAGATGTCATTTGAGATTTCAAATATGAATGAGCAATGTAGCCTCATTAGTCTTTAAATATTTTGGAAAGCAAAGTCTCTTCCTCAAAAAAATTGAAACATTGAAGAGTTCCCTTTGTAAAATATTCATTTTGAACATAAAAACATGTAAGTCCAAATATTCACCCATTTATGTAAGTTCAAAGAGGACAAGTTTAGGCAAAACATATGGGACAAAGTGAAGTGATATTAGGAACATGTTGGGAGCCCATTGGGAACTAGATGGGAACATTGTGAGAACTTGGACGTAGTGGAAATAACAAAATCTAGCATTCCCCCCTTCCCCCCAACACCTTCCCTAAAAAAATTAAAATAGAACCTATTAGGTGCATGTTGCAATTGCTTGTTAGTTGAACATAATTTCTATTATAATTGTGTTCATCATTTATTTTGGCCTATGGTAATGGAAGGGGCATGAATTGTGAGGACATAATATGGGGTATTTATTCATGTTTCTATTAAGGCCTTATTGCACATGGGGTGGGGGGAGGAGGGGGTGGTAAGCTCCAAAATTGGTTAAATAATCCCCATATGGAACCTAATAGAGCTCACACATGCCAAAAACAAAATGCATGTGTCAAAACCTTGTTGATTGCTTATCAAATAGTAGTTACTAAAAAAAGAGGTAGAACTTGCAAGTTAAACAATGCTAGTTTCAAGCTCCATTAAAAGGGAATTTACATGGAAATGTGTAAAAGTTGAAGAGATCAACGAACAATCCCAAGGCATTAATGATTTTGAATTTTCTTATGTTAGAGTAATGGTGTGTTTGTCGTGAAAGACTTGTAAATGGGAGCAAGCTTTTGCATGTCATGGAATTATCTATTTTGTGAATGAAGTAAGGTTTCATGGTAATTATTGGTAAACTAGGAATTGTTAGGCCCATCTTTGGAGTTATTGATGGGTGTGAATTCACAAGGAATGAAGTTGTTTGCATATGTGAAATAGGTTGATAAAGTTCAACACTTTAAAGAACATATTCATCTCTAATAGGTGGTATGTTTTTGTTTTGGTTTGTTTACATTGTTTGATTTTAATACCTATCCTATCATTTTTGATCTTCCTAAACATTGAGTTTTTATTCCATAATGCTTAGGGTTTCATGAAGAATGTAAGAACTTTTTGTGAGGATTAGAAGCTCCAACATCATTAGAGTTGTTAAAATTTGTAATTGGAGATGAAGAAGATGTTCATGGTCCCCAAGGTGGATGCTTAATTGCCATGTTGTTCATAAAGGTAGTTGTAGTAAAGTAATGCAAGGTCAAAAGGGGTGGAGGAGGAAGAGTAGGGAGAACAAGAAGAGGGAGAATTACAAACTTTACAACACCAAAAATGAAAGCTTCTACTTCAATAAGAACAAATATGTTTGTACTCATGAATAGAAGGAAGGAGGAAAGAACCCATTCTTACATCAACTATGTCTAGCAAGAGCATTGAACTTGACTTCATGTAATTGTGATGATGTGTTGCCAATTTTGTATTTGATGGAACCTTTATGAAGATGCAGCCACCATGAATTGAATCTATGCAATTTGGGATCCCCTATTTACATTCAAATTAAAAAATCATTTAACTACATGCCTTCCATGAGGCTAAGAAATTACACTTGTAAGAGTGGCACAAATTGTAAGTACATTTTATGGAATATGTCATAAACAATTAATTTTCCTATGCTAACACTATTAGTTACAGGAGTGGTTGTGTGGTTGTGCATCAACTTGAATAAAGAGATATTTTATTTTATTGAAATTGGTTTTTTCCATCTTGAAATTTGTTTAGCAATGTAAAACAAATAATCACAAGTTTGATAAATGTCCACTTTTTCATTCTAAGTACATGTCAAACCACATGTTTATAATGTAAATTTTGAAAAGAAAGTAATCAAACCAACACAATGATCTTAGTTTCACATACCACCTATTCAAAAGCTTGTTGACATGTCATGTCAATATGTCAATAATAGTTTTGTCACGAGGGATGCCTTGCATGTTGTCATCCTCACCCCTTTTATACATTAGATCCTTATTTTTGAATGGTTTGTCATCATCTTGTTTCTTTTTCCTTTTCAAAGTTTGTTTTCTTTTTCCAAAATTTTCATTTGATAAGATGACATTTAAAGTGGTTACCAATAAATGGAAACTTTACAACAACATAGTGATGATGGGGTTCAATGTAGGTAGACCATTTGATCCATTGTTGTTTATTATGTGTAGAAGCATTATTAGATGAAGAGGTCATTCAGATGGGTCAACACCAATTGTGGGTAGTGGTATTGGCAAGGTTTTAGTGGCACACCGTTGGGTAACAAACTTTGTCCTTGTGCATGAGATTAGAATTTTTCAATGTTGTTATATCGTTGCACAAGATTTCTATGAGTTCCACAAGAATGTTATCGCAATGAATTGGAATGGGCTATGCACACACAATTTCATAAGTGATATACAAATTTTCTACTTCAAATTGGTGACATTATCTCTGAATTCATATCAAATATACATTTCAATAATTTGCAAAATGTCATGCATTGTTGTGATAATGCTTTGCGTGCCTCAATGGCCAAGACTTGCATTTTAATTCCATAATATAAAAGATGTAACATGCCCCTAAACATTGTCAAATGCATAAAAGTGGAATACATCGAAATAAATCAAAGTTGTATGCAATATGAAAAACTCACCCAATTTTGTACTCCAAAATCTTGTTTTATTCAATTCATGGGAGTTGTAAAATCCATAGCAAAACAATTTGTATCCATTCTAGTTATATTCAGCCCTATATCAAAACAAATTCAAAAGATGACATGCATTAGTGTACCATAACTACTCAATGCAACCCAAAAACACACTAGATTTTGATGATAACCTTTAAGATCTTAATTGATTATGCCTTGCGTGAAGTGTCATTCTTTTGAGAGTTGTTCCATTTATGTACATATTTGGTTGTTATGTGCAACTAACTAATTAATGAGAGGGTGTGCTCACAATTAGTTAATTAGTTAGTTAGTTATCTTTATTGATTTATTCCCAAAATGAGCCATTTGATTTGCCCATCACCAATATTTTTGAAACATGGAGGCACTCCCTCAACATAAAATCCTAAATATGCTTCCCTCCCCAAAATGGAAGCATACTTTGAGATGCTTCCTTTTGCCTAAGTTATACTAGATTGTAGAAGAAGATCACTGGTAAACTCAGATGGATGATAAACATCCATTCCCGCATCCATCCATCCATCCATTCATCCATCCATTCATCCATCCATCCACACAACGGGCAGTAACGCTAAGCTGCAATGGCACGACGCCAGGCCGATATTTGTCATTCAATTTCCCACGGGCAGCGCGGCAGTCGTCGTTCCCGCCCAGGTCAGTCAGATCTTAAGCTGGGAAGTTCCAGTACAGTAGCAACCCTGCCGAGTATCCCCAGACAGATTCAGACAGATTTCGCCTTAACTGGGGACATTTTTGTAGCCAGTAGACAGACTGGTGGCGACAAGCTCCCCAAAATAGGGGGAATTTTGGCGAATTATTTTGAGAAAAATGGGAATTCTCGCCAAAACAAAAAGACAACTGGGAACGACCCTCCTTCCCCGCCCCCAGGTAACTGCGGCCCAGATCGTGACCTAAGGGTAGGTAGCTTGTGCATGTAGTTTGACCTTGGAGTAGCTTGTGCGACGTGTTGAGTAATGCGGATTTAGGGTTAAGGGTTTCTGTTCGTTTCTGGCGACCCATTTAATTATTTACTCTCCTATTTTTGGTTTTTCGTTTCAAAGTAACGGATCCATTTCTCGTTGGAGATTTTCTTCGTTATTTTTCGCCATTATTATGTGTCTTCCAGCCCCCCCTTTTTTCCCCCGGAAAAAGGGGGGGGGGGGGGGGGAGACGGACCCAAAGTCGCCTCATCATAATGAAATATTTTTTTCAAATCGCCATATTTAGCCAACAGGTTCAAAACATGTCGCCAAAAGATAGCCGAATTCCTAAGCTTTTCTACTTCCCTTTTTGATCTGTAGCCAAAATCTGGCTAAGTCCTCTGCTAGATGATCGCCAGACCACGTAGCTCACAAAATTGCAAAACCTAAAAAAA
>Ga0116231_10009215_pt1 | contig 16799 bp, 17 predicted proteins | sample S1TSphgellanicum_2_FD_89695 | JGI IMG/M metagenome (GOLD analysis project Ga0116231, IMG submission 89695) | Host-associated microbial communities from peat moss isolated from Minnesota, USA - S1T2_Fd - Sphagnum magellanicum MG | ecosystem: Host-associated > Plants > Peat moss > Unclassified...
ATTTTTGACTCCTATGAATGTATTTTTAACCCATTAATGCCCACACACACAAATTAATTAAAACAATGATTTAAAATCAGACATGCTTAATCTACACAATCTAAAACTAAACACCAAAGACCATTTTGGTTTTGCAATTCAACAAAATCTTGGTTTCAAGAGGTTGATTTTTTGCAGACCACATTTTGCACAACAAATTTGCCAAATTTATGCACAACCATTTTATTAAATTACACGATTTACAAGAAGCTCTCTCAATCTTTGCTTGTTGTAACTAAGAAAGACCAAAACCCACAAAACATTTGCCAAATTGTGCACAACATGTTGTACACAATTTACAAAAGCTTCAATCTTCACTTGTTGCCATCAAGATGGACATGAAATTATATGAAAAAGGTCTAACCTCACACCCATCAAGGTTCATTTATTTGCTTGAATAAAATTTTTAATTGCCATGTAAACATCATGCAAGGTCTAGTGGTTGTGTCCTTTATGGCAAGCTCAAGCAAAACCATGAAAGATGATGAAATAGTGGAACTTGTTTAAGTAATTCGAATGCCAAATGGATTTTTTTTAAAAAAAAATCTAAGAACTATTGCTAGGTCTCCAGTTAATCACCTACAAAATGTTATCACTAAATTTGACACAAATGCCAAAATTTTTACACTCTGGGCAGATCTAGTAAAACTTTTAAAATAATTTTTTTTGAGATATTGACATTTCACAATAGTGATATCGCAAATAATTTTTACAACCGTTCCCCCTAGCAATGTAATTTGCAACAATAATTTGTACCCAGTTTTCATTGCTTTGTAAATTGTTCCCCAAGTTTTCAGTAGGCTAACAATGTGTTCCAAAAATATTTCACCCTACAAGTTTCAAATAACTTTCGATGTGTCACAAAACATACTTGAAATTTTTTCTTTGTATTGAAACCACCTCTCTACATATAAGATATGTTTTGAGTCACTTGAAGGGAGTTTTAGCCCTTCAAATAATGTGAAGGCAAGGAACCCCTTGTTGGCTCTTCTTGGATTCTCAGACTCCAGGAAGAGAAGGAACTCCTTCCCGAACATAAAGAATATTTTGAAATGAAACCATTTTGATGTCAGATTTTCACACATTACAAACATATTAAATGACAAAAATTTCTCATCTAGGGAGACTTTAATTCTTAATTAATCACCTATCCTTTTTTATGTCTATACTTTAACATAGGGTGGAACTACCCATCACCGATTATCACTACCCTATCATTGAACATTTCTTTAGATCTTCTTCATCTATGCTTCCTTTTGAATGATTTAAAATGTTATGGGAGTGCTACCTCAAGATCTAGAAATCATCTTTGAATTGAAAAGAAAAAGACATAATGAAAAAATAGCAAGAAGCAAAATAAGCTTTACTACTCACAAAACGCATTATTTTTCTCTTTTATTTTCTTTGGACATCTCCTATTTTCAAAACTTCTAACTTGCTCATTTCTTATTCATGTTAAATGATTTAAAGTGTTAAAAGAACATCACCTTTAGTTCTTCAAATCATCTTTGAACTTTAATAGCAACAAAGCAACATACAAGGAATGTTTTATGTATTTAGGAACCGGCTTTGTAGTGTTGTGTGGTTTGTTTTTTTTGAGTTTTTGACTCTTCTAATTTTCGGGGTTGTAACTTTTTCATTTCTAATCCATTTTTGACAATTTTTAGTGTGTCAAATGTGTTAAGAAAAGACATTCAAGTTTTGTTTGAACTCCAAAAACAACGAAGCCCTCCCCTTGGATTCAACCTGCCCTAAGCGCTTAAATGTTTCCTCACCAACTGTTCTACCTTAATGGTCAACTGTCCATTTCAAAAATGGACATTATGGTTCAAAGTTGTTTACATAAACTAAACAATGGTCTTGTTATTGCCTATTTTGGTAGGTTTGATAACATGCTTGCTTATTGGGCTTACGAGCTACCTTACCCAACAAAATAGGTTACTTAACCATTATTTAATACATAATGTACATTTTTATAAAACATACCTTATGCTTTCCTAAGATCCTTGAAATTTGAAACGTGAAATCCTCATATGGAGGATTTAAATTTTAAAAATTTATGTACTTCATCGTGAAATTATGAAAGTTATCATGAATTTATGATAAACCATGTAAATCAAGAGGCATAGGAGTGGGAGGGTTTTTCTATCTACTCCTTTAGAATGAGAACAACCGTACATTAATGAATTAATGTCTTCAAAGCTTTAGTCAATAGTGATTTTTTTTTTCAAGATTATTAAGCACATCTTTTGATTAAAGATCAAAGCAAGTCAATTGTTCATCAAGATCCAACCAAAAAGAGGTTTTTGATTAAAGTAGAAATGTGCAAATTTTAAAAATTCAACCAACTTTATTTCCCCATTTGCAAGTGGGATATTTATACTACCCTTGCCTTGCCTTGAATGGCATGACTTTCAAGCTTACCATCAACTTTCAGATGGGAGAAACTATTTGGCATGACCTCACTAATCATTACTTTTTTTTTGATTATGTGTTTTGAAACTCTAGCGTCAACACGTTGGGTCTTTGGTGTGGGCTAAAGTGAAGTTTGAACAAAATCCACCACATGCAACTTCACTATGAAAAGGTCATTTTATGTTGAATGGGGTTCATAGGTTAGTGAATTAGCTAGCTCAAAATTGCATTTCCTATATCTTTTGGAAATAATTTGAAATAAATTCATGATCTCCCAACTTAACCATGTGGTTATTTTGCCCTTCAAAATGAATTGAATGGCATTTTTAAGATGCAAGGACCTTATAGAGATTTGCAAGTCATTTGGATAACTTTTTTTGGATCATCAAAATAAACAGTTGATGATAGGGTGAATGCAATGGATGGTGTGCACAATTTTAAGAAAGATTGGAATCACATATATATATATAATCAAAAGTAACATGTAAGATTTCAATCATTTTGAATTATTTTAAAGATCACAAATAAGCAATTTGGGTCTTCGAACAATGATAACAACCATGAATGTGCAATTGATTCATAGTTGTACCTTTGTGTAAATGTCGACCAATCATTTTAACACGTTTTTAAAAATATTATTTCACTAGAAAAAAAAAGATTTTTTTTTATTGGTCCTTGCAATTAAATTTTAATTATAGTGGAAATATGCAATTAAAATCCCACTAGGGTGAAAGCATGGTAAGTAGACAATTTTTTATCCTTGTCCCCCCAAAAAAACAAGTAGCCATAAACAAGTTTAATGTATTGAAAGTAAAAATGTTTTTTTAATTTAATGATCAGCATGAGGATAATCTTTAATTTTATCATAATGATGTTGATTAATCACATATCTAATATGCATTCAAATAGATTTTTTAAAAATAACTAATGTTTTTTCTACTTTTTTTGGTTGTCCAAACTTGTACAAGTAGGTGAAAGTAAATGAATTATTGAATATTCTCCATTTTCAACATGATGTAGTTCTAAAATTTACTTGTAAGTTTTCAACGTTTAAATATTATAGTACAATACATCAAAATTCTAATGGAAAAGTAGGTTTTAATTCAATTTGACTAGTCATTTTCAAACATATTTGTTATTTATTTTTATTGTGCCAAAGTTTTTCAAATTTTGTAATCACCTCATTATAAACTCAAAGAAAAACACCATGTTTTTATTGTGTTATTTTAAATTACTTTCAATCTACTTTCTTTTACCTTTGTAAAAAATTGGACCATTTTTTTATTGCCTTGGAAATAACTACTTTTTCTATATACTTTATCATGCTTTCACTCACTAATATTGTTGAACAATTAAATTACAACCATAATCGCAAATGACCTAATCTTTGGATAGAAAATAAAAATCAACAAAATATATTTTCATCCTTTGATTTAACATATATGTATTGTCATTTGCAATTAACATGTGATTGATTCAGTCAACATTAAATGATGTGTTGACATGTGGTAACATTTTTTAATATGTCAAAATTATTTTTATTTAATCTTCAAAAACTCCACATCATCCATTCTAGATGGTTTTAAATCATGACACATGGCATAATAAAAAATTTCCTGCACATGGCATATTAATTGTGTCCATTTTTTGAAGGCTAATTATTTGGTGACATGTGACACATTAAGCCCATTTTAATATTTAACACATTTAATTAATTTAGGAATTTTCCAGGCTATTTCATCGATGGTATATATGAACTCCTTCTAGTGGCCACCAATTTTTTTTAATGTAACTTTATATTCAAGTAAAAACAATAATCATTTACAAAGATAACATCCACAAAGACATTTTGTCTCAAAATACTTCATACCAATTTAATACCAATATAATATTATATTAGTTTCAAAATTAATATGTTATGATGAAAAGAATATTTTTCCTCGTGCTCACTAAGTGAAAATTATAGGACTAGATTTTTAATTTAGGACTTTGTACGACTTGGTGGATGGAATGAACTCCACTTGGTGGCCACTAGACTTAACAAATTAATGATCATTTTTGACATGAATGTCATATTATATTTTTTTCAATTACATTATTTCCAAATAAAACAACTTTGTAACCATGAATTCCAAAAAGATCCATGTACACATTATGTTTAAAATATTCATATCAATTCTAACACAAGACTATGAATTTTCATGAGTGATTGAAAGCCAAATGTTAGCGTTCCCATCTGACATCAAGATATTCAACCCTTTGAATTTGAAACAAGGAGAGAGGCCAAATTGGCGAAATTACAACATCACACTATCACACAAATTTTACTACTACTTTTCAAATATATATACACCACAGAAATTTTTAAAATATAATTGAATGCCTAGTGGCCACTAGGTGAAACATAAAAAATTGTTAGCTATGAAAACCAAATGACACAACTCCCATTTAAAGTGAAAAAAAGGAATTCAATGTTTAGAATCTAATATATTGACAACATGTTAAATTTCTAATAATAGCAACTTGATCCATCCATGTTAATCGTACAATAACAAATCTATTATGTTTTAAATTCCATATATAATTAAAATAATATTTATCTTGGTGCCTAGCAAGTGATAATACATAATAGATTATCAAATAAGAAAGTCACAAGTTAATTCTTCAAATATAAATAAATAAAAATTCAATTTTATGAAGTATAAAAAAGGCACAACATACTAATAACAACAATGTTTATACATGCAATTTTATTATTCATGTTATAACAAATCCATTATTTTTGGGGCTTTATATACCATGTAGGAAAGTTGATGCCTAGTGGCCACTAGAGATTAAAGATTAAGTGGAACAAAATAGATTATTAATTATTACTCCCCAAGAATCACATACATGGATAAATTTTAGCAAAATCATATTTTTATTAAACTATACAACAAAACACTTGCAAAAAAGTTTGAAAACGTCAATCCAATCAATACAATAATACAAAAGACATCAAAAAATTGCAAATATAATTTAATCAATGTCACCAACATCTTTCACAAATTGGTTGAAGCATTAACAACATCAAGATTAATTTTCGTTCTACCAGCATAAGTAATAGGATATTAATTAAACTTTTGTTTGTTGCATTTTTTTGAGTAGGACAAGAGAAAAAAATAGCTAAAATGTCAAGCCATTGTTTTGGATCTGCTAAATTACATTTCCACTTCCCATTCTAGCAATCTTCATACAAATATCATTCATCCAAATTTGATCATTTCTTCACAAGAACCCACCATTGAAATCTCACCATTTTAAAATATTCACTCTCTTCATCTTTGATAACATCAACCTCCACTTTTCCCATCCAGAAAGGAACAAGATCAGGATCACGCGGTGTCACAAGCACAAAATCTCCAACATTAAAATCTCTAAATGGTGTGTATGCAATTAAAAGTCTCATGTTCTTTGGCCCACAATAAGGAACTCGAATTGGATCTTCTGGATCAACAACGTCCATCATGATTGACAATGAAGCCTTAACATAATTAGACCTCCAATTGCTTGAAATCCAAAAGCCTTCCAAAAGAGTTGTACTTTGAGGTGGTAACAATCTTGACAAATGCAACAAAACATCTTCCTAGTACTCCACATACAACTTCATCTTCATTTCATATGTGGAACTTTGCACAATGCTCACCTTCCAGAAATCCATGTATTTGGATACTCTAGAACTTATAAAATTTTCTTTCTCCACTAACTTCGATGCACCATTGCCCCAAATTGGGCGATATAGAATAGGGCTTGGAACTCTAGTAGGTAACTTTAGTGAACTGTCTAGATTAACTTTCCATAATCTAATTAGAGGCCCATCTACTAGATTTTAAATTTGTGGGGGAACTTTGTATTCATCATTGGCATATTAGTATTAGATGCATATTAGTATGCCCTACTAACATTTTAGGGCCATCCTTTCAACAACTTAGGACCCAGATTAAAAATTTGGAATCTCCTAAATCAATTGAGGAATGAATGGTTTCTCTTGTGAGATCATGAAAGCTCTCATCAAATCTACTAAAATGTAATTGTTTTCCTCCTTCAATTTTTTTGACAAATAGCCAAAGCATCCATTTATATCTTGATCATGTGTATGGCCAATTATAAGAAATCCCAATTTGACTTCCTCAAACACATTCTTCACCATTAACAATGATAGAAACATTAACAAATGTCGATTCTTATTGTCTTTAATGCAATTATCCATTTCGAGCAACAATTTTTTTGGCAAAGGCTTCAAACCAACAATTTGATCAGGGGTGCATAATTCACGTATGCAATGCGATTTCCTTTGTAACATATGTGCAAAGAATGAGTTCTACAGGGGGTGTTCAAACAATAATTTTAATTGTGAAACTAAGGCTGCCTCTAAAGTCCACAATAGCTACAATAAGGACCCAATTGTGAAATTTGAATTGTTTGGCCACAATTCATTAGAACATTGTGCATATCTCTCATCCCCATGACCATGTGTTATCATTCTTGTAAGGGTAACGGGCAATTGTCCAAGGCCAAATATCATTTTGTTGCACACTTGCAACCTTGGAAACATAGTTTTTGCATGGTCCATCTTGTCATGAATAATGCATAAGAACTCATCTTTCGATCACATTGACTTTGTCCTCCAAGTATGGTATAAGTTTTTATATGATTATTGTTGTAGGATATGTTTTCTTAACTTCACCTCATACTTTAAAACCTCATTGTTATTTTTTCCCAATTTGGATATCAAATCCTTCACGGATTCACAAATAGTGCATTTTGTAGACACAGACCCCCGGTTTCACACATTGACATTTAGATGGTGTCCTTTCCTCAACCTACTCATAGCAAATTAAAAAATACCTCCAATGTTTAATTCCTTGCTTATTTGCCAACCCACAAATACAAAAAAACAAAGAAATATTAGGTTTTCAATGATAGATGTATGTCACCAAATATACATTCAAAAATATATTTCAATTTTTCAAAAAATAATTTTTCACTAGAAACATTTGTCAACCACTAGGCATTTGTCATTAGATAAAAACAAAAGTGCTAATCATTCCATATAATTCACATGATCATTGTGTTCCTATAGACTCTTCCATGTTTCAGGCAAAAGACATCGCACATCTTGTCTACCATTTCCAATCCCTCATTTGATGTGGCATTGTATCCGCAAACAAATCAATCAATGATTGAACATTGGACTCCACTTGTCGGGTTGATATTTGTAATTTATGTGTACCTTTATTCCCATGCGGTAGAAATTGACAACTTTGCTTCTTGTCTAATTTGTACAACATATATGTCGACTTTGAAGGACCAACGATCTAGTACCAAACAATTTCACAAATGTCTAAACCTTGAATAATGATAAATTTTTGTTTGCTTTTGACTCCCTTCATATGTAGCCTTATTGGAATATCTAAACCATAGGCTCTTCAGTCTTCAAATGATAAATTCCAAAACTTTTATCTCAACAACAAGGTCTTTTCACGAGGACAATGTTGACAACAATTCATGGTGCAACACTTTGCCACACCCACATTGCACACAGACTCCTCTAACAACACTTTTTCAATTTTAAAATGGAACCCTTAGAGTCAACTACATTTTGCTTCCTCTTATGAAAGGAATATTTTTTTTTCTTTACACCAATTGCTCCCACATCATCAACATTTGGTATCTGGGTTTCATTGAATGAAATTAGATGTTTTATGAGGGGGCACCCATCAAGAATTGTTGAGCCAACAACCATTTCCAAATGGTCATCACTGTTGACACAATCGCAGGACAATACAAGATGCAAAGCCCAACATGGTCCTCCCCAAGCCAATCATCAAGAACTACTTCCTATGAGTTGCTCGCAGCCACACAACCTTTGCAAGGAAAACCCCAACATTGTCTACAAGATCACATTTAATTCCTTGCCACTCAAACTAATGTCTTTCCACTATATCTGAATTTCTCCCTTTCACACCATGGCCATGCACTACATCATCATTCATACATGCACCTGGTTATAGTCCTCCTTATTTCATTCAAAATTTTCCTTGCTATTAACCTCTTCATTGCCTTTTACAATATCCTTTTCACTTCCTTCGTCACTCATGGAATCAAACCTAGACTCCCCAACGGACCCTTCCACACCATCTTTAGATATATAAATCATTTCACCATGTAATTCCTCTACAATATTACCCATATTTTCCACATCATGGATGTTCTCAACCTAAAAGCTCTCCACCATGGAATCATCCTTACATGAAATTCACTTCTTCGAAAGATTATTCACCCCATCCACAATCATGTGACATTGGTCTCTCGTTGTTGCAACCTTTTCATCATTCATCGATAAATACTTGTAGGGCCAAAAAACCTTTATTCCCACCATTGATTCATAGTATCTCACACTTGGAACTAAACATAATAGCTTGCAATGTTCACAATCCTCATTCACATCTTCAATTAAAACCATTATGCAATTCTCCACTCCACATGGTCCATATATAGGAACAATTGACAAATTGCTACACATTATAATACCAATCTTCACCCTTTCATTCTCATCCGCATGTCAAATACTAACAGAACTACCAAGGGTCAAATTCATCATCCATATCTTGTTAAGCTAAGAACAAATAGAATGTTACATTAGATGAAATATTAGAATTCTAGCCATAACATGTGTTTTACAACCCGCCCATTACAAGCTAGCATTGCTGCACAAGAACGTTTGGTGACCAACATGCATTTTTGCACTTAGTAATATTATGTAGAAACGCCTAGCGGCCACCATGCGTCGTTATGCCCCATATCAATGTGCAAAAACGCCTGGTGGTCGCCAAACGTCTGTGCACCCAATATCCATGTGCAAAAACACCTAGTGACCCCCAAGAGTTTCTACGCCCAATGTAACTGCGCAAGAGTTTTCTGGGATTCCCACTTTTCTTTGATCCAAAAAGCGTTTGGCGACAACCAAACATTGGAATATGGGAATGGAGGGGAGGAAATGGTTAATGATGTTGTGGGTGACAATGTAACAGTGTTATGCCAAAGTTCTATAGATGAGATCTTTCGAATTATGCTCGTTGATATTCTTATCCATATGGTCAAAGAACATTTCACAAATGCTTGGGGCCAATAGCAGTTTGAAGGAGACTATGTCATATGAAAGCTATGGTATGAGAGATCATGTTCAAGTAACAAGTTTTATTACCTACTAGAAGATTCACCACCTCCATTTATGTATTTTCATCTAATTATGGCATCCAAATTTTCTATGCCAGCTATAAGACATTATGTAAAAGGTTTATTAGTACATATGAATTATCAACAAAAGTGTTGGGCATAATTCACAAAGGTGTTGCCTGTTGACAATTGGTAGATGAGCATGAGGTTGATAGTTATAAATTGCAAATTTGAGGTAATGTCTATCAACCAAACCTTTGATAAGCAAGCCACTTTACATGTATGTCAAAATCTATTCCCAATGAATTTTTTTTCCATGTGTTGCCATTGTTTTAGATTGCCCTTCTATGAGTTCTTTAAAATTCATTTAGGTCATATTCTCTTGTTTTTGTGTTTTGTTTAACTGATCCATAGGTAAAATTGATGTTATGTCCATCCAAATCAAGGTTTCTATTGACATTGTGAAATTAATAACAATTATAGGATATAAGCTAGAAGTACATGTTTGTGGGCAGGAAAGAGCACAAGCGGACAGTGCTTGTTGTTTTAATATCTTTGCATTTGTCATTTTACCAAGTGCAAGTGGTGTTCCAATGTGCTAAGATGTTTGCTAGGAGCTACTGAAATGGGAGAAAAATACGTGTGGTGGAAATTAGGTTTACAATGAAGGTCAAGAAGGGTGGCATTGAAGGTGGAAGTTTGGAATGACTCATGTCTAAAGACTATTTTAATGAAAGTAAAATTGAAGCCTTTGGACGTTTTTTCACCATGTTTGTTAGCTTTGTTGTCTTTGCAAATTTTGTAGATCAAATTGGCTATCCCTACAATATCTTGTACATGAACAACCTTGTAGCAAAATATTGAAGCTTGATGCATTGATGCATTTCAATGTATTGGTGATTCTTGATGCATTTATTTCATCAACCAACAGACCATGATGCTGGGATATCATATATTATATTATGGGGTTTGTAGTCCTATTAAGGTTCATTAGATAGGAGTTCTATTATGGTTTATTAAACATGATTCATGTTAAAGTCCTATTAGATTATGGGGTTACAACTTACATGACTCCTTCGTTGGATAACCTCTGGGGTCAATGGAGAAATGGTATTTGTAATATAATTACAAGGGCCCTCAGGTCCTTGAAAATGGTCAATCCACTTGCTTAAAGGTGTATGTGGTTATTGAAGTAGTTCTATTAAGGAAAATGTTGTTAAACTTAAGTATTATTTGTTTGAAAAATCTATAGGTAGGTATAGAAAGCGGTCAAGGTAAATGTTATAAGGGGTGAAGTCCTTTTTGAAAAGTTATCTCTATTAAATTCAAGGTGTTTTTCTTTAATTAAAGTTCTGAATGCTTTTAGAAGTGAAAGTTTATGATTTACCATCCCAAGAAAACATGTAAAAGGAGCTATCTAAAGACAAAATGGTAGATTTACAATTAATGAAATTTCATTAAAAATTGCAATAGACTATGGAAGTTTTGATGCATTGATGCATTTGTTTCATCAACCAGTAGACTATGATGTTGGGTTTTGAATATATATTATGAGGTTTCTAGTCTATACTTAACCACAAATTACATGACTATTTCCCTTGGATAACCTCTAAGGTCTATGGAGAACCAAGGTTATCCAAGTGGTATATATATCAAGTCCTTGAAAATGTTCAATCCACTTGCTTAAGGGTGCATGTGGTTACTAATGTTGTTATGTTAAGGCAAATGTGATTAAACTTAAGTATTATTTCTGTTAAATTCAAGGTGTTTATGGTTAATTAAGTTTTGAATGCTTTTAAAAGTGCAAGTTTATGATTCACAATCCAAGGAAAACATACTTGTGGTTAATCAAAGAGAAAATGATAGATTACATCAATGTGTGAATGTAGAATTTTCATTAAAAGTAATTCATGAAATCTCTCAATTATGAGAACTATAATATGCCATTTTTCATTGTAAGTTAAATTTCATTAGGGGGTTAAAATACATGAGTGTGTTTGAAAAAATATAAAATACACAGAAGTCATATGTGCGCATACAAAGGTGAACTCACTATAGTTATTACTTCCTAATCCTTACCAAGTTCTTTTTAATAATTTGGTTAGTTGGCTTCTTACCACTTTTCACCTCAAATTCAATTCTCACTTTCAAATTCAAACCATTAGCCAAGTACCAAATATAGTCATCTGCTTCAAAAATGAGCAAGCATACATTAGATTCAAAAATCCCAAATCTCACAACTGCAAAATTGTTAAAGTCTAGAACAAGTCTAGAAGCTCAAACTCCTAGGACTTGCTAAGGATCTTGTAGTCACACCCTTGTCTGAACATGTACTGATAATTCTTCTTTGTCGAATAAAAACCTTTGGTGGTTTTGGGTGCTTCTTGTTTTGGGTTTTCACTTTTTTTGCCACATCATCAACAATGACAACACAACTTGAAGGTTCTGTACCTTCACCAAGAAATATTCTCAATAAATCTATAGGTACTATATTTGTCTCAGTGGCTTCACTGAACAAACTACTGAAGATTTTAGTAGGTATGTTAATAGTTTTTTCATTTGCATTTTGGACTAAGGCATTTGAAAGGGCCAACTTACTTAATGAAATGTTAGCCCTTTTGCTCTTCACATAATCAAGCCTAACTGTGGTAAATTCTGGCTCTATGGATTTGATTGGGCTAGACTTTTGCACCTTAGACTTTCTCATAGGGCTAATAGTACCACCTCAAGACTTCTTGCTAACTTATTTGTCTACATCAGAGGATTGTAAGGTGTGGTCGTCACCACTAGCTAAGTTCTTCATTGGGTCTTGTAAACCTTTAGTAATAATCTCCTCCACAATACCTACACCACAAAAATTGATTTGGTTAACAAATGGATGGTGCTTCTAATAGATCAATTGTAGCTCACAACAAAAATATTTTTTAAGTTATTAATTGAATTTTAGAAACTAAAACAAAAAAAACCCAAACTTACTTGAATCCTTCACTATATGAAATGTTGGTTTTAGTGTTTTATCATTGGAGTCATCTTCAAACAACTTCATCTTCTTTGCTGGTGGTTGCTAAGAGTTTAACCCCTTTTGGTGGTGTCATTGGGGGGATGCAATTTTAGTAGGCCTCAAATCTAACACTTGTTGAACATTTGTTGGTTGAGTCATCATCACATTCAAGTTGTGGCTAGGTGAATCAATGTTCACATGTGACTTTGTGGGAGAGTTGAAAGGGTTCACAATATGTGCCTTTGTACACGAATACATAACAATGGGACTACTCATAGGTGTGTTGCCAATTTGAGTTTTACATACGAGATTCTCAAGGGAGTTGGTTGATCCATACTCTATATGCTTGGGCTCTATGGTCAAACCACAAACATGGGTGTTCGATTAATGCAATGTAACTTTAACAAAATAAATTGGTTAATGATATCATTATATAGTTTACAAAACATATTGAAAATTATAATAGATTGTAAATTAAATTGAAATTGCACTCACCATCCAACTTTAACTCCAATTCATTTTTGTAGCTTCCAACACATTGTTTACCATATCCTATTTCAAATTTTCGAGCTACATATCTTGGGCTAATTCCTTCATCCCCCTCATCTTTTTCACAAATCCCCCAACTAGACCACCAATCCAAGTGTAGCTTTTGCTTACAAACAACACACTTATTAGATTTCTATAACATTGTTTGAAAGCAAAACAAATGGAAGGTGTGTTTGTAGGATGTGATGGCAATGTCATAGTAGTGGTAGCAGTGGTTGTAATAGCCACAAGGTTTAATTACAACAACATTTTTGCCACCATCATCTATGGGTTTTTCTAGATGTACAATGGGTAATGGCTAGAAGCACATACCACCTTGTCATGTCTTCATCTCACGCAACTGAGGTCAGATGTTGTCCTCTTCTTTGACCAATGCTTCAACATCCAATAGAACCCTTTGCAACTCTAATTCCATCATCTCATAATCTACCGTTGCCTCCTTGTGTAATGCCTTACCTTGGAGGGCCTTTAAAAAAAAATCTCGACTTAATATCTTGGCATCTTCCAATTCCAATTCCATTTCTGACTTCTTTTTTTGGAAGTCAGTGTCATCAAGTTTGTCCACTGATATTTTCACACCATCAATAGATGGCAAGTTTGTTTTAATAGTGGGTATCTCTTCCAAATTGGCAGTGGATGTTTGTTCCAAGCTTGCAGCATCCATCTATTATATTCCCTAAAAACACAATCAACATTTTAGACAAAAAAACCTTTGCATGAATAAATTAGCACTTAAACAATTTCAAAGTTTTCGTAACCCAAGGTAGTTAAAGATATAAGAACGTGAATAGATCATATTTTACAAACAGGATATTGCATGACACGTACCACCAACTGGGATGGTGATTGTTGTTTCATGAAAATTTGCAGGGCAGCTTTTATTGCATGGATATTCTCTTTAGCTTCCACAAACTGCAATTTTCAGTCATCCATGTTGAACTTTAAACTAATCAAATGGTTTTGCAGCCCTTTTTTTTCCCTCAAGCTGTTTTACACAAAGTTTAGTCAACTTGCAAACCTCATGCTTGAGATTTGCAATTGTTTCCACCATGGCAATCCTTTCCTTAGACAATGGCTTGCCTATAGGTGTGGTTGCATTCTCCATGGTTGCACTCCTTCCCAACTTCCCACTTCCATTTCCCACAGTTAAGAATTCTTGTGAGTGATGAGACCCCGCACTCAAATCTCATTTATCATATTTGGACTTGTTGACAATACCTAGACATTGAGCTTTTTCTTTTATAATTGCAATGCCAATAGTAGCCCAATTAATAGGATGCCCATTCCACTCTACTATCCAACCTTTGACGAACCAGACCATCAACTCATTATTGGTTATATGCCAAGTCCCATAAATATTCCAATATAAGGTTTTAATCTCCTTCCATGCATTTGGAGGTGGTATTAAAAGTGTTGACATTGCCAAAGATGGTAGCAATGTCTATTGTAATGACATGTTTGTTAATCAAATCATGTTTGGGATCCAAACCACTACCGAGAGTCCCCTCACCTCCTTAAAAAATTGAAAGTCTTGAAGTTTGTAATCAACCCAAGCCCACTTGGGATACTTTTTATCAATATTTCACTTCAACTTCCTCTCCTTCTCTTCTTTCCCCATATTAACAACACCTACAACATTTTGTTGATTTAAATTAAACATTTAATTATCAACATTAAAAGTCACAATCAAAATTGTGTATTAAAACACTTAAAATGATTATGTTCCTTATTTGTAGAATCATAAAATAGTTTAGTGTAAGGGATCACATTGATCTTGTCTAGAAGTTTTGACAAAGTTCTATGGATGTACATACTTGGGTTTAGTAACAAGGTGTTGGACTTGTAGTTAAATTAAAACTACGAATTATCAACCATAGATTTCAACGGGATAAAATTTGATGGGGACAACAATAATTTAATAAAGGAAATTTTGTACCTTCAATAACATCTACAATAAGAAAACAATTAAGGCTCAGATGCTTGACATTCTAGATCTGAACCCTAACATGCCAGTGTAACATTTGTATCAAAGACAAGGCATTAGATTCCAATAAACCATGGGTCTAAAAACAACAGGGATCAAAATGGTTTTAGTCATATGCAAAAGCATTTTGCACATGCGTTTTCCCCTCTATGTACAAATGGGTTCAAGGGCATTTGAAAACACACATGTACAAATGACACAGTAGTTTAGCTAAGCATTGAATGATACCTATAAGCACATGGACAAGGTGTTAATCCTGCAAAATATAAAACTGGAGTGAACAACCAATGAGAATAAAAACAATGAATTTAAACAAGTAGAAATTAATTAAGGTCAACAAAATTTTTTAAATGATAAACTAGTGAATGAAAGGTTCAAAGTGAACAACAAATCACTTATACAATAGAGGTAATGCAATTCAAGCAAAGTACACATGGGATCCTATAAGAATGTAATTTGTAGACTTGTAACAACTTAACAAAGAACTTCAAAGTGGTTGGTAAGTAACACCTACTTTGGCAAAAGTAATTACACCTTTTGCAAGTACTTGCCCACAAGTAAAAGGTGTTAGTGGATTAAAGGAGAAGGCTTTGAAAAAGATAAATTGATGACTTTAAAGGCTTAGAGTGGTACCACAACACACTTTACTTTGACATAAGCAATTGAGGTCCTTTCATAAGTACTTATGAGTAACAAAAAGGTGTTAATCTTGAAGAGGTGTACTTGACCTTAAGGATTCAAAGTGGTTTCATAGCACCATGTACTTTTTCATTAGTACCCAAAGTCCTTTTCTTAGTACCTAGGATCAACACAAGGAGTTAGTCCTAAAGGGATGTACTTGGCAAATGACACAATGTTGACCTTAAGGGTTCAGAGTAGTTTCATAGCACAATTTAAGTTCACACTAATAGCTAAAGTACTTTTCCTAATACCTAGGATCAGTTCACAAGGAGTTAGTTTTGAAGAGGAATACTTTGCAAATGATCTAGTATAAAGGTTAAATGCTCAATGTGCTTTCAGACCAAGGTTTGCTTTTACAAAAACAATTTGGATGTTTTGAAAGTACCTATGAATTACAAGGTGCTAATTGTGCAACAAAATGTAGCACTACACCCTTGAGTATTATTCCTGATGACAACAACAAAAAGATAGATTAGTGTTAGAAAATAAAACTAGTGGTTCAAGAAATCAATTATTTTAATCAAACTAAGGTCATACACTAGTAGAAATCAGCCAAAATGTAACCATTCAATTTACGACTACATGTGACTTATAGTCGTTTGCGACTAGATTTGAGAATATTTGCAACTACAAGACCGACTTTCAACTATTTTGGTCATTTTCACAATTATGATGTAACTATTAGAATTTTTCATCCTATTGGTTACATCAATTTTACATTTATTTTCATCCATTAATAGGTTGATATGTCCCATTCGTCGCAATAGTCACCAAATTAATTGCATCCTAAAGGTATTCTACGATGACATAGGGGTATATTTTAATGTATGTACTAAAATTATATATATATATATATAATATGCATACATATGTATATTGTTCATATAATGAATCGCAAAATTAATATTTGAA
>Ga0116231_10009216_pt1 | contig 16799 bp, 10 predicted proteins | sample S1TSphgellanicum_2_FD_89695 | JGI IMG/M metagenome (GOLD analysis project Ga0116231, IMG submission 89695) | Host-associated microbial communities from peat moss isolated from Minnesota, USA - S1T2_Fd - Sphagnum magellanicum MG | ecosystem: Host-associated > Plants > Peat moss > Unclassified...
CTCCCTTCGAGCTTCCACCTTCACCACCTGAAACTTGTCTACTTTTTATGGTACTATCTCCTTTGAGTCCCATGTATTCAGCTAGATCATGTATAAAGGGGGAGAATCGTTCCTCATTCCATTGTTCAAGGTGGTCTTCTACATACACCCCAATTACATCATTTTTTGTCAACCCAACACCAAATCTTTCAGTTTGATTTTCCAGTACTGAAATTGTGGAACCTCGGTCTCCTGTTTGTGGCTCTGGGAGAATGATATTCATCAGCTGAAATCCTCCACAACCCTGCCCGGCCCACAAGTCTCTCCATGCATGTTCACCAATTTGTCTCACTCCACATCCAGCTCTTTGGTGACCACTACTTTGGCCCACTCAAGCCCCACACCTACAGCCTCCGCCATGTTCTCTGCATCTCTGAACAGTAACTCCATGATGTCCCCTTTGTTAATTTTTCTACAAGCAACCATAATTGGAATTCTACTGGTTGGGAGATTCTGAACACCTTCAATGCTTGTAATGGTGGCACACAACCCTGATTGTGCAGACAGACTTCCATTGTTCCTATCTGGGAAGATTGAATCCCCTTCCCCACTTCTGCACCCAGTTCAAGAAAAGTCCTCCAAAGGAATTGGAGGCCCCAAATGAAGCAATAATTTAGAAATTCACATCAGATAGGATGTCCATTGGTACACAGATGTTCTGATAAACTGCACATAATTCTCTAAGTTCTTCTTTTCTTGTCAATGATGTGATGATTGAACAAATTCTTTTACAATACTTTCATTAAATTACCATATGTGTAGGCCTAAACTTACACCTAAACTCCAACATGCACACAGAGAGTTTGTGCCACTTTGCACAATGGGAAGTTTTGACCCTAGAACAGTGCTTGGTTGCACAAAAAAAGGCTGAAATTTTGCATGAAAGTTTATCATCTGACAAGGTCCATGATAGGGACCTTGCAACAAAACTCGCAAGATCAGCAGACAATATGCTATCACTATATAAATCTCTACATGGGAAAGGCTCCAAGTAAACAAAAGTCCCTTGAAAAGGCCCCACAACTTGGATTGTTGACCAATTAAACCTCCAGTCAGTTCTTGTTGTAAAATCAAGATAACACTTTGCAACTCTAGTACTAACCTGGAACCATCATAGTTGGCATTGCTTGTTTGAGGTTGCTGCTGATTGTCCCCTTTAGTATCCACACATGTGTTCACAATTAGAGTCCAACTTATCCACAAATGAAAGCAACGACTCTTTCAAAGCAGATTCTCCAAGTGAGCCGATGCATGCTTCAGATTGTGAAGGACATTGAAGAATTTCAGACTCAGTAGCACCTTTGTCCCCCATATGGCCTTCCTCCAATTGCAATGCATCAACAATTTCATTGACCACAACAGTCATCGTTGGTTGAACATCAATCTTTGGATTCATACACCAATGTGCTATGTTTAAAACTCTCACCATGCTTTCTATATGATAGTTTGAAGCAAGGGCCAGGTCGGTGGTCCCTTGAATGTTGCCAAAATTCTCCAAACATGGCTTCACCCATCCATGATCCAAGAGCACATGATTTTATTCTATGTATCAATGAAGAACAAGCGTTTTCATGATTCTTGTTAGCTTTGAAACAAGTGATCAAATGACAAACAAAAAAAGCATGGTAGATTCAAGGATAGTACCAAATCCACAACATTTCTTCTCCAGTGTGGTCAGGTTGGCAACCAGAAATTAGCTCCAACAAAAGAACTCCAAATCTGTAAACATTACTCTCCTTTTACCTGGTAATGATACTCAAATGGTTAGAAACTAGGCCACAGAGTCAACACACTGTTTAATATCATGCCTACATGGCACTAGACTCCACTTGGTTTCACCAAATCTCCCCTTTGAAACTAAGAATTTAAGATTTAAATCCCACCAATACACCTGATGATTGCAGCTAGATTTAGCAAGGAGAGTAGTTTGCAAGCATTCCCTAAATCAGTAATTTAGTAGTGTCAATATTTTTCTTCAGAGCAACTAACACAACCCCCAAGTCACAGTGTTTTCTTTCCCCCAATTTTTTTTATTTCACCAAAGTGACCGAATTTTGCTGAAGAAACACTTCTGACACTTTAAAAACATGTTTTTCTGAGGTTCTAAAAGGATTGCTGAATAGCTAAAATTCACCACCTAAAACATTGTTGCCAGGGCCAAAATGTCATGCTGTCTCTTCAGAAAATTGATCAGTGTGCAAGATGAACTGTAATTTCTCTTGTGAATGTGGAGCAATTGAGGTCCATTTACAAATCCTATGGAATTCATACTTTAAACACAAGTTCGGACTGCAATCTTACAGTTGCACCAAAATGTATGCCTCACCAGAAAATTCCCTCTGGGCGAACAAGGTTCTACAAATTGAGGTCATTCACCTTAGGGAAAGATATCAACATTCATTTACTTGGCTTTTGAATCAGTCAAGAATAATAATGTCAGTCAGAAAAACATGGAGCATTCAGAACAGAACACGTACATCCCTGGGAACTGTTGTGAAAGACAAATCTTAGGTACCCAATTCTCCATAAGAAATATATCCTTGCTCTCCGTTTTTCAACGCAAAATTTTGTTAACACACTCCAGTCCTGTCAGCCAATGTTCAGCAAATGTATTTATACTTCAGACTCATTGGAACTCTGCAATTACAAATACACTATTTTCTTCCCCCTGCAACCTACAATGGTCCGCTGCTAGAAAATCTTTGAGCACCCAATGATTGTTGCGAAATTCCATTTGCAAAGACTTATCCCTAAACAACATTGCTCCCTTTTGTGCCTATATATGTCAGGATCCCATGACAAGTAAAGAGTCAAAATTTGAGAGGCCCAGCCAATGTTTTTAGTGCCAAATGTCCCCCTGTTCCATGAAATTTCTTTTTGAGATAAACTTGCGAAAAAGTTTTTTCACAGCAAAATTGCCACTTTTGCAGAATCAAAAAAATTGAAAAAGAAAAGCCCCAGGGTTCACCACCATGAATTTGCCACATTTTCTTGGGGTCACTCTAGGTGAGCAGCCCTGTAAGGAACGCCTTGGTGTTTACTTTTCAGGTTGCTAAATGCCTTTACCTGTTTGTCTCCATTCTACTGAGTGCAAATGCCATTGGTCAATCATATCTTGAATATGAATAGCTATTCTAAGATTCTTTTATCCAAGAACTATGGACAAAGCTTGAGCCTTGAATTGCTCAAAGCTCAAGGAAAGTACGATATGTAGGGAAAAAAAAGTCGTACTATTAAGACCTTTCCATCAAAAAAAGCAAACTCTACTTGTGGACAAGCCTTAAAGCAGTAAGGGTCTTGGCAACTGTGCAGTAAATGATAGTTTTCTACCATTGTTGGATGCCATATCTGGTCTCTGTAACAGTTCTAGAATCTTTTGTAAGCTGGTTTGAGGAACTTCTTCATTTGGACAATTTTGAAAAAATTAATTACCCCACATGTGTCCTAGACTTGAATTCACACTCAAAGAAGACAATGTGTCAGCACCAGTTAAAGGATAAATTTTCGAATAGCTTTATGGTTACCTTGTGCTATATTTAGTGCAATTTTGAGTCGTGTTGTCCAGTCAAATGCATGAGTTCCCGAGTCCAACAGGCCTCTCTCTGCAAAAATCATGAACTCAAGATTACGGTAAGATGAAGTTAGGAAAATTCGATCAACCTATGTGTATAGCCTAAGGTAACAGGGAACACTCGAGATAACCTGGACTCTAGTTTAAGAAGGCTTTACATGATGGTAAAAATCTCCATAGAAACTGGTCTTAGTAAACCTCCACTTCTAACCTGAAGCAATGGACAAAAACCTCACACATGACTAGAAAGGTGTGAAACAAGTGAGCTCAATTGATCACCCAATTATGTTACTAGACATGTACAAGTTCTAGAACAATAATAACCAATGACCACAATCAATATGGATGTGTCTCAGTGCAAAGTGATTGCATGCATCACATTCACACCTGAGGTGCAAGCCTACATTCCATGCCCCTTCTGGAATGATGTGGAAGTTTTGTCTAGAGTCTGTACTTAGCCAAATACAACCTTCCAAAAAGTTGAAAGTTCTGTACATGTGAACTGAATTGACTCTACAAACAGTTATTTATCTGGAAATTTTATTTGGTCGACCTTGAGTGTACTCAATTCAAGCCTTCCAGAAAACTTTTTTGTAATGAACTTTGCATAAGGGACCTTTAGATAAGGACATGTGATGATTTTCTAGTTTTCCAAATGGACCTGGTTCGTGACATATACTGTCAAGCACATCACATTCATGAAGCAATCCTGGTAAACTTTTAAATCTCATTGAGTGCTATCAATTCTTCTGGAAAGCAATTAGAAGATCTATATATCTACTCCTGCATTGCAAAATGTTCAACGTAGCGACTCACCGTGAAGACGTGCTTGCAAAGTTCCACCAGGCATGTGCTCATAGATTGAAATTCTTTGATCTCCTTCTTCACAATAACCCATCATTTGGACAAAGTATTCGCAGCCTTTTCCCAGATGACGACGGCACTGAAACCACAATTTACGCCCACATGACCACAACCGTTATAACTTGGAAGGCACATTTAGGCTAAGAATTTTGGCAAAACAGTTCAAGCGTGTAAATTTGGTGCAGTATTACCAATTTTATAGCCTGAAATATATTTTGTGCAGCGCTTAGATGCCATTTCAAGTACCTATCACTGAAGGCCATGTTTTAGGCTAAATCGTTTTCCATTTCATTTCGGGCATCACATCAATTTCCGATTAGCTCAGACGTCTATCTAGTGAGTTATATAGTCTTCAAGTTGTTAATATTACTCCAGACTGCGGAAAAACTAGAATAATTTGCATTAGGGCTAGTCCTCACCATTTGGAACCATGAAAACTCTCTTGCAGCTTAATGACGTGATCGTTGTGCCCAAACTTTCACTGCCACTTCTTGTCCGGTTTGCAGTTTTCCATAGTAAACCGTTCCAGACCCACTTTCTCCAATTTTCTTTGCATAATTATCTGTCATCTCGCGCACCTCCCGTAAGTTGTTGAGACCTGACTCACTGTATACCACAACAAAATTATTGCAAGCACCGTATAATATAAGAGACAAGAGACACATGATTCCAGCTTGTTCTCTTAAAACTGAACTCCATTTCTGATGTGCATCTCCAGGTTTGAAAAAACACTAGGAAAGCAGTGATATACATGAAGCTGGCATGTGGCATAAAAACTTCTCAGGTGCAAATGATACGTCTTATAAGGTTCATCACTGAGCTGCCTTTCCTAGATCTGAAGAACTGACGATCAAGGTTAGCTGGGTGAAACATAACCTCACAAGCGTTGACCTCCTTTTTTTGATAGCAGGAAAGCTGCGGCATGGGACGGGGGGCAACGACGCTAAATATTGGATAAAACCATCATCATTCTGTTCAAAGTTGATTACAGGAGCACCCGACGGTCTCTTTTTACTTCTGGTTGCCTCAATGTGCACAAATTTGACACTGTTCTCATTCGGCACGTCGTTGATCATAGGAGCCGCCCCAGTCGACCACTCTCTCTCCGCACATCTCCTTGACTCCATTTGCAGTAATTCGATGCTGACCTCCGTCAGTTCGTCGTTGATCACCGAAGCACTTCAATTGTAAGTTATATTAACTTTTCCGTAGTAGAAGACGCGAGCGTTCCTCTAGAATTGCACGTGTGCTCTACAACACTCTACGTCTATTTGCCTTGCAAGAGAGCTTGATTGCAGCGCTGCACTTGTTTTGAAGTTGCCACATTCCTTTGAACTGACGGCGAGCTCCGGCCTCTTGGACCTACTTTGAAGGTGAAGAGCTTGCTATTTTGTCATCCGAGACCGGTGACCGTCGATGAATCTCCAGAGAAGAATAGGAACGAGAGAGAAAGGCACCAACCGGACAGAGAGGGTCAAGGATTCGCACTCGATGATGATGGCTCCCGCGTCCCTAGAGAGACGATGTAATCCCCTTCATGCGAGAGAACACATAGATGCTTCCTCGTGTCAGTCAGGGGATGCATGAGATGGACAAGTACTAAGCTCTCCAGAATCCCAGTGCAGTTTGTTCAAATGATTTCTTCAACTCAGCAGAAGAGCTGAATGCCAAGTCTGAGGTGCAGAAAGAGGCCCATCACGAGGAAGGGTTTGAGACAATTCAGGTTGAGAATCCGGCAACGATGGTTCTGATCCGACCAGAGCGGGTTGGTAGTCTCATCTTACGCTGATCACGAAACGACACGTGCATGGAGGAGATCAACACTTTCTTTAGATAAAGAAGATCCAAACATACATTTGAAAGAAAAGAAAGAAAAAGAAAAGAAAACATACCTGCAGACGAATAAATGCTCTACCTGAGAAAGCAACAGCATGCGGCCTAAGACCAACATTGGCGATTTTTCTTTTCAAACTGCCCAAAAATAAGTGTTGTTTTGGGGTCAACAGAATTCCAAAATATATTTTTTAAAATTTAGAAAAAATCGCCAGATTTCTACATGAAGTTCTAGTAGGTAGCCAAAAATATAGAAGGGCACTTTTTTTATTCAAACATCCAGACTTTTGCATAATGAGATTAGGCTAAAATGATTACCACATCAAATAAATCAAAAATTGAAAAAAAATAAAAGACTACCTCTTATGTTTTTTTTGTGATAGTAGCTTCTATGAGCAGAAAAACTACAAAAGAAAAGAATATTTTGCCTGTAGATTAATATGACGTGTACAAGGGGGATCCTCTCCCTTTCTTAAGGAGAAAGAGTAATATCCCTCTTCTTTTCTATTTCTAGCACTGGTATTCATGGATATAAGGTGCCCTCCAAATACATGTAGTACGAAATTTCTCCCAATTCTTTGGGTGAAATTGACAATCCAGCCAAACTGTAGTTTCGCAATTGAAATTATTTGTTAGATGTTGGTAGGGCTTGTCTAGCCAAAAAGTCAGGTTCAGCATAAGAACTTGGGTGAAATTCAAGAATCATGGAGGGGTATTTCTGTGTAGGATTAAAATACCCCAAAACACTAAACAGAAAAACCATTACACTATAGCACTAGTAATGGGGGACATCTCTAAGACCCAGCGTGCTATTCATTGCACTAAAATTTACCTAACAATGCACACTCACATTAATATGGTGCATCCTTGTTTGCAACCAGTGTTGGCAACTACTATAGCCAAAAGACAAACCCAACCATGCATTCTTCTAATCAGAACATTGTCCATCCTTTGAATGCCATTTTTTTGTGTTATATCAACTATAGTTCAGACAAATGTGTATCTATGGTTTAATGCATAATCCAATGCCAGTTGCCATGATGCAATTCAGGAGGCTATCTCAGCATGCTTTTCATCCATGGCACATCTGGATATTCCATACTTTTCAACCCTCAACCTATGTAACTATGGTAGCTTCGGAGACACCTGAACAAAATGAACAAAGTTTAGAGTTTAAGTCATATGTACCCTAATAACTTTTAAACTCAAATGTCAAAACATATTCAATTTTGTGTGCATGTAATTTTTACATATATCCAAGGTGATGAATAGAATGAAATTTATGTTTTTGAGTATACCCTTCATTAGGTGTTATTGATTTTTTAAAAATAAGTTCAGATAAACAATATAGGTATATATGGGTTAAAGATAAACTTGCACAACATTGGTGCAAAACCAAGGGGAAAAGAGTGTCAATATGATAAGGTACAATAGATTGTAATAGCATGGGGATAAAAATATATAAATAAATCTCCCCATCTTCTAATCCATCTGGATCTTGCAAGTCTCCTCCTCATTGTAACTTCCTACAAGGAGGGGTAAGTGCATCTTACCAAACAACACATTGAATATGCTGATCCTGTCCTATCCAAATGTATTTGGATGAGGTTGTCAAAAACTACTGAACTAAAATTTGCAAGTTTGTAAAGTAATTTTAAAACAGGGCTAGTAAGAATAAGGAATTATGATTGTGCAAGGGGATGTTTTTTTAAACCTGGATTCAGTACTTTACTAAATTCATTTATCCTTTACATTCATTATTATAGACTTGCACTACACATGAGTTTGTTTAGCAATTTTCACTATTTATGGATGCAAATGCAAGAGTGGTGATGGTTTGGTGTTGTTGAAGAAAGGAGTTATAAGGTTTTTTTTTGGTGGTTCTTCCCCGTCTACTTCAAACTAAAACCTAAACACAATCTATTTCTTTGCTATTTTCCTATGGTGTGGAGTGTGGACTCTGGAGAACACACCACTAGTGATAACTGCATTTGTGTCTTGAATTTGATTGCTTTTCTTGTTTTGTTGTTCAATAATTCTAATGTTCATTGATAATTATTTGGAACTCAATCTTGTTTCTAACTTATAGCCATGACACTGCTTTTATCTGGCGTGAATAATATGATCTTGTAGTTACAAAGGAAAGAAAGAGGAGGAAACCCACAAGGGGAAGAGGCAAAAAACAGGCCCTACAAAAGAAAGAAAGAGGAAGACATGAAAAGTTTTTTTTTTTGTTTAAAGTGAAAAAGGGGGATAATGATGGTGGAGAATTGTGATGGGTGCATCGAAAGTGTTGTAGATGACCATGCACTACATGAAAACCATATCATATAAAAAGACCATCAGGTTTGCCTTTTGTAACCTATATGTCCATTTAATTCAACAAACCTTTTTCTCCAAACTCGATATTATACCCTTAAAATTCTAGCAAAATGCTTTTGAAACTTCATCAAAACATGTTAAATTTTGAATCATGTGAACAAAATCAAACATCCACCTAATATAAATTTGGAAATTTGAGAAATTTTACATGTTACAATACAAATAAAATTCAAATCCAAGCATTCATATCTCCAATATCATTCCATTTCTTATTATGGGGGTCATTCACGATTAGGGTTCCAAAAAATAATATCTAATCTTTAAAAAATATTAAAGTTTAACTTTGGAATTTTTTATTTAAATAATTATAATGGACTATTGTATGCCAATAAATGATTAGATGCCTTAAATATTTTGGATACTATGTAGATGTACTTTTGAATCTTTTAATTAGTTATATCAATTTTTTAAACTACATTTTTAAAAAAGTAATCAATTTAGGAATGTATTAAATCATTAGTCAATTTCAAACCTTTTTATAAGAAAAACATGTTTCCTTTTATGAGAGTACATGTTCATTGGGTGAACTTGATAAAAAAATCATATTAGAATTTTTGAATCAAAAGGTTCAAAGGGAAAGGACTATTTTTTTATTCATTTGGCTAGTGTTTTATATTCATTAAGCTTACAATTTTTAGCTTTAGGCACAATTCACATTTGCAAAAAATAATTTTGTAGAAAAACATGTTGGCTTCTTTCACAATTGGGGTTCCAAAAATAAGAAAAAAACATTAAGATTCTTTAAACCTAATTTGTACAAATAACATCTACACAAATGAATTTAAGTGAGAAATTTTAAATAGTCCAAACTAAAGTAATTCATGTGATGGTGATGATTTTTCACATGTGTTCATCAATGTGCATATAAACTTTAGTTCAAACCCAAAAAAGTAGAAAATGATCTAATAAGCTCATATGGACAATTTGATTTTTTTTTGCATGATTACTTTTTGCACATGTGATCTACACTTTGGGTAATGAATTTTAAACCTTGTGAATACAAAAAATCAACCAAATGGTCAAAAAAATAGTCTTTGCCTTTGCAACCCCAAAGATTAAATTATGTTGTTTTCAAAATTTTCATATTGGTTATTATGTAATCAAATGAATCCAATGAACATGGCCAAACATAGATGTAAACAATATTTATCCAATAAAAAAAATTGACATAAATTGCATTACCTAATGCATCCCTTTTTATTCCTTTTGTAAAGAGGTGCACTTTAGACACCTAATATTGTAGCTAGTTTAAAGCAATCAAAAGGACATCTATATGGTGCACCCAAATTAAATTTAAATATTTTTGTTAATTTAATGTTACATCATTTCATCTAGTAACATATAACAATCCATTTCAATTACAACAATGCAAATAGAAAAATAAATTTAAGTTGTCATTTGGAGTCTTTAAAAATCAATTTACATTATTTTTTGGTACCCCAATCATGAATGAACTTTGTTTGGATATCCATAGAACCCAATTTTAGCATTTTTTACATTTCTACTTGTTATATTGATGAACAATTATGTACACATGTGAAAAATTATCACCACGATGTGAATTATCTTATCTTGGACTATAGGATTTTTTAAACTCATTTTTGTTCCATGTAAATGCTATTTGTAAAAAATAGCCCTCACAATGTCTTGGAGCCTTTATTCCCTTTTTTGAAGCCCCAATATTTGTGAATGAGCCATTTGATTTTTTAATGCAAAGTGGACCCCCCAACTTGTGTCTTTTGCCGTATATGTTTAAACAATATATTTCACATCTTTTGAAAAAATGAAAGTTTTAAGTTGTAAAGGCACCATTTGCATCTACCTTGGTTTTTGCCTTTGTCGTTTTCCACTTTTTGATACTATTGCTTCTTGGTCTAAACTAAGTTTTAAAAAAACTTGGAACTATGAAAACATTGACAATATTGTTTGATTTTTTGTTTCTATGTTCATTTCTTGCAAAAGCTAATGAATAATATGTAAGATCTATTATAATGTGTTAATCAAGTGACAATACGAATATGGGAAGATGGGCAAACCTATTTTCAATGGGTGGTACCATTAGGAATGTCACACCCAAACTTTTTAGGCCCATTCAACTTTAGGACAACATAGCATTCACTTAAAGAATGTTCTTCACTTCAAATTTTATATCAAAAGATTATCCAAACTGAAGATGTGTGTAATAAACTTGTGTTAATGCAAAACGATGTTGTGATTTGGTGTGTTTGTCCATACGTGGTTCATTCATCTATTTGCATTATAATTTTTACATATGTAATTTTTGAAACTATATTTGTCTAGTAACATTTTTTATTAAGGCGTTTTGATTAACATGTATTTACATTTTGAAATCACTAGTTATATTATAGTTGGACAATTTGAAGGCATTATTACATGTTGCAAATGTTCCATAAAATAGAAAAATATTAATGGAACTACATTTTAAGAGGTTTATAAATCATGATTATCATTGAAAAATGTTGTCACAAATTTTGCATCAAAATGTTTTAGATTTTGTCTTTTGTGATACAAACATAATTTCATCATAAAGTATGATTGTTTTATGCTTGTTATAAAAAGATAAAATACAAGATTTTCCTGTAAAAAATTACAAACTTCTTAGTTTACACGAATGTTTGGTACCTTTGTCTTGTTAGATAAACAATACATGAATGCTAATAGGTTCTGATATGTTAAAACATTGTCTTTAACATCTAAATTCGAAAAACAAGTGTTAAGTGATCAAATTATTACTAATTTTGCATGGTATGCTTCAAAAAATAATTGTTAATTTGTATTTTGCACTAGTTCCAAGTCAACACATTTCTTCTTCAACAACAAAATTCATTTGAAATTCTTTGTTATGGAATCGAAAGAATACACATAAATATTTTTGAATGAATTTTAAATAATGACCAATATTGCCAACCATGTCTTGTTACACATGGGCGATCAAATGTTGAACAATCAAAGGTTAGACCTTATTCACAATGTATTTTACATACATCAATTAGTTGAAGAAGGAATTCTGAACTATCATAATCATATGCAAGGGATTATCATTGATTTATATTTCAACCACTTTTTAAAAATTGGTGTCCATTTCTTATCAAGTCCATAAAACATTTCATGCATGTCTAATAGAAATATTACAAAAGTCCATCCATATTAGTGATTTTAATGTAGTTCGTGTGCAATGTTGAAAATTCACGTGTGCCTTGTTAACAAGCCCATTTAAAGTTATGTAACTACTCACATATAGTTCCATTAACTTACGTCATTCAAATAAATTTAGTTCATTATGAAGATTGCAAATCTGAGTTGGCATGATAGATAATTGGAAATGAGAAGTGAAAATATTAGAATGTATGTCTTTTGCTAAAAAAGTGAATGCATGCCCAATTATATTTTCAAAAGACATTTTTATTAAATGGGCAATGGTTAATTTTTGACATCAAGGTTTATTTCAACATGTGTGGCACAATATGATCTTTCAATAGAGTTTCACACATATTTTGTTGTGAAGTGTATGTCATCTTATTGAATGACTCATTTGAATTCCAAGGACATGAAGACCAATATTTTTTGGTTTGAAAGTTCATGAATCTTGAATTGGAGGAGCTTCATAAAAGTCATGTCCTAATGACATCAACACCAAGTCTATAAATTTCTTGTAACTTGTTTTATGACTCATAATATACATTGATCAATGGAAATGAACATTTTAGATACTTGATATTCATTTATAGTGAATAAAGAAGGAATACAAATGCCCTATCATATTCTTCAAAAGTGTCTTTAAATTAGAACGATCTTTATTTCTCAATACACATGGTATTGAGAAACTGACAAGGTTACACGTCTCAATGTTATAGATCATGGTGCATTCATATGGTTTATTTATTCATATTTTTAATATTCAAGTATTGTTCTTGGCCTGCAAAAGCAAAACATGACATTTTTATTTTACATCTCAATTGTAGGCATGTGACATATTTTACCTATACAATTTGTTCTGTCAATTTCACACAGAATTCAAAAAAATACCATGGAGATAATTGAGAGGGAGGAATGGTTGAAAGCTTGAAGAAAGAGTTGTGAAAAGCCACAGAACTGGAGCAGGATTGGGAAACTTAAGTGGTGGAACTGGCAAATGGGTCAAGTTCACAAGAAATAGTCAGGGAGTTCAGTGGTTAAGAAAGACAAGCTTAAGGGTTAGGAAATTGCATAACAATAGAATAAAAATGCTTCTGCAGCCTGTGTGAAGCTTTGAGGAAGATAAAGATGCATGGAGATTGTGCCAACAGACTGAGAAGTCCTCCAGAAGCACAACACACACATGCCACCAAGAAAACATTCAAAAAAAAGAGGCAGAGAGGAAGAAAAATAAACTTCATTCCAATTCTAGCCCCAGGTACCATCTTTATCTTTGGAAATAGTTTGAAGAACAGATCATGCAGGCAAAGGAAAAGAGAGAAGAGATGCATTGAGTGCCTTGAAGAAATAGCTGCAGAAGACATAAAAAAGAAAAGAACTGCTAGAGCATGACCAACAAGAATATTGTTGGAATTGGAGAAAGGGCTGGTGAGTGAAGAGTTGAGGGCTTGGCTGATGATGGAAGATAGTTAATAATTAATTGCAAATGTCATAATCCAAGCAACATTAACAAACAAATATTGAGAAGGATTTTAAGGAGAACATATATACAACAGCCCACTGACTTTATAGCAACCCAACAATGCAACATGCAAATTTCCAATGCTGCAATAGGAAATATTCCTATGTACTACCCACTGATGCAGGATTTGCTTCAATCACATGCTCTAATCTCTTTACACCAGGAGCTTCAAGTTTTGTGATCTTGTGCCTGTGAAGTATGTGAGTCATTGCATGATTGACCCACAGAGGTACTTTATACCATTGCCGGATGCATTGAGGTTCTTGTCCAATCCCACGGGACTGCCTCAAACCCCCGATGGAAGTAATGTGCCTTTTTATCTTGAAACTGTAGGGGCACTTTCTGCAAGTTGGATCAAGCGGATCCTGATAAAAGTTATCCCATTCACCAATGATGGTGGACTCAAATGTTTCACCTATTCCTAATGTTATCAGTTCCCTTGGACCATGATGAGCATCAGCAATGCGGCCCTCAACTTCTTCTGGGTAAACAAAATTGAATACCAAGCTTCCTGGAATTTTTTTCTGACCCACATGAAAACTACTTAACTGCTTGGTTGAAATTTCTATAGCAGATGAATCACTCTTCTCTTTAGTTCCACCATAGCTCCCTTCACCTTGAACCCCAATTAGATTCAGTAATGGCCCTGCCACACCAATTTGACCTGAGCATTCCCTTGTAGATGAGCTTGACTTGATGTTAGTTATTGTCCTTCTCACATCCACTATGTTTTCAACTCTTGCAGATGAAAGAAGTGCAGCCCTATCAATTTCGCAGGTCAAGGAGATTGTGATGTCATCCTGAAAATATCCAAGATCTGGGGGGTTGAGATGTGGCCCACCATCTTCCCCAAGATTGCATTCTGTTCTCAACGTGGTAGTTATCTTCTTGTCCTTTCCAATCACTTGAAACTCAAATTCAAGGACAGGTGCAATAGATGCCTTATGTAGTGGGTGGCCTTCATGAACAACTTGCCCATGAGATCCTTCATGGAGGTAACCCAATTCTGGATAAATGATCACAACAAGAACCTTCCTTCCCTCCATTTCAGATGGTGGCAAGGGATTAGGTGGATCTTGAGAGGGATCTTCTGGGGGATCTGATGGTGGATCTTGAGGGGGACCTGATGGTGGATCTTGAGAGGGATCACCAGGGGGATCTGGTGATGGATTTTGAGAGGGATCACCAGGGGGATCTGGTGGTGGAGTTTCAGAGGGATCCTGTGGGGGATCAGGTGGCAGATCTTGAGGGGGATCTAGGGGTGGATCTTCAGAGGGATCCTGCTGGGGATCAGGTGGTGCATCTTGAGCAGGGGCTTCAGATGGATCTTCAGAGGGGTCCTGTGGTGGATCTTTGTTTCCTCCTGATTTCTCCTTTGAATGGTTACCTCCTACAGTTCTCTTCAAGCTTTTGACTTCACCACTTGAAACTGAGCTACTTTTGACCACATTTTTTCCTTCCAGACCCATGTATTTGGCTAGATCCAATACATGGGGAAAGAATTCTTGATCATTGGATTGTTCAACATGGTCTTCCACATATGCACTAACTACATCCATACTTGTCAGCCCAACACCAAATCTTTCTGTTAAATCTTCCAGCACTACATTTGAAGGCCTCTGGTCTAGTATCTGCAGTTCCGAACAAATGATATTCATCAGCTCAAAACCTCCATACACCTGGCCTGGCATTTTCAAATTTGCCCACAAGTCTTTCCATGCATATTCACCAATGTGTCTCACCTCCACCCCCAACTCTTTGGTGACCACTACCTTGGCCCACTCAAGCCCCACCCCAACAACCTCAAGCATGCTTCCCACATCTTCAAAAAGTAACTCCACATCCCCTTTGTTATTTTTTCTTCCAGCAACCCTAATTGGCCTTGTATGGGTTGGGAGATCTGGAACCCCTTCAGTGCTTGTAAAAGTGTCACAAAACTTTGGTCCTGGACTGAGACTTACAGAAAATAACTCATCAACGTTTCCACGATCAGGACATTGATGCAACATGTTTGCTCTGTCTTCAGAAATGAAATCCACATCCCAATCTTCAAAATGAAGATCATTGTCTCCAGGCAACATTGGTAGTAGATTGAAATGTTTTTTGTCACTAGGTGACACTTGTGGAGTGATTCTACATTCATAGTCACTAGCTGAAGTGTCAGCTGAGGACACTTCATCGTCACTACCTGAAGAGAGTGAATCCCCTTCCCAACTTCTGCACCCAGTCTCAGAAAAAAAACCTTGTGTTATTAGGAGGCTGTATTTATATATCCAAGTGTGGCCTCTGTTCATTCTATCAATGCACATCATTCTTTAGCACACAACTTTGGTTGCCACACCTTACCAGCGTTTGTAACCCCTGGGCCAATGACAATACAATCCTACCACCTAATACAATCCTTCCACCTATTTACTTTGTGAATAAAAGAGAACAGGGCCAGTGTAGGGTGATTGGCAAAGCATTTTAAAAAACAGAAGGGCAAATTCTCTTCCAAGTCGCCCAGGATTTGAAAGCCCCAATTGAAGCAACACTTTGGAATCACATCAGGTAGAAGAATTGATGCATGGACTTTTTAGACAAACTAGACATTATCTTTTTTATTAGACTGGACTGAGAAATGTTGTTCCTCACCTTGATAATGATGATGTCAAAAAGCATCAGTGACAAAAGCTTTGTTCCTTGTCATTGATATTTGAAGGAATTATTTTCAAATAATCTCATTCATATTATCCATTCATAGAATTGGAGGAGACTATTACACAAATCCCAACATGACTGAGGCGGATTATGGTCCTAAGACAATTGGAATATGTGAAAAATAAGCTGAATTTTCACATAAATGGTCAATGTTTGTGTGACAAGGTCCACAATGGGGAACTTGCAGCAAACTTTGTGGTGGTTTACACTTGAATGCTTGGCCCATGGCCCTTGGAACATCATAATACCTTGCTTTCTGGATAACACCATGGCAAAGCCCACTGGCCATGGTCCAAGGGTTTTTATTCCTGGTGTAAACCTGAATAGGACCATAGAAGAGACCAAAACAGACCTCAAAGTGTTTTATTTATGTACTACTAATTTGGACAATCAAGAAGGGGTGCTAAATTTGTAGCGAAAGCCACCAAAACTTCACTCCCAACTTCACATTTTGAAAAAAAAAAAAAACAATTATAGAATAGAATAAGTTCTTTATATAAAGAATAAGTGCATTAAATGATATATGGGAACAATTTGGAACACTGACCTGGAACCATGACTTTGTGTAGTGCTTGTTTGAGGTTGTTGTCGTCTTTTCCCTTTAGGATCACAATCAGAGGTAGACTTTTCATCAAATATTGTCTGCAATTTGATCTCTTCCAAAGTAGTTTCAAGTGAGGCACATGTTTTTGATTGTGAAACATACTGAGGAATTTCAATGTTCATAGCACC
>Ga0116231_10009217_pt1 | contig 16798 bp, 13 predicted proteins | sample S1TSphgellanicum_2_FD_89695 | JGI IMG/M metagenome (GOLD analysis project Ga0116231, IMG submission 89695) | Host-associated microbial communities from peat moss isolated from Minnesota, USA - S1T2_Fd - Sphagnum magellanicum MG | ecosystem: Host-associated > Plants > Peat moss > Unclassified...
CTTTTCTTTTGAAACTTTGAGAGTAGAAGCGTCCTATAGTCTTCTATAACCTTTCCAAGTTTCACCCCAAGATACCTCTAGCTACTTACTGAAACAACAAAACAAACAAACAAGAAGAAGGAGCAGATCAAACTGTTATGGACCGACTCCAAACAAGTGGAGAATTACAAGACAAGACAAGCTTTATTGATCCATCAACTAGCGTTAATCTACTGAAGGGTTGTTCCTAGACTATTTCCTTTTATAACCCTGAACCATATTAGTCCCAAAATATCCTAGGCCATGATATTGCCAAAAGTATCCCAAAATATCCTAAGACATGACATTGCCAAAAGTATCCCAAGTATCCAAAATATCCTAAGCCATGATATTGCCAAAAGTATCCCAAAATATCCTAGGACATGACATTGCCCAAAGTATCCAAAAATATCCTAGGCCATGACACATGTATGAATATTTAATGTTGTAATTAAACTAAATGGTGAAACAATAAATGAATAAATAATGAATAAATTCAATTTCACATTCAAGGATAATGTGTTTAATTGGTGTAACAACTACATGCATAATTATCCAAATTGCAAATTTGCTGACCTATAGAATAGGCCTTTTGTAAATGTTATCGTATAGTGCAAAATGATGAACACATGTACTTGTACCTTAAGACCCTTCAGTAAGAAACAACTAAATGAGTGGAGGTGTATTACAAATGATTATTGAAGTTGGCCAATAATTTACATACACCCACCATTGATAGTTTCTTAACCACAATTTTTAGAATTTGGGTTATAGTCATATTTACATATAACAATTGCATGAATGAAAAGGGTAACATTGCGACATTGCGACATTGTACGAAGTGGACATTATTGCATGAGGAAGGGATTTATAAACCTAAATCATGAAGTTTCCTTTTAGTTCCATAAGGATCAAATATCACAATAACACTAACAAGTCAAACATAGCAAGGAAACCAAACATGTATCACACAAAATATTGTCACCACACTAACACATGTCGAAGTAAAAAGAAAGAAATATTGACAATGTTAGTGTCAAAAGTTAGTGCACATGTTATTAAACACCTAGACTATGACATATCCTTGTCAAATCTATGGAATCATTGGGCAAACTAACAAATTGTTTAAAGTTAAGTGAAATGCCAAAACATGTTCAAGGACAAGGAGGTAAGGTAAACTTGTTGACGTGAAAATTACAACTATGTTGGTAAATATGGTGGATGTGAATATGGCAACCACTAGAAGCACTTGAAGTACATGCATTCAAAGAATGTGAACTAAGAAATAACTAGAGTGTAGTAGACTAGGAAGCAAAAAAATCTATGAAAAGATCCATGGTTCAAACCATACAATAAATGCAAGTCACGATTCCACCTATGGATGTACCTCCAACAACAGTAGGAGAATGGAATACTAGTTGGGCTAAAATGTTGGATCCATTAGCATTTGCAAAAACATCAAAACCACAAGAAGTACCTTTTGTTCCCCCATAATAGGCTAATATTTTAGAAAACATTATCTAGGATATTAGTAAACAAATCCTAGAAACTAGTTATACTCTAAACCTTGTGCAATTGTTTAAAATAGTTCATAATGTCAAGAAGTACTTATGGCAAAAGTTGAAGCTAAAGAAACCATAGGGATGCCCTAAAATAATATTTAAAAAATTGGTAGTTCCACATGTACCTAACATGGGCACAACTATAGTTGCTATAGATAGCCACATGGTGGTTATGCAAGTACAAGTTGAGAAGAATACCATGGAAGATGTACAACCCATGGAGGGTTGAATGTTAACATTATCACAAAATAATTGAAAATCAAGTTAGGTATATATATATATATATATAGCTTGAACCAAAACTTGCACTTTATAAACTCAAATTGGCATATCAAATTATTACCAAATTAGTGGGATTAATCTAGGATTTGTGGATTTGGCATACCTTATGTTGCCACACTTATTGCATTGTAGAACAATGTCATGGACTCTAGTTACTTTATGTTGTTGGGTAGACCATGGTTAAGAAATGCCAAAGTGGCACATGATTTGGGTGACAATATAATCATTTTTTAGGTAATGAAATAGTTAGAACCATAGATGTAACCAAACATATGGGTAGTAACATGAAGAAACCTAAAATGTTATTTTGTTATATTTTCAAAGTGGCATTATAAATGAAGAAGAAGATATTATGTTGGCCATTGAACCTAAACTATTTTTTATAGGAACTACTAGCTTACCTTCAATTTTTTTTTTTTCATATACAATTAATACAACTATGGAAGAACAAATTTAACATAGATTTAGAAACTATAGAAAAATACATGGTGATAACAACTACAAAAATTCAAAATGAACCTACACCATAGTACTTGAACAACTTTGGCACAAACTAATTTTTTTTTTGTTTTGCTAAATCTTTGAAAATTATTTATTATTTGTGCCAAAATTTTAATAAAATTAGAAATCAACAATATTTCAATTGTTAGGTTTAAACCGTAGACCTTACAGAATAGGGATTCAAAATTGAGATAGTTTAAACACACTAGACAATCTAATAGCCTTGAGGAGATTATGTTTATTATTTTTTATAACCATTATCTGCCAAAAGTTTCAAAATTAAAAAACCAAGTGCCGAAGTTAAGATTTAAAATCTAATTAATTATTTGGAAATTTATTGTTGAATCCAATTAGGGAGTATGCTAGTTGCTTTAGAAGACAAAAAATGTACCTTAATCTTATTACCACTACAAAACAAATAATGCACTTATTGAAAAACACTAGCCAAAATAAAAATACATAAATTGTAGATTATTAGTTCGATTTTGATTATGGGACCAACAATTGCTAAAGTTCAACCTAGGAACAAAGGACAATTTGTAATACATCAAGGTGAATTCACATCTTGATCATGACAAGATGAATGCATTGGAATAATTACTAAGGGAACACATGCAAATTATAGATTATTAGGTTGATTTTGATTAAGGACCAACAATTGCTAAAGTTCAACCTAGGAATAAAAGACAATTTGTAATACATCAAGGTGAATTCACATCTTGATCATGACAAGATGAATGCATTAGAATAGTTGCTAAGGGAGTACATGGATGCTTTTACCTAGACTTACAAAGACTTTAAAAAAATATCACCGGAGTTGGTTTAATATAGAATTGAGTTGGACACTTCCATTCCATTGACACATCAAGCCATGTGTGTAGCGCCATTATGTTTCATACTTTGTTTCATACATGATGAACCAAAATAATGTTATAATTGTTAAATAAAACATCAACAAGTTGTTAACAACTAATTTTTCCAACCTGGAGAAAAAGCTATGTGGTTATCACACATCATTAGAGTATCAAAAGAGAATGGTAAACTCAGAATTTGTGTATACTTTAGAAAATTGAATGCAACAACCAAAAAAAACCCATATCCATCACCCTTCATTGATGAAAAATGGAACACAATTGCAAGCGATGATGCTTATTCAATTCTAGATGGATATTTTAGTTATCAGTAGACATTTATAGCATTAGAAGATAGATAAAAAAAGACCTTTATAACAAACTAAAGAACATTTACATGTGTAATTATGTCTTTTGGAATAAAAATTGGACCACCAATTTATTAATAAGTATTGAGCCAAGCCTTTAAGGATACCTAGACAAATTCATGAAGATATTCCTACGTTATTTTACAATTTAAAGTGACATGGATAGTCACTTTTCTAAATTGAAATTGTGTTTTGAGAAGTGTGGAAAGTTTGGGATTAATTTTGATTTTAAAAATGTGTTTTCATGGTGTTCCTTAGCATGATATTAAAGTTTATAATATTTAAGGAAGGTAAGTTACCATATCCCAAGAAAATTCAAGCCATGGTTAACATGTCTATACTAATTGATCCATAGTAAATACAAGTTTGTGATGGTATGATTCAATTATGTCATTGTTTTATAAAGAACTTTGTGTTTATTATGGTTCCCATTACACATCCAATGTGAAAAAAAAACCTTTTTTGTGAACCATAGAATGTTAGTAGGCTTGGGAATTTATTAAACAAAAGGACATAAAGGCACTGACTTTGATATCCCCAAATTGGGAGGTAGAAAGTCATTTTGTAGTCAATTTCCAATTGGTTTATCATATTCTAGTCATTTCACAATCATTTGAAACTGCCATGTCAATATTATCCATGTCATTGCATGGTAATCATTCTTTAATCATACATCAGCTACCATGTTGTTCATATGATAATCATTTGATAATTGCATTGAAAATTCGTGTCATCATTATCCAAGTTAATTTTTAAAATAATAATCATTTTATAGTCATATAAGTGACAACTAGAACTCCACATCACTTTATCATTTGTCATGGATGTCGTATGGATGAAAAAATTTATGAACTAATGGTTTTGTTGTTAATATACATAATGTCCATTAATGACAAATGCACACCACTAGAATTCACGGTTTATCAAACCATACAACTTGATTAAATGATCCTTTTTGACCCCTAAACATATCCATTTTGACAAGAAGTTCAAGTGTTAAATGACATGTGTAGTTTTTGATTAAGCAATTTGACCAAGTTGACCTATTCGACCATGTGTAAAATTGAACATTTAGTCAAATTGTACTTTAAAAATGAATATCCCAATCAAAATGACATTTGAGTTAGTCAAAAGTGACAAGGGGTACCTATACTAGTTAGGTACCTATGGGTTTTGTTGGTCAAAATGGCATTTGGCCTTGTCAAAAAAGATAAATATTGTTTATATTAACTAGGTGCCTTAAGTCTTGTGTTGGGTAAGTTAAACATATACAATGTTAATAATGTATATTTCATAATTTTGGTTTAATACCAAATATGGTTTGAACAAACATTTTTAATGTTTATTTTGGTATATATTAAAACATATTTTTAAAATATATTTTTTGATATTATTAAAATTAAACTTCAATCTTGAATTTTTTAATAGTTAATTATTATTTAATATTTTAAATCTTTCATCTATAAAGTTGTTTATTATAACCTTTAGTATGTCAATTAATAACAATGTGACATATTACATTATTATATAAATCAAAGTTTATTTAATTAATTTGTTGTTTACATTTTTATTTGGATAAATGTTATTAATATCATTGTTCAAAATCTTCAATTGATGCGATCTTAAGGTTATTAGAATTTGAATTGATGATTTTAATTAATTTTAATTATCATGGTTATTTATTAATCGATCATTTTGGAAAGTATTAGTTACAATAATTTTTTTATGTACTTAATTACATAAGTTTACAAAGTTTATTTCATTATAGTAATTTTCTGAATTTATTTTATAATAATTTATAATAATGTTTTTTAGTTATTAAATATTTTTTTGGAAATTTATTTAATTATTATTTGAAAATTTTAATTTTCGAAAATTATTTAATCACAAAATTTTTTTATTGATTATTTTCTGAAATAATGTAATCACCATATGTTTTGTAATTCAATTACAGTAAATTGAGGTAATTATTTAGTTATATTATTTTTTTGAAATTATGTACTTATAATTATTTAATTATCCCAATATTTTTAAATTAGTTAATTACAGCAATTAAAAAAAACCAATGACATCAAATTTTAAGAATTATTTCACTAGTTCAGTAAGGTAAAATTATGAAATTATTTAGTTACAATATTATCTTGAAATTGATTAAATATGAGATTTTTTTGAATTTTTTAATAAATGATTTTATTTATTTTAATTTTCGGAAATTATAATATTTATATATTATTATTATTCAATTATATATTTGAAAAGAAATTTAGGTTTAATAATTTTCAAATTATAATAAAATTTGAAATTATTAAATTACAAAAATATTTGAATGTATTTGAATGACAATAATTTTTTGGAACTTTCTAAGTATAGCGCAATATTACTGAAATATTGAAACACAAAATTTCTCTATAATTGAATTTACATAATATTGAAGTATTAAAAATCGATTGAAATAAACAATTAAAGTTAATTTTTGTAGCCATTTTGAATATTATTATTATTATTATTATTATTAAACTTGTTGTATACATACATTACGACATGTATTCAATACGATTATATATATCGTTCGATACATATAATACATGTTGGGATGTAACATCGAGTCAACTTTGTAATTATTCATAACATTCTATTGAAAAAAATATATATATTTTATGAAAAATTAATATAAAATGATCGAACTATGAAAAAATTAAGTCATAAATTTGACTAATCATTATTTATTTTTGATTAAAAAAATTAGTCCAAAATTTATTAGAAAGAATACATATATACGTATACATAATTACATGTCCAAAGTATGGGATGAAATTTTGTGTTTGAATTGTTATTAAATAATAACATTCAAATAGTTTTTTATAAAAGTGATTTGAAATTTTGGGTTTCTATTTATTAAAAATGTGTAGTTTACGAAAAATTCCAAATTTGAAATTTCATTTGTTTCATTTGAGCAAAATATGAAAAAAAAATCACATTTCAAAGTTGATGATTTTTAGAACGAATTGATATAATGTCAAGTAAGTTTAATATTTGGCTTTCCATGTAATAATTTAAAAGTGGTAGTTGGGTGGCAAAGTTGTTGATGTGCCATTTAGGAGACCAAGGTTCAACTCTTGATCCCAAAACAAATTAGATGTTAATTGGTCAGTGACTGCCTTTGCTTAATTGATTGTGTTGACCAATCAACACATTTCATTGACTAACGTTGACCTTTAAATGGGCGTTGATTGGTCAAAAATATGTATATACAAAAAATAAATTATTATTTAAAAAAAACTCAATTTAAATTAATGAAACTGTTCAATTTGACTAGTAGTCAAATAGTCATTGGTCAAAATGACTAGTCAAAAATATCACCCTAAGCTTGGTCAAATAAACCATCCTGGTCATGCTGGACATGTACAAAATGATGTGTCCAAAATGATTGGATGACCTTTTTGGTGGTTGTTCAAAATGGATTTTTTTTGACTAATTTTCCTAGTCAAATAAACCATGAATTCTAGTAGTGCACAACACATTTATGATAATTTATTTTTTCACATAAGATTAAGAATTATATTATGAATATAGTCATTCATAAAGTCATTGATGACTTCTGGTCATTGTTTTCTTGGTTGTAATGGATAGGATTCCTTCTAGTGACATAATTTAGGATAAAAATTATGTAGTATTAATTATGTACAACCAATCACATGCAATAACTTGCTTACAATGTAAGGTCAAACATATATACTTTTATAAAATTGTACTTATGTATTTAAAGAACCTAAACTTGTTTAAAAAGGGCTCCACCACCATGTTAGATTTTAATCCAATTTTGAAAAGAAGTTGATTCCTTGGTTAGGTTCCAATTGCAATTCCAAGAAAATTTGAAACATCCAATATGGAGACCTTAAAACTTGACCTATCACGTTAATCTACAAATTGTCTAAATATGAGAACATGCCAAAACTAATTCAAACTAATGTTTAATTTGAACACACTAAATTTCAAGCCTATCCTTAACATAACCTTTTAAAATATAACTAAAGCCTGTGGCAAGGTTACCAAAATAAAATCATAAAATTTTAGTCAATATAGAATATTTCAATTTCTAAAATATGTCATAGAATTAATAGTTTAAAATTTACTTTTTTTGCTAACTTTATAATTTGGAATGACATTTGGTGTATAGGGGAAATTGATTATGTAAAGATTAGATGCTGATAATTTAGACAACTAATTCTTTGACTTTTGGATAAAACAATCTAAGACGAAAAGAAATCAAAGAATTTATTATTATGAACCATTTTGTATCCACCATATATTACTTTTAGATTTAGTTTTTCATTCTAATATACAAAGTTCTTTGTTGATGTTTTGATTAAGAGGTCCAATAGACATTTAGTGCAAATTGCAAAAAGTAAATTAATTTAAAAAAGATCAAATGGTGTTGATTTTGAAAGTTACATTTTATTTAATTTGTGTGACTTAAACAACTAGAAGATAAAAAAAATAACGATTTTTCTAACTTGTTCAATTTACCATATACAAGTTTTAAATTTAGTTTATAACTTGAACTTTTCAATTGAAATTCATGAACGCCAAGAATTCAAACTGCTTCTTTCGTTGAACCTTATTTCATTTTATTTAAAAAAAACACTAAAGTGCAACTAAAGCTCAAACATTCATATACAATGCCAAGTTTTTAATTACATCCTTTGATGATTAAGTCTTGTTCACATTATTGGAAATTGACCATGAAAAGGTGAAAAAATAGGTATGAAAAAGAGAAAAGGTTTATTGGCACTCTTCACCCTATCATGGGATCACACAAGTTGTTACAAACTTTATGATCTCCCCTCAAGTTGTGACATGGTTTTCTAATAAGTTGAATTGAATGTGCCAATTGTTGCTATGTTGTTAGAACACCTTATTAGCCCATACATGACACCTTGACATTATATAGAGGTGATTTAATTCAATTTGGATAGGGTGGAAAAAAACATTGGCCATGCATGGTTAGATATATCCTCCCACCATTGTAATTAGATGAGGTTTTGCACAACCTTTGATATTCTCCAAGTATGGAGCACATGGGCCTATAGCTCCCCATGGCTATTCAAAGCAAACAAACATGACTTTTTTATTGAAAAAACAAAAATTGCAATTGCAAGTGCATATGCTTGGTTGAACACTATTAGAAGCAACTAGGGTTTTATTTATGAAAAAAAAATTTCTTTGTGCAAGAAAGTAACTTCATGAACATCTTCTTGTAAACAATTTTCATTTTCAAAGAACGAACTATTATCAACAAATCAACAAATGTGAAAGAAACAAAACAATTTAACATCCGATTTGTTCAATAGTCTTCACCTTTCTCCCATTGAATTCATTTGCTGTTCCTAACAATGGGTGTAGATGATAAGTATAAAAGGAAAATTCACTCCAAGTTTGGTTTTTGCTATTGCAAATTTCTCAAAGCAATTGAGGAGAGACTCAATCATGATGTTGGCAAACAAGCATCATTAATCAAAGCTATAGATAGATGGTCAAGCAACAAAATTTAAAGCAAGATTTTTTCCTTTTGTTTGTAAAATTCATACCATTTCACTATGCTCCCATTTGTTTGTCCTTACCATCACCGCCGAAGAGGTGATTCAGCATCTTGCAGATTACCTTGGTGAGCCAGGATGTGGCACTCATGTTGATATTGGCAAATTCATGGTGTATCTGCAGAAAGAGCAGAAGGCTTCAACCCCCGAGCACCTTGGTGTGCTGGTGCAAAGTCTTGGGTTTGTGTCATGGTCTTCTAGGTTCTGAAGCTTTCTTATTACTTGGCTTCAAATCCTGTGCCTATGGTTACTGGCTTCAAATCTTTGTGAAATTCTTTTACAATAGTTGGAGTTTGTCTGTTAGAAATTTGGGGAATTGATGCACACATTGCAGACCTGAAGGTTGCTGCTTGCGGTTTTGGTATGAGCAAAAAGGGCAGAGGCAGACTTGATTAAAACCTGGGAAGGTTTGCCATGCACACAATTTGAGCTAATGCATACATCAAGCATAGTAGCAAGGGTCACTGAATTTCTGTCATCTGAAAAGCAGCAGATAAAAGCTTTGGCTGCTAATCTGAAGCGCAAGAGGGAGTCTCTGGGTGATTCCTCAGATGATCAGACAGGTGGGTCAGGCAAGAAGGTTGCTGCAGTGAAGGAAGGAATAAGGGCTGCTGCTACAATACAGGAAATTGTGGAGAAATTGTTGGGTGCAAGCGGGTAAGGCAATTGGTCACTTTAGCAATGGTCCTTATCCCTCAGCTACTGAAGAGAAGTTTTGTGTGAAGAAGCAAAAAAAGTTAGAGGCGGAGCTTGGGAGAGAATCACCAAAGGCCTGCTGCTTGACCTTGAATGATGTTGCAGAGTTCATCATGGTGTTGAAAGGTATGTGCAGTGATTGCACAGATGTACAGGTCCTGCACCACCATTCTTTCACTTTTTCTAGTCATAAGTATGGAGAAAGTTCAGTACATCTTAAGACATTTATCACTTTGTGTATCAAGCACACACTCATTGATCTTGACACTAACATGGAACATGTGTTTTTTTTTTGGTTACTGGGGATATAGGTGCTGGAGCAGCTGTCGGACAGCAGACATGCAAGTGCCCTTAAGTCAACAAATAAGGACCAAAAGAAGCTATTCAAAGCCAAGATAAATAAACAGGTGCAGCAATTCAGAAATTATCCTGGCCTGGGTCTGCTTTATGTTGCAGGATGATTTCTCTCTTAGTCTCCAGTCGGACTTGGAGACAATTTCTAACTGTCATGTTGTATGCAGGCTCTGTTCACCCAATGTCGTTTATATAGTTCTCTATGTGCTTCATTGAGTTTTGCCGATCAATTTGTCCAAAATGTATGAAGTTGAATGTGTTTTGGGTGCAGGTTATGTCTGTCAAGGTTGAACTCTGGGTAATATGTATGATGCTTCTGAAGAGGATACTAAGCAGGAGGAGAAAATTGCAGCATCGGAAGCATGCCTGTCCAGTCTTCATTGACTGCACTCCAAACCCTTGACTAGCCCTGGATGTGACTTAGGGTCTGTCAGATGGTACTCTCCTGCCAATTTTTTGTTTTGGTTTCATGGTATTCCACTCAGATAGTCCACAAGATTGCAGCATTTACCCAGGTGCAATCAACAAGGCAAAATCTGCGAGTGCCTAAATCTTGTACCTTTGAACAACTGGATGTGCAGGAACAACTGGTGGGCTGCTTGAGCCAAAACCCTGCATGAATACTGCAGTTCCTTTTCACAATGTGCAGGCATTTGTGCACCAGGCAAAATTTGCTTCTGAGGCAGTTGAGCTTCATCTCATGATGAACTTGCTGCCCTAGTGTTTCAGCAGTTCACAGTGTGAGGCATAGGAGTTCTCAATGGTGGTTTGTGGGATTCCCTAGTAAAGCAACGCAGAGAGATGTGCCCTTTGACAGCATCCAACAGACATATCTCTTTCTTAGGAGCATTGATTTTCATAAGTGGGCAGAGTGAGTCTCTGGAGAAACAAAATTTTGAGATTTGGGAGTTCCAACAAAAGTTGGTGTTCTAGGCATCAAATCAATTCCCAATGCCTTACAATATCTCAAGAATGCTCCGCCTCTGGTCACAGTGGAATATTGTCTTTGCCCCAACACTAGGCCTTCATCTCAATTTCCTGGAGTGTGAGGGAACTGCCAGTGGAATCATGCTGTAGTGGCATGTAATGGAGCAATTCTGAAAGGCAATGCCAAAGCATCTGTTGATGACTTTTTGGCAGCTGCAAGAAGGTGTCATGAATTGATGTTGACTGCAGAGCTTGTATCTCTAGTTGCAATTCATGGGGGTGTGGCCCACACACGATCAGCCCTTCTAAAGTCACATACCATCAAAGCTCGAAATGTACAATTAACCTCTTTTTTGGATGAGTCACTGGGTGACAGATGCTATGATAAAAGATCAGGAGCTATATGCAAAACTGATGCGAGAATCCACACAAATTTGATAAACAGGAAACATCGTCCAAATAGTTCTGGTGTGTCCACCAGCATGGGCACTTCAGAGATTTTGCTCCAGAGTTCAAGTCAGAGATGTCATGCTTCTGCTATCAATGCAGTGGCTTTGTTTGTACTGAAGGTTCTATGTGCTATACCCATTGAGATTAGGGTATTTGCAGCTGAGATGTTTTTGGACGCTCTCTCCACAGTGGTGTCAGGTCCTGCCTCTATGATGTTGGGAGCATGCCAATCCAGAAGGGCTCATTATACTCTCACTCACCTCTGAAACAAAAGATTTCCCTTATGGTACTGGATCTAGAACTTTACATCAAGATGCATGTTCTAAATCTTGTTAATATGAAAAACCTTAAATGGGTTTGAATCCCACTAGGAGATTGCAGAACATGTTAAACTTTTTGTTATGTCCAATCTAGAAGATTCTCAGTTATGTGATGTATATTGCTGCCTTCTGACATTTTTGTACTTAAGCCCTAATATCTTTTTGCATGTCATGGTTGGTACTTGGCTGAACCTCATAACCTCTTATGTGTCCTAAAACCCGTAGGTTTAGCACTCCTGTACAATTGTTAACCAGCTTGAGCACATTGACTATTCTGAACAGTCCCAAAGTGTGAGCACCTTAATTATTCATGATAACTTGCATGCTCTCACTGGTTACTTAGTCCTTGACTTAGATTCGTTGGAACAAAGGGACCATTTCTTGTGCTAACAGCTTGTATTCACTCTTGCAAGCTATATGTCAACAATGATAAGCTATTAACTTGTAACAAGCATTTGCTAGTTGAGATAAACTTTTCATTACAAGTCCTTAGTTTTTAACATCTGACTTGTAGCAATTCAACTTGGACTTTGCTCCTCTTCTTTTGTACTTTATGTCATCCCCGGATTGGGGTCCCTTTATTTATAAACTTTAATAGGGTTGTATATCATCACAAAAACAAGTTTCAAATTGCTGGTTATTTTTAAGTTGGAAAAAGATTTATGGAAATGGAGTGATTGTTTTTCATCATTCATCATCAAAATATCTATGCACTTGAAAGGGACCAAGAAAAGAGGCCTAACTCAAGAAGGTTTATCCGACTTTATGGACAACTCTAATGTCTTGTTATATTTGTTTGTCAATAGTGCAAGTGTGGTGGATGCATGCAAAGTACCTACCTATTTGACAAAATTCTTGAAAATGATGTCATATCTTGGTTCGCCATGATCACATGATTTCCTAACCATGGCATGGGGAAGAGGCTTTTGAATTATTCTACTCAATGGAACAAGAAGGTGTGAAGCCAAACATAATCACATACATGAGTGTTCTAAAAGTGTGTGGCATTGCAAATGGCTTGGAACTGGCCGGTGAGCATGTCCATGCACACACATCATGGAAGCTGGGTTTGTATGGACCAAGTTGGGAGCAATGAAGTCTATGTGTTCAAAGTTCTTTGCCACATGCAAAAGACAAAGCTTGCATGGAGCCAGATGAATCACTTATATGTGTGTTTTGAATGCATATGCCAGCTCACACTGGGCTTTGGAATGGGGAAAATGTGTCCATGCCCATGTAGAAACTCCCGATTTCACTCTGATGTTTGTGTGTGTATAATGCTTATTGGCATGTATGTCAAATGTGGGAATAATGAGGATATTTTTTTTAATTGTTTCACCAAATGCAATGAGAAGGAATGGAGCTTTAGCAATATCACTTACATGAACATCCCGAATGCTTAGTGTTCCAAGTTCCAACCCATCAGCATTGGAATGGGGAAGAGAGGTCCCTGTCCACATCATGAAGTTGGGACTCAAAATGTGATGTCTATGTGGGAACTGCACTTGAGTTTTACTAGGTAGTATGTATGCAAAGTGTGGGGCTAGTGAGGATGCCATCAAAGTATACCGTCAATTGCAACAAGAAGGTTTGGGGTTGAATAAGGTCATTGCCTACATCTGCATAATTCTCAAAGCATGTGCAATTACAGCCCTCGTTGTTGAAGGCAGACAGTTGAAACTCATTGAAGCTCCAGGATTGAGGACTGATAATCTGGATCACAAATGCACTGATTGACACGTATGTAAAGTGTGGGAGTCTTGTAGGATGCATGCCAAATATCTAACACCATCCCTGAAAGAGATGTTGTTTCATGGACTGTGATGATTGATGCACTTCTCTCAGCTTGGATGTGGAGAAGAAGCCCTGGAAAAGTATCAAGATCATGGCATCATGCCTAACAAGCACACACTATGACTGCACGGTGGACCCTCTAGGCCATGCAGGTCATTGAAGTGAAGAGGAAGAATGCTTCAAGAAACATGCACAATTGAGCAAACCCTTTCAATTTGTGCATCCTTGCTTGGTGCTTATGGAGTTTACTTACTGCAATGTGAAGCTGGCAGAATGTGCTGCAGTCCACTGGCTGCCAGTTAGTACAGTGAAAAGCTGGCCATTGCATATATATATGGTTTCATCACTACAGCTCCAGGGACACAAATCTCCATCTTCAAGATCAAGAGCCTTTGTGTATTATTCTCTGATTGCCACACGCCCACCAAGTTCGTATCAAAGATTGTTGGCCGAGAAATTAGAGCAAATGGACGGGAATCAATTTCATCACTTTCAATGCTAAACAGTGTTCTTGTGGTGAATATTGGGTGATGACTGATTTGAGTGTAGGTTAGAGGACCTTCTCTTTTCCCTTAAAAGAGCAAGAAATTGTTGATTGTTACAATACTGCTTTTCGCCAGTTAACATGCCACTATTATATCAGGCATGGTTGCGGCATGTGTTGACATAGCAATTTGAGAACATTTAGCACTCCAAACACCAACTTTAGTCCTTCGAAGAAACATGGCATCCAAGTGCAGATGCTGTGGTCAGTGTTAGGAATGTGCCCAATCTAATGGTGTGAAGACGCAATGGTGAAAGTTGACAAGAACAGTCTCCAAAATAACTCTTTTGCATGAAAGCCAGCTGAACTTTCTCTCATTGCATTGGTGTGGAAAATGAGAGCTCCTGAACGAGGAATGGCAGCTATTAAGATTGAGAACTCTGTTATGATTCTCAATTGTGGCTTGGGCTCTGAATATTGAATGGCAGATATGATTGAAGTTGTCTTTCCAACTGAAAGTACTAGGCATTTGTTACTTGCATGGTGATAGCCCAAGGTAGCATCTCCAGACATCACATGACTTATGGGACATTAAAAAGACAGGGTATTCATTCCCTCTGTTCAAAATTTCCAATTGTTTTTATGTAGTAAATGTGCTTACCTCTCTTTTCTTTTGGGTTGTGCAGGGTTTGAGGTTCTATCAGATCAATTTGGTTTGCAAGGATGATTGCTAAGAGCATTGGAAAATTCCGAGCTGATGATGTCATGAAGTCTCTGCACACAATTCTTCAATCTTCAGATATTCTTCATGTTAGACAACCATGTCAAATATTTTGGGCTCATTCTCAATGTGCGACGTACTACCCTGCACAAACAGTCCAGAATGTAAACCAAAAAGATGCACAATTTTATGTGAAAAACTAAAGAAAAAAAGATATGTTGAAAACATAATTTTGAAGGATCATGATCTAGCATGCATAATATTGGCGTAACTGATTCTTTGTATACCACCGCATTGCCTCTGAAATGGCAACCCAACATGCCCAACATTGTTCTAGCTTGTGCAGTAACTAGTCTTAGTCTTAGTTTTCTAGGACTCATTTCACCAATGAAGTAGAAAAATAGACGAAAATGGTATATCCTTACTTAGCATAAAGTATGAGGTATTAACAATGTGAGTATGGTCAGAAAATCATGAGATGGTGTTACTAAAAGGGTGGGGCATGTTAAGTTATCACAAGACTGACTCACAAAAAAGATGGAGGTGTAAGTAAGTGGTAGCCGCCATGATATTTAAAGTAGACGTTACAATAATCACCTTGATAAGAAATCAATTCAAAATGCTTGGAAATCAAGGCTAAAAAAACTTGTGAAATAAATCACTTGGTGCACACATATATTGTAATTTTATTCTAGTCTTAATGTGACTAGAACATAAGAGCATGACATCTTACAAAAAGAAGGAGGGCTCCTAGTTGATTGTAAGGTAAGGTTCCATCATCGTGCGCTATTTGTATATTGTGGTGCCATCGTCAACCTGAGCAGGAATAATTCTGTTGAGTGAGTGAGTTGAGCAATGGGTGGGCACGGGGTTGCCGCATAACTAAAAAAGAACAGCCAGGTCTTTTTAGTAGGACCCTGACTCAGATTGATTTGAACAAGTTGCAAGATCATTAAACTGAACATGTCAGAATATCAACTTTTGGGCAGGATTCCCGCTGCATTGTCTGCGACAGCAAACAAGCAAAGGCATTAGTCCAAAGAGGAGCGCTGTGGTGGGGACAAAAGAAAAACATAGTATATATCACATTTATAGTAAGAGATTCTGGGTCCCCTTATTGGGTTTTGAACTTGGAACTCAATTCAGCAACTTTCTGTCAATTGTGTACATTACCATTGACAATTTCATACTGTTTGGTTTGAAAAATTGTCAAGTGTAAAAAAGTGACCAACTTGATATGATCGTACATGGTCATTGGTGACAAAGAGTGCGTCGACAGATATGAACCAAAAAGAGACCTCCTGGAACCAGGCATTGATCCTAACTCTGTTGTTGGCCCGCCCATGTCCCACCCACAAATGGAAGTCAAGTGCAGTGCAGTGCATGTACCGGGCAGCAACATACTTCACTAAAATCTGAAATCGGTGTGTGTGGGCAGCAACATGCTTCACTAAAATCTGAAATGGGTGTGTGTGTATACCCTACATACAACTGATGATGTTTGGCACAAAATAATTCACAAAAAGTAGAGTTAAAAAAAAGGAAAAAAATTATTGATATTTGGCAAAATTGTTGAGAATTAAACTCCCAACTTTGTGAAAATCTATTTATTGTCCCAACCATTGGGTTATTATCATAAGTAACTTGGCAACTTTGACATGTATTTGTCGATAAATAAATTTAAAAAAAAAAAAATTGAGAATTTTATTTCTCTAAATGATATATTCTCAAATACTCCATCAGATTGTTTTTTTTTTTTTTTTTTTCGTATTTTTTTTTTTTTTAAAATATTATAATTTTTTTTTTATTTGCCTTTTTTTTTTGATCTTTTTAATACACAAAAAAAAAAAGTGTTTTTTTCATATTTTTTATC
>Ga0116231_10009218_pt1 | contig 16791 bp, 16 predicted proteins | sample S1TSphgellanicum_2_FD_89695 | JGI IMG/M metagenome (GOLD analysis project Ga0116231, IMG submission 89695) | Host-associated microbial communities from peat moss isolated from Minnesota, USA - S1T2_Fd - Sphagnum magellanicum MG | ecosystem: Host-associated > Plants > Peat moss > Unclassified...
CCGGTTGTTTTTCCCTTTTTTTTTTTTTTTGGTGGGTTTTGTTTTTTGTTTTTTTAGGATGAGGTTGTTGTTGTTGTTTTTCGGTTAGTGATTTTCGTAATTGGGGTTTTTTTTTTTTTTTTTTTTTTTTCTGTGGCATTTTTTTCCTAGTTCAATGTGGTGAGTTTTCTGCATTTGGAGAGTTTTCAAGGGAGTATGCAGCAGTGGAACTGGAGTTGGGGTTTGAGGTGATTAGAAAATGGTTCAAACAGTGCCAGCTGCTTCAAGCTCGGATGCAGACGCCGGAGACATGGCAGCAACGGCAGCAGCAGCTGGGAGGAGGACTAGTAGTGATGAGATTGCAGGTGCAGACGATGGAGGGGGAGATTCAGCATTGCCGGAGCCTATGCTGCTCTTTCCCTTCATGCTCCATGTTGGGGTAGTCTTGATCATCACTTGGCTCACTTCTGTCTTCTCCATCAACTCCCTCTTCTTCCTGGTCATGAGTTTCATCTACCTCCACTGGGTAAAGTCTTGCTTGAACTGATCTAGAACTCTCTCTTTCCAGCTTTGTTTCTTTGGTTGTCAATGTATGCACACAGCCGGCAAGCTTCTTCCCAACTTCCCATTTTGTTACGGCACTTTTTCTTTACAAGACTGTCAATCACCATCTTCAGCACATCAAACTCCAGCTCCTAGGTCTAGCAACAATGGTTTTGTTTCCATCCCGATCTTTTCCAAGGATGCCCAAAACAAAAGAGCATTCTAAGTACTCATGAGAAAGCTTGAAATAAGATTCCACATGGACCGAAATTGACAGTTATGGTAAAGTAGCAGGAAAGATAGAATTGGTATGAATGTTGGTATCAACCCAAGGGCTTCAAAATGAGTTGAAGACTTAGATGGATTTGGGTGTGCTTCTGTAAGGATTAAAAGACAAACAGACATGTTCAAGAATGCTGTTCTGGGATGATAAACCTCATGAGGGGGTATCAGATTTTACATGAAATTGTTGAGCTCAGCTTTTAATATGTCATTTGATGCCACTGCTGCCACAGGTAGAGAAGCAGGGACGAGAAAGAGAACAGCGATGGATACGGCATGAAGAAAGAAGAAAGGCACATGTGGCAGGGGTAAAAAGCAACCTTCCCACAAACTAACTATAAAATCATAAAGTGGTATATCGTCACTGGTGGAATAAGAACCTTTAGAATAAGAAACCATGTGCACCTAAATGGGATATTATGCCAGCCAAGAGACCTCTGCTCTTTTGATTTGATTACCTAACCTACTGTACAGAAAAGAAAAAGAAGAGAAACCCTAAATTTCAGGATGGATTGACAATATAGTAACAAAGCAAGCAAACTATGGGGGGAATGAATGAATAATTTTTTCAGCAGGATTTTGGGCATTGGTATTAGTAGTGGGTTCAAGAGTTCCATGGTAAAAATTGTGCTATAAACTATGTGCAGCTTGGTGATGGGGAGACAGTGCGATGGTTAAATCGAGCCATAACAAGCATGTGGCCTGTTTGTCTGGAGTCGTTTTCTTCCCAACAATTTCTCATGCCCATAGCCCCATGGTTTTTCAATTCATACAAGCCCTGGGGTGTGGTAAGTGACCTATTCTTCAATCTGAAGGGCAGCTGTGATCAAGGACATGCTTTCAGCTTGAAATTATTTTTGCCAATTTTGAGGTTTCTTTATGTGTTTCCATCAGGACAAGACTTTACTGTAACCACAACCATTGGGTTGCTGATCAACTTTTGGGGTTTTTGGTAGAGTAAAGTTTTGTTGCAGAAACTTCATCTGGGAAACCGAGCACCAATATTTACATTAATGCGTGCTTTGGACCAGACCAGTGATGGTGATCACTTGGTACTCTTTCTTGTTTCTCTTTTGACAGTATGCCGAAACTTTGAGCTGTATTTTTGTTTCCATTGTACTCTTAAACCTGATCAATCCAAAAAGCAGCAAAAAGTCAATGAAAGGAGTAAGCAATATGAAGTTGCCCTAATGAAGTATATCAACCTCATGGGTGGTGCAGGTGGTTGAGGCAGCAATGGAGTTTGCATCTGGAGATGACATGAGTGCTGAGATGCTTGTGGCATTACACCAGTGGTTTGGTGGTTTCCGTACCACATTCTACATCTCAAAATTACACATAGAGGGAAAGGTATGTGTGCACCATGAAGGCATCTTTCTTGTGGAGACAGCTTCAATCCTTATTGAATTCAGCAACAATTCCTTTTTTATTTCAATCCAATATATATGGATGCTTGTTATGAAAGAGCATGGTAAATAGACATATGTGAGAAAGTTGCATCATGAAAGCATGCTATGTTGCAGAGATTCTGATTTCTCCTGATGATTTTTATTTTTTTCGCAGGTCAAAATTGCAGTGAAATTTGTGGATGGCTGGCCAGTTATAGGGCGCATTCGCTTCTGCTTTGCCCATCCCCCATATATCCAAATGACAGCCTCCCCTCTGTACAAAGGGGGAATTGATGTGACCTACTTTCCGGGTGCTGACCGCTGGCTGGTAATTTATAATTACTAATATCTGTCTTCATAAACTCCTTAATTTTTTCTAACTCTGCGGGCAGTTCAATCACTCCCTGTTAGATCCATATTATCAATTATGTAAAATGATCTTCAAGTGTCTTATGGGTTGTTGGGTTTCTAACAGGAAGCAACACTGGCAGCTGCACTGGAGCAATCCCTTTTGGAAGTGAGTGCACTTTGTGTTTTTGTCTTTTGTTTGGCTTCCTTCCAACATATAAGATGATGGTCAAAACAAAATGATTTGCCACTCTGATGATCACAAGTCTGAAGAAGTTCAAATTTTTTACTAAACTGTGCAGCCAAATATGCTGGTAGTCAATTTGGAGATGCTTGCAAACAGTGCAGCATTTCTGAATCCAAGAGCAGAGCAGGCTGTAGCCTCTACACATGGTAAAATTATGTCTAACCTCTCCTTAGTCCAATCTAGTAATAATATGTACCCATCTAAAACCCTAAACCCTAAACCTCACAAACTGGTGTCCGATTTTCAGTTTCTAAGATGCACATAGAACATCATGCAAGAAAGCCACTTATGTGGATTCCCAGTAGCTAGAAACCATCAATTTAGGTTTAGTCATGGTTATTCAATGCTGACAGGTATTGCTGCTGATTGGTTCATGTAGATAACAAGTCCCCTCCGATTGCAATGGTGCATGTTAAAGTTCTGGATGCAAAGAATCTCCGGATTGCAGACATGAATGGTAAGTGGTCTATCTTATTCTCTTGCTCACATGTCCTGCTCTGGAGCTCTTTTTTCAGATTCATGGTAATAATCTGTGGTATAATCTAAACCCTAAAGCAAATGTGGCAGCCAATCTGTGCTTGGTAGCTCTTTATGAGTATCTAAGGTTACACCATTTTCAGGAATTGGCATGGAGCACAAGGCTGCCTAGCACCACCACTTTGTTGAAACTATTTCTTGGCGAAACTACACTGCACAGCACATATTATAATGGTTCTGTGATTCATGATTGAATTTGTGCAGGATTCTCAGACCCATATGTAAAAGTTTCTCTTGGACTCCAGGGTTCGAAGAAAACAGCGGTGAAGAGTAAAAATTTAAACCCCATATGGAATGAAGAGTTTCAGTTCCCAATCTCCTCCTGGGATCTTCCCAACATTCTTGTCTTGCATGTCCTGGACAAGGATTTATTATTCTTTCATGACTCACTAGGGTCTGTCTCTTACCCACCACTTATTTGCCACTTTTTATTTTTTATTTTTTATTTTTTGGGTATGCCTATCAGCTGTTGCTGATTGTGATGTAGATGTAAAATATGTGATTTTGGGTTGTAGAGTCTTCTATCCTGGTATGTACACTTGGGATTTGGGAGCTGGATATTGTGACATGCACTTCAGCTGGATTTGCATCATTGATGTTTGGTATGTGTGGTTTTGATGCTTAGGTCCTGCATGGTTCATGTGAGCAATTATCGTGATGGGGAGTGGCATGAAGAGAATCTTGATCTTGAACAGCACAAACAAAAAAAGAAAGAAGGCCAGCTACACTTCGCTATCATGGTAGAAGAGATTATCACACAAACATTTGATCACAACCCAAGTGTTGGTGGTGTGAGCTCCCAGGTAAATGTCACATAAATGCCTCACAGAAATACCACTACTCTGTATTTGCTCATGTGATTTCCATAATCTAAGTTCTTATCATCTCTTTGTTCTCTGTCTCGTTGTTTTGGCTGAGCAGCCTGGGACTCGAGAATTGTACATGAATGGAAATGCTGAATCCACTCAGTCATCACCAGCTTCAACCAGTATGTTCATGAGGAACCTCAATACTGACCTACCACCTGCTAACAACAACACTCCTCCTGGAGATCAGAAGCGAAAAGGCAAGACTTCTCACAGTAGGTCTTCTTCAGCCAGTGGTCTTGAGACACAAACTACTATGATGCCACCAGAGTCACAAGCTCGTGAAGGAGAAGTGATTGATATAATTGATGTGCCAATTGGACCACGGGGCACATTCACCATTCTTCATCCAGGGAAATTGTCCCCACGAAACTGGCCAAGCCAAAATCGAGGACATACGAGAAGGGGGAAAGGAAGATCAAAGGAGAAAGTAGAATATGAGGGATCAGAAGGATGGAGACCTATTAAAAGATATCACAATCGGAGAAGGAGCGCTGGAGCTTCTCAAGAGAGCCTTCCAGCTGTTGAGAAAGAGAGTGAGCAATCAGTTTCTAGCATGGAACATTCAAGGGAGCTTGAACTGTTATGTGCTCCTGAGCGCAATGGCACAGTGATGTTTATTTTGGAGCCCAATACTACTCCTATCCAATCACTTGCATCAGATGAGCTGCCACCAGAAATGTCAATTCATCCACCAACTCTGACACCCATTTTGAGCAATCAGGAGCGTGCAGATCTGGAGGATGAGGATGACGAGAAGACTCAGACTGTTGAACTGACTCCAAACGGCACACATTTCACAAGACCGCACCATGATGAAGATGATGCCATCATGAACTCTCAAAATGAGACAAAACCCCCAAAGAGCAAGAAAGGAGGTTGGTGGGAGAAGACGGCCCAACGCATGAAGCACAAGCAGAAAACTCATCTCGACACCACCACCACCACCACCACCACCACCAAGAAAGATCAGGTTGTGAATTCACCTGAGCTAATTGAGTATTCAGATGAGTTTGACAATGGTGAGGCAGCCAATTACAGTTCAATGCAGCTACCGGAAGAAGATGAGCCTCTGATCCATGAGGATGAGAAGAAAATTATAAATAGTACACAGTCCAGAAGAGGCTCATCACTGCGAAACATCTCCGAGAAAACATTGGCTAAACTGGGTCTAGGTCCTAAGAAGCCCTAGTAATGCCAACATGTTCATACATACATATATACATATGTAGACTTCAGAGATGTGCTATTGGAGACACTTACCAATTTTAACTTCCACTTCCAAACTTTCTCTTCCCCCAGATCTGCTCAACTAACAAGCTTTAAAGCTAGCTTTTTTGAATTGTAAATGCCAATTTGTTATACGATTTTGTGAGCCCTCACTAGCAAGACAGGGAGGGGGGCTTTTTACTGTGCCACTTTGCTGAGGTTACCATTTAGGGTTTAGGGCGTAAGGGCCAAGGGTTTATGGTATACCTAATAGGTTCAGGGTTCTGGAGTTGAGGGGTGCATATCAGACTTGCTTTAGCTACCACAGTGACAGGTATAAGAAGAGGGCTCAAAAGTGAAGGACCCATTTTTTTGGTAATGGCAACGTTTTGGCAGCTGCGCTATTTGATCATTGGTTTGAATGCTCCACTTATGACTATATATGGGTTTAACTCTCCTGCTCTCACATACAGACTGCTACCTGTTCAGAGATAGTCTGCTGTTGATTTCTCCAAGTTGTTCCTTCACCACTGTTGATATATCTGTGTCTTTTGCTGGTGGGTATTGAAAAAATGGTGAAGGTGGGGCTGTGAGTGTGTGCAAGAATTACTGAGAGGCATAATGCATTCCCTGGTATAAAGGTCCATCGGTACATTGTAAACTAGCACAGGTTGGTCATTCTGTAGCATAGGTAGAGGTGGTGATTCTGCCATTTAAGACAATTTGAAAACAGCCGGCATGGATGTTTTCAGCTTCATGGCATCTCTTCCCATGTCTTTCTATCATTTGTAACACCTTTTGAAATGCAAGCAATGCTTGATTGGCCACATTCAGTTTTGAAGTTTCATCAAGCTCAACTTTGATCAACTGTGAGGTCCCACAGTGAAGATTCATAAATCAAAATTGCTTATCTCTGAACTCAAAACCTTTACCATCAACCAACAAGCAATAGTGTAGATAATACAAATTTGTGAAAGGCAAACTATTTTATATTGCTCAATATTTTCCATGACTATAATCATACAATTATAAATCCAAATATTTCTTAACTATCTTTGGTTTGACACATGAACTCTCATGTGTATTTTCCAAACACCGGAACATATGGCTCACATATCTAGTGGAACAAATGTTTTCCTTTTGTGGTGAACTTTCACATCCTGGCAACCTCAAACTGAAAACATTCTATCACAAATACCCCATTTTTTAGAAAACAATTCATCAACTATTTGAGAAAGACCATGTTTGCATTTCATCACATTTTAACTGACTTTTTTGTTTGGGGGCCATTTGAGTAAATTCCAAACAATGCATACAAAATAAATCTTATTCACATATGTGCCATAAGAAACCAGCATCCACCCAATTTGCAAGAGTGAACATGGTAATACCCTTCGCATCAACTAACAACAGAACACATACTCTTCTACATTAATTTAACAATCATAAAAGTTCCATTGAAATTGACCATCAATGATTTCATCATAGTGACACAAATGAAGAGGATGCAACCAGATGCCATTGCAAAAACCGAGCACATCTAATATGAGGATGGCACTTTACTCTCTACTCTCAAATAAAATCACAGCCATCTATTTTAAAAGCACAATGCTACTGGTCCTTTATGCTGCCAGGTATGGACCTTTACCAAGACTGTTCTGGGAATTGGGTCCTGCACTCAGCTCCCACCTTGCACCAGGCCAGAACAGCCCCACCATCGGTCCTTACCGTACACATTTATGTCGATGAGATTTGCAATGAAATCTCCAAAGCAACACTTTGAAAGAAACACACAATACATAATATGTGTGGTTGTAAACCTTCTGAGAGTCACTCACAAAATTGTCAGACCCAACACCTTCACCACAAACAGCAGCAACCCAGGCTGCTGCCATGATTACCCACCGACTTCATCAGCATTCAGAAGGATTTCTTGCATTTACAAATGTATTATGATCGTGGCAGCTGCATTTGAGGAGGAAGCATGGATGTCTTGGAAGGTCAAAACTAAGTCACAGAAAAAAGATTTAAGACCAGAGAATTTGTTTGAGCCAGATGCAATCACTGAAACCACTAGTATAGCTAGCTAGCCCCAGAGTGCACTTGGTAGAATGAAACCCTAAAACATCAGCTCTGATATGAAACCAATCTATTGGTTATATCATACAGCTTTCACTGCAATCCATCTGATGCCCTTTTTGACTTGTTTGTGTATGTTTATGCCACCTTGGTAAACTGAAACAGTAAGATATGAGCTCTACTATGAACCAATCTATTGCTCATGTCAAATGCAATGGAATTTATGCAAGCCACAAAGCTTACACTCCATTTCAATTTCAGCCACAAAACTTGACAGGAAAAAGCTGCTTAAATAGAGGGACTAGATAGGAGAGACTGGAGCACACAGGATGTGAAACAATGCAGAATTGGAATCAGCGACAAAGCTTGAGAGTGACAAGAATTCATCAACAGAGTGATCCTAAGCTTTCAGGTACAGGGTTTTTAGGTTTTCAGAATTTCAACAGTCATGGAAGAAGCGCATGCACAACAGATCATTGAAGGCAGAAAGAAGATGCAAGAGGAATCTTAGTGAATGAAACCCTAAGATATGAGCTCTACTGCGAACTAATCTTCTATTGCTCATGCCAAATGCAATGGAATTCATGCAAGCACAAAAGCTTACACTGGATTTCAATTTCAGCCACAAAAGTTGACAGAAAAAAAGCTGCTCAAACAGAGGGACCAGAATAGGAGAGACTGTAGCACACGTACAGCCATTTTTTCATATCTGCCTTGACACAGGTATGTGAAAGAATGCAAAGTTGGAATGGCTGACAAATTAGAGGAAGCTAAAAAAACAAAAACAAAAATACCCACAAAAAAACACAGAGAGAGAGAGAGAGATTGACAAGAGACTCCAGCAGAGTGAGATGAATTGATCAAAAGAATGATCCTAAGCTTTAGGGTACAGGGTTTTCAAGGGTTTTCAAGATGACAGGAGTCGTGGATGGTCCGGGTAAGAAGTGCATGATGCACAGATAGATAGATCGTGCAAGAGGAAGAAGAATCTCTTACCTTAGTGCAATCCACAGTGTATTTCTTTGATTCAGTGTTTCTTCTTCTGTAGCTGCAGCACAGACAGACAGACAGACAGACTAACTATTGTGGATCTTGTTGGAATTCTTCGTCTGGAAAGTGTAGATGGGTCTTTTCCCAGTACTTACCGAAACTTGACCCATAAGACACCCACCATCGCTGCTCCAGATTTGCAATCAAACGCAAAAACCCTAATCCACAAAACACACTGGCCAAAGCAAACCCTAACACACTCGAAGCCCTGACTCTCAAGAATCTTGGCATCTAGATTCTAAAGGGACCTACCAAATGGATGAAGTAAGGAAGGAAGACCCATTCTTCTAAGGACGCGAATGCCACAGACGGCAAGTAGAATAGCAGCGATCGAGAGAAGAACAAAACGACACAGAGAGAGAGAGAGAGAGAGAGAGAGAGAGCTTTGAGAGGGGAGTTTGGTGATGGCGGCAACTTCGTGTCCATCCCAGGATCCCAGCGATTCTCATGCTAAGCCGCCGCGTGTGACACGGGTGGTGCGGAAGCATTCGCAGCACAACAGCCAAGCGGGGAAACGATCATCTCACGGTACCAAGAATCCGCCGCCGCTCGGGAGGAGCAGCTCGGGAACTGGCGCGTCGTCCTCGTCGTCTTCTTCTTCTTCGGACTCCGAAACGTGCAGCAAGAGTGAGAGCGAAAGCTCCAGTACTAGTGGAGACCACCACCGGCGAGGACGTCGTCGATCCTCTAAACGCAGACACAGGTAGGTAACCAGATTAGAAAGAAGAGCGGCGCCGGGGCGGAGGATCTTCTATGCCTTTGGTCCTAAAGAGTTTTGAATGTTGTTCTTGTTTTGCTTGGAGTCTTTCCATAGATTCTACTGTTTGGATGTACTCTTCTGTAGTCAGAGAAAAGAGTCTTTTTTGGAAGATCTTTACGTTGCTGGAAGCTTAGCAAGCGAGGACACAAGCTTGAGGGTTGTGAACTTCAGCTCCTTCTCGACCAGGTTCTTGTCAGAACTCTGGATTTCAGGCTTCCTAGTTCTAGTTCAAGGTGTCAGATAGCGGAGGTGATGCTCCTCATCATCATCACCATCATGTAAGATTGCTGGAAGCCAGAAAAAGCTAAGCACCAAAGTCCTTCCCAGCAAGGAAGGAGGGACCTCAGACTTAGGGTTCTTGCAGCAAGCAGTGAACATGATGGCTGAGACATAGTGATGGCTATGTGAAATCTAAAGCAGCTTGCCACAGTGATGCAGGGAAGAGAGTTCCAGTAGCAGTGATGTGGACAGCTCAGAGCATCGCTCCAAGAAGCATCGACGGAGCAATAGTTCTAAGAAAGTAAGCCCAGTTTGCTTTCTTATTTTAGCCCTCCTACCTCCTGATTCAGCAGCAGCTCCTTCTTTTGAAAGCTCACAAATGAGGAGGATTTTGTATTGAAACAAACTGCAGCACATGTCAGAAAAGCAAAGGAGAGAATTGGAGTTGGTCCTAGGGTTTTGGTGTTTTGTGTGTGAAGCTCGGAACTGAAAGCTCCTGGAATTGAAGGTGTGAGGCCAGATGTGATGTGATGATCCTCTTTCCCATCTTGTGTCAGCAGTTCTGATTTTTAAGTGTATGCTTCTGCTCAGCACATCTGCTGGTTTTGTTTGGTTTTGGGATCCTACTAGGTCAAGGAGAAGAACAAAGAGAAGAATCACAGGCATAAGGAGAAAAAACACAGGCGAAAAGAGGTAAGACTGCTTAGTGCTGCCTTGCTACCTTTTTTCCCTTGTCTACTACATGTGTAGCTTCACAGATGGAAATATAACCATTTGCACTAAATATTTCCGACATTATAGTATTGGGTGTGATAAAATCGATCAAATGGTTGAGGAGGAGGTCATGTGTTGTGATGCCTTCTTGCCCAAGGAGCCATACTGATAGATTTTTGCTGCCCGCATGTGACTTGGGCCCTTCTGAAATTGGAGCTGCGGTCTGTGATCAATTTACTCCCCTTCTTTCTACCTGCTTTGGCTGGCTCACCTTTTTCTGGCCCGTGCTGCCATTGCTTGAATGTGCTGTGATTTCGTGCCTGCCACCCTGGAGCCTCATGTAGAGGTCTAGCAAAGAGAGCTCTGGTCCTGTGCAGCTCTCCAAGGTTTGTTCTGCCTCTCAACCATGTGTTTTTTGACAATGGTTTTTTTTTCACATCCTTGGAGTTGCAGTGTGTCAGTGTGACAAGCTTTCATTTGTTGTTGACCTAGATTCTGAGTGTTCTTACTATATGGCTCTACTCTGGTTCTCATTTGGCAGTTTCTTGGCCGAGACAAGGATGATGGTGTGAGGCGCAGTGCTGTTTCTGGTAAAAAGGTATGCACCTAACAAACCATCTGAGAAGCAAAATATAAATTGGAGCAAAGGTTTGTATGTTTGCAATGTGCAATGTGCAACAAGCATGCAGCATACTTCTTTTCCCACATTCATGCCCAGTACTTCTTCCATAATATGATTTTCTCATGAAATATGCAAAGAGGTCTTGCAGTCAGTTCTGTTGGATATAATCAGATGAGAGATCTTTTGGCAGCAATTGCAGTTGCCTTGCCTGAGTACTAAGGATCAAACCAGTGGCCTGTCTTGAAGCAGTTAGTGTGTCAAGTGTCGGGGGGTTGCAGATACAAATGAAGGTGGACAAGACAAAGGAAGACAAATTAGCAGAAACCAACCGTACGGAGCTTCTGAAGTTCTTGAATGCAAGCTACGATTGATGCACTGCTGTACTAGACACAGTGTACTGCATTCATGCACAATGCCTTCAAACAGGCTTGTTTGGGATGCATTGAGTTGGGATATAGCTTTCTGGAAGGACTTGCTTACAAGTAATTGGTGCTTTGAACTATGTTTATTGTATTGTCTGCCACCTGCAAACAAGCGCTCATGTTGCACACACATGAGATATCTGGAAGGGGTTTTGGTTAACACCTTTGCATCAATTGTCCAAGACATACTGCTGAGAAATTGGATTTGATTTCAGGTTCTAGGAGCAATGGTCAGTGCTGGAAGAATACTTTGTTTGGGTGTCACTTTCTTTGTCTTTTGTGTAGCTGGACAACATAGTGGTGAGTGTCACAATAGTTCCTTGCTAACAACCATCAAGAGTTAGTCTACCACACTATTTGCAAGATGTCTGCTATATTGGGTTTAAAGGATATGTTAAGCTTGCAAGGGGCCCGCGCCAGTATCTACAAAGTAACAGTCTCTCTATTCTTAAGGCTTAGGTGCTTGCTTGTAAAAGGCAAGTGAAAATGACATGAAAGTCACCCTCACAATCTTGGTGGAGTTTGAATGATTGTAGTATTGCCTTCTTTTATTAGCTAGCTATATCTCTGCAAGCCAAAATCATGTGTGAGTCTTCCAGTTGCTTCTGGAAATGCAACAGAAACTCAGTATGCAGATTTGTGTAATATTGTTTGTTTGAAATTCAACCAGATTACTGTATGTGAATTTGCAACCCATCATGGGGAGCAGATGTAGCCAGTGGGCAGTAATGGCAGCAATAATCCATTCCTGATGATGGCGATTGTTTGATGCTTTGTGAAAACAAACCATACCCATTCATTGGCTGTGTTTGTGTTGGTGTGGAGAGAATTGACACGGTGGCATACCTTTAAAGCATTATTGTGAAGTTCTCTCTAGAATCTTGTAGATATATGTTGGGCTCTGCTTTCTCTGGATCATGTGCAGGATGGTGGCTTGAGTGGTGTGTACTTAAATGACAAGCTATGCAGACACTTGATTTGCGATCACTTTTGAGTTCAGAGCTTTGTGATCCTCAAACTCATGGGCTTACAGTTCCATTCACTGCCTCCCTTGGATGACTAGGTACATGAGAGTGGAAAGATTGATCTTATTAGGGTGGTTGTGGCCAGTTCTGTTGCTGTTGCTTCTTCAGAGCTTTTGTGATCTTGGACTTTGTGCCAGCTTTATTAGTCACAGGAGACTACCTACTTTTGAAGGGCTCTGTACGGGTGAATGTGGATCTTCTGGGAGAGAGTATAGCAAAATTTCTTCTTGAATAACTACACTGATCTCCTGGAAAATAGAAAATGCCACTCAATTGGAAGTAATTTGGTGCATACATGGGAAACTTTCAAATTAGGGCTAAGGTTTTGAATTCACTCACTATGCAATTGTAGAGTTGTACTACTCAGGAGTATTCTGATTGGGGAGGCTTGGGTGTTCAACAGAATTGGTTGTATGGGCTGGTTTTAGGATATTCTGAAGGTTTGTGTCTTTATCCTTTGAAAGTTTCCAAGTACCAGAATATGAACTCTTTAAACAGGGGCATGTTGGTTTGAAGTTTGTAGTGCGCATGCAAAGGAGATGAAACTCTAAACCTGTAAGTAGGCATAATTTCTCTCCCAGTCTTGAGTAAAGATCCGGCTTCACCCATCATAATGCATGAGGAGAATAGAAAGACCTGTGCTGATTTTTCTAGTGTAATTGGAGAGCTCCTTACAGAGCTTACAGAGAAATGGAACGCTTGTTGTGGCAGGCACTCCATTTTTGGTAACACCCTGCAAGTGCTTTATGTTGTGTGCTAAGATACACAATGTACATTGCACACTCGGTGGGTACTCATACAACAATTGAACTATTTGTTTGTGTCACACGGATGTATATGAATAAGTCCCAACCAAAAACTTGTTCCATGTATCAATAGTGAGCGTAGGATTGGAGGACCAACCTCAAAATGATCTTGCCCTACATGGTGAAACCAATATCATGCACACCATGTGGATTTGTACCTGAAAGCATGTTCACTTCGTGTATTGGCCCAACAAGGAATTAATAAGGGGATTAACTAGTGAAGTATCCCAAAGGTATTCAACTTATTTGTGTCATTATGTTATTAGTGCAAGCTCTTTAAAAAATAGCAAAAGGCAAACCAAAACATGGGTAGAGTTGGAAACTCTGAAGCTCATCATGTTATGCATTCCAATTTCCAAATTTAATGATAATTACCAAAAAAAATACGAGACATAATAATAAATCAATTGTACGTTGCAATATAATCAATCTAAATTTTATAGAATGAAATAAATATTGGTTATGTCATCCACCAGCAACCAATGATTAAAAAAAGATATTGCTATGAACAACCAACATGGGAGAAATCGTTATTAGCTTAGTTTACTTTGTTCTAATTTCACTATGACCTTAAAGAGAATTGAGACTCACTGGAAGTAAGAAATTAGGGGATCAAAATGATCCCATCACCAATAAGCAAGTGATTATATCAAAAAAGAAAACACATAAAACTTCCCCTCCCCACTTGATTTGTTACAATTTGTCACCATGTGGAATTACTGTAGTACCTTGGTGGCTTTGGCACAAATATGTCATTTCTAGAAATGCTGACATATGGACAGTACCCATTGCAAACCATTAGCAAAGGTTATCATAAACCTAAACATAAGTAGAGCACGAAGTATAGGAAGGGGAGGGTTCTTACACTTACTCATTAAGAGTGAGTGGGATCTTACGATAGCAAGTAGGCATAGGAGGGAAAGGTTCTAATTATGCCTACTCATTAAGAGTGGAAGGGATCTTAAGCCTACAAGTAGGCATAGGATCCTTCTCTCTCTTAACGAGTAGGGGTAATATTCCTGCTAGGAAGGAAGTTTCTCTAAGTGATTTCAGGTCATTGTTATTACATCCACTCATATTGATCACATGCCACCAACCTATGAAGGATTTATTGGGCATTCTTTGAGCTCTCATGCCCACCACAGTCAGAAGTTCTGGATTCACTTCCAATGTAGCCAGTCATTTGGGTGGGCTACTAAGAAGTGTAGGGTTGTCCTGATCATATCATATGATTGTGAAAATGTGAAAGGGGTTTTAGGATTTTTTTTTCCTTTTTTAAATTTGTCTCATCATGCATACATGTATGTAAGTTACTTGTGGTACAAGTTATGGTACAAGAGTCTTTTTATTTGGTCTACTAACTCCAAGGCCAAGACTCCAATTGAGTGCAACAATTTGCCTGCCTGTTTGTTGCACAAAATTGTTATGGCCGCATATGGAAGTACTTACTAGGTTTGCCAGGGTTCCATCACAACTAGTTTCCTTATTTGAACTCCAGGCTCAAAACTAACCTCCACTATACACTGAATACCATTTGAATATTTGAAGCTTCAATTGTATACCCTACATTTGGACATGAACAATTCAGTGGGTCCCCCACTCCCTCCCCCCACCTTCTTATCCAGGTCCACAGTAATGTACTACATGTTGCTCAATATTGAACTCACAAGCTTCTTGGGCAATGTTTCTGTACATACCTTTTGTATTATTAAACTCCTACCAAGCTTTATTAAAAAACACACCGTAGATTAGGAAAATGTACAAAGGAGTAAAATTAAGGAAAAGGGAGAAGTGATAGGACGTCAAGTTGGCTCAAAGTAGGTGTCAAAATCTCTCTATGTCCATAACCAATTGCCTATGGTAGGTCAGTCATATTTATATGTCAAAAATCAACAACTTGCAATAGATCGGCCGTGGTGATGGGAGGTGTGTCTTGAAGGGGTGAAAGTCGAGAAGTAGCTAAGCCTATGGCTACCGCCCGACTTAAGATGGAGATCCTCTGTAATGTGATCGAAACTTTTTGACGAAAAAAATGACCAAGGTAGAAAGATGAAAGCCCTCTAGCCCTTTCAAGCTCCAAATGGCATTGGCACAATCATGTAAAAACACATCGACATGTTTGTGTAAGCAACCAAATACCTCCATTGTTAAAGGGAGGAATTGATCGGTGGGGTGTCGGTTGCAATAGCTCCTTTCCTTAGCTTGAGTTGCATTGGAGGCAACAAATCCTTGATTTGCACAAGGTCAAGGAAATAAATTCATTCACATTGGGTCAGCAATGACAACACCAACTAGAATGCAAATGTCATCTTTGGTCAGCACAATTCCAACTCATCAATGAGAAGAGTTGAATGTGGTTGAAGAAAGCAATAGTAATTGTTCTCATCCCATGTGGAAGCCAACATCTCGTGTAATGGCAACAAAGGTGTTGCGAATTGCATCATGGGTTCTAGTGCATTCGTTGCCATGAACACAACATAAGAGGTGGATATCCATAGGGTTGATGGGATGTGTGGATACACATCGAAGGATGCATGTAATTGAAGGATGGGGTAATCCAAGTCATGTACGAAGTGTTGTGGAAAAAATTGGGGAAGATAATCAAAAGGTTGGGAAGACCGATCGAACTGTAAGCCAAGTACCTGCCTTTGGGCCATAACATGATAAAATTCGAACACAATGGGCCTCAAATATCCCATTGAAGAACATGTTGGAAAGGGCATGATGGTGTAAATGCTCCAAAATGGAATCTTGAAGTTGAACCATTTGTTGCCCAATGAATTGTTCAAATGGAAAAAACCACGCACGAGCTAGGGGTGGTAGAAGATCACATGTTGCCTTGATGTGTTGTTGGAAAGGAAATGTGTTGTTGACTCGTGTTAAAGCTTCAAGAGGGAAGGGACGTTGATCAACCATAATCTAATGATTATGACTAAAGTAACAAGGGCCCAACTCCCTAAATAAACTACTTGGGTGATGGTGGATGTCGATATGAACCTAACACCACTGAAAGCTATTGGGAAGGAAACTTGTTTATGAACTAAAGGTCCTTATGGGCCATCAAAGGGTCCTAAACCCAAAAGGTGTTTAAACACTTAAAGGAGGGAAAAATCAAAGGAAATAAAGGATTTTATGAAGGTGGAAGATGGAGGTGTGCATCATAAAAGATATGATGGGTGTTGTAGGAAATAACAAATTAAAATTTCAAAGGCTACCTGAACATCACCCATTCTAAGGAAAGGTCCACATGTCAAGCATTCTCTTGGGTATTTTTTATGAAGGATGATGTGAAAGTTAAGGTGCCCAACGGAACCCCCAAGACTCTAATTCCTTCGGATGGGGTGGTAAATTGGGATAGGATGTTGAAGTTTGGTGGCAAGCTAAAAGGTGACCATGTTACGCATTTCTAAAATTGGATAGAAAAACCTATTACATGGAGTTTGGTCTAGAAATGTTCATACGTAGATGCTATATTTAAAGGGGTACCTATGATGTGAATGTCATCTACAATGGATGGAAATAGAAAAAAAAGGAAATGACTAGATGTAGAACATAAAGCCCTAAAATGGGCTAAAACAAATAGTGGCCCCCCCACCCGCACCCACCTCCCCCCCGCCCCGCAAGAGCAACGACCCCAACCTCATATTGACTTAGACAAACAGCTACCCGCACCGGACCCACCCCAGCACAGCAAG
>Ga0116231_10009219_pt1 | contig 16791 bp, 7 predicted proteins | sample S1TSphgellanicum_2_FD_89695 | JGI IMG/M metagenome (GOLD analysis project Ga0116231, IMG submission 89695) | Host-associated microbial communities from peat moss isolated from Minnesota, USA - S1T2_Fd - Sphagnum magellanicum MG | ecosystem: Host-associated > Plants > Peat moss > Unclassified...
AAAAAAAATATGAGAAAATATATTATGAAAAATAAATTTTTGCCCTTTTGGATCTTTTTTTTTTTTTTTTTTTTTTCTTTGGGGTACTTTCCATGTAGTGGGATGACGCTCGGAACCGAACATACGATTGGATTGGACCAATGACTTTGGGAATGGTCATATTGAGTGTTACGGGGTGGAAATTTCTTTAGTAGAAGAACAACAACAACACCACCACCACCTTCTTGAGAATTTCCAAAAAGCTAATATTTTATAAGGGACCGTCCAAGAGTATGAGTTTCATGGAAATAATTTGATGAAATTTCTCCTAAGTTAATAGGACGACAACAAGATGGGGAATTTTTTTAATCAGCTTATTATTTAAAACCATGAGAACCTTCCCATGACATATGGTTTAGGATTTAGGTTTAGGGTTTAGGGTTTAGGTTTAATGTTTAGGGTTTATGGGTTAGGTTTAGGTGGGGTTTTTTTTTTTTTCTGTTTCTTGCAACCTAATTGGCGACAGTGGTAATGGCCACCTTTTGGGTTCATTAGGTATACAAAATGAGACTTTGAAAAAGTGTTCCATCTTTTGAATTTGAAAGGTAAAAAATTCAATCCATAAATATAGAAAAACTTTTGAAAGGCCCCCAAAAAAAGAAAAAAAAAAAAAAAGCTTGACTTGGATTCCAATTGGATCCATAAAAGAGCAAATAGAAAACAAACATTTGAATTTTATTTATTTTCCAAAATAATTATTTTACATCCAATTTTTTTAATCCATGTGTATGCACCAAAACACCTATTGAATGGAAGCCATCCAATTGAAATCATCATATGTGCTACTACTAACATAGACCTTTGTATCTAAAAGGTTTTGGGGAATAGGTACTACCATTTCAAATTTAAATCTCAAAATATTTTCTCGATATTATTCTTTTAGAAAAATCTCATGTTATCCAACGTGTCATTCTTTTTGTTGATACTTATTGGATAAATGAATTTTTTTTCTAGTTTAAAAAATAATATCACAAAATAAAATATCAAACATAAAAAAAAATCGATAATATTTAATAAACAAAAATAGTTTGTTTTAGGACGAAGGCATTTGGAATTACTTTTCAAGCCTTTCAAAAGAATAATTATTTGTTGACTCCCCCAATTCAAAAGGAATTCACAAAAGTCATTCACCAAATAGCTAGGGTAGTGGCCACAAGACTTTGGGGGCAACAAAATCATTGTCTCTACCCCCAAAAAAAGGCCAATTTGTGGCATCCACATTCCACAAGCTTTGAACTTCTTATTTTAATTGTAAGTTCTAAGTCTATTTGCATGCATGGTTGCATTTCAACATCCTTCCAAAATGTTATCAAAACATGATTGACTATTGCCAAATATTTGGTCACTACACCCTTCCCCCCCTTCCCCAAAAGGTTGATTTTTTGGCACTTGTCAATGCCCATTGTTACACGATAATTGAAACCTATTAGTTAACAAGAAGTCCAAGCCTTTTTTTCCTTCTTTCTATTTTAGACAATTGATTTTAAAGCTCCTACAAATTTATTGAATTTTCTAACCAATGTCAATACAATTTATTAATGTTGGGGGAGAAAAAAAGTTGATTGTTAAGTGAATTCCCCACCTTTTCAATGTAATGCAAAGGGCTTTCAAGTTCATTCCTTTGTTGATTATAAATCACCCAAGATTGGAAGATTTTCACGTAATGTTAAAGTCAAAATATGAGAGATATTTCTATAGACGATGTTAAAATTGGAAACCACATGAGGTTGGAAGTTTAAACATGTTAGTTTCATTCACTCAAAGACTTTCAAATTTTGTTAATTTTTTAATCTACCACCATATCAACATTCAATTGTGTTAGTTTCACGAGAAGACTTTCAAAATAAATGCATTGTAAAAAACTATCATGTAAGCTTGCATGAATCAAATTATGATGCTTGGAATTATTGTGGAGAATTGAAACTTAATTTCATGCTTGTTTTTACATTTAATTGTAATGTCCATGTCTTTTACAAATATTTCAAAGGACAAAAGCTGAGGGGCTAGAACTAATAGATAATCTAAGCAACACACAACTTTGTTTTGTTTTTAGAAAAGCTTCAACAATAAAGACAATCAACCATTTGATTACAAAAGCATCTTGAAAACATATATTTTCAATATGTCTTATTCATTTGCTATATTTCAACATTACATGAAAATGTCACAATTTTATAATGATGTATGATATGGGTGTCAAAGATAATGTGAAACAAGTGGTTCTATCACAAGAGTTTTTTAAATAAGGAATTATATTTAATGTTCTGCTATGAACCCAAGTTATATTGAAGGAAAGTTTGTTGGCTTTATGAAAGACCATGAAAATATTTTTCTCACATTTGTAATAAGAAACAAAATATTCTAACCTTCTTTAGATTTCATTGTGGATATTTAGAAATTGAAACCATAAATCCATTGTCTTTTATTAACCTTAAAAATGAATATATAGTTGTAAATAATCATATTGTTTGAGAAAATCCAAGTTTTTCAAACTTGAATAATGTAGACAATTTTTGGCAACGTGCATGAAATATTTCAATGTTTGAAACAAAAATCAATAATGAATGGATATAATTTAGATGGAATTTTTTTTATTCTTCATTTCATTTTCATCTTAAAGTTTGAGAATTTGGCAACTCTTATATTTGTTTTTATCACATTTTGGGTTTAAGGTTTTCTATAAATGGTGTTTTGTTATTGTGTTTGATGGGTGTATGTGTGGATAAAAAAACCATCCAAATTTTTGTTCATATTTTTATTGATATTTATGATTTTTTTTTGCACATGGTCCATGAAAAAAAATGTAAAAAGACAAATTTAAGCCACATTATATGCATGTAAATGCTGCATTTTCCACCTAATCAATTATTTCAAAAATGTTACATTTTACATAAATGAAGATATTAATGATTTTTTGTTATACATTGGAAGTATGTTTGGTAATTTGAATGCAATACAAATCGATTTGTGAAAATTTGACCAATATGCTTCTAATACACCAAATTTGCATTCATTCTAAAGACATTTGCCATATTTGGTATAATTGAAATCTAACTTTTGTGGTGCTTTCATTACATTGTGATTTTAATTATAATTTATCCATGAAATCTAATAGTTATTGTTTATTTTTGCTTGGTTATTGTCATTTAGAAGGTCAACATTAAAATCTCCCATAGTGATGATGGACATTGTTTACAAGAATGTTGAATAATAGTTTGAAGATTGTTTAGGAATGTAAAAATTGAACATGAATGAAATGTATACACACATACAACTTTTTTTTTTTTGTGTATAAATATTAAAAGTTGTTATATATTTTGAGCCATCACTAGTTATTGTATTGAAAGAATTTAAATCTGTGTATGTCATTCATCATCATTAACCCATGACCATCATGGATTGAAATATATGAATACTTCGATAAATTTATAAATTTTTATTGGTCAAATTTCTATTCATATCAAAAAAATTGCGGCATGTAAGTAAGTAGGTTGTAAAAATGCAAGTAGGTAAATAAGTAGGTCATAAAAAGGCAGGTAGGTACATTACTACATATCTAGGTTTTTATGCTAGTTTTTATGATTGAATTTTTAGTCATATCATACACAAGACAAATTTGGTTACAAACAAATTTGGTTACAATCAAAATAAAACCAATGATTTAAGCCTTAAATGTGACTAAATGTCTAAAGTCATTCATGCCTTGTTTGAATTGACTAAAATGATTATAGTGTATGTTGATTTATAGTCATCCATTATGACAAAAATGACCTAGTTCATAACTGACTTGTGTGACAAATGTTATGTCTTAGGTGACTAGAAAATGGTCACATAATTGCCAAGTGGCATGACTTTTTTACTAAGTTAACTAAAATTTCAATTGACATGGGTGCCAAATGGCATGGCTTTTTACTTAGCTAATTGAAATTTGATTTCACATGAGTGTCATGTGGCATGGTTTTTTTACAAAGTTAACTAAAATTTCAATTGACATGGTGCCAACTATCATGTCTATTATGACCAAGTTGTCTTCTAGCCTATATGACATGATGCCTAATAGTAATTAATGTAGGTGCCAAATGTCATGTCTATGTTGACTAATAGAGCGACTAAGATGAACATTTATATATTTATGTGGCCAATGCTAGATGTCTAAATCTATTATTGATTTTTCTATACTAGATATAATTAATTAACAATATTTTGACCTACCCCTAACCTTAATTCCTATATGATTCACTTGATATATTTACACATAGTTATAGGAATCTAGATCCTCACAAAACATAAAGCATTGATAACATTCACCCACTTGTAACATCTTAAAATGCACCACATATTACACACATGAGGGCATCTTGAAATATATTAATATGTCCAAAGAGTTGGAAAGTTTACTTGTAGTGCACAAAATATGAATAGTTAGCATCAAACCTATAGGTTGCAAATATGGAAAATGCATATGCTTACTAGAATTTTGTCATGAGTTTCCAAGGCCACAAAATGATATACCCAATTGTATTGTCAATTGTGCAAAATGGATGATCATGATCATGCTCTAAATATGGCAAATGAACACCAACCAAGACACAAGATGTAATAGCAATAGAAATACACTCTTCATGCATGGTATGGTTATGATGCACTACATCTCCACCTCCAAATTTGACAAAATGGCCAATTATACAATCCTTACGTTCATGAGTAATCATGAAGACATTTTTTTTGTACTTCACACAAATGCATAATCTAATTAGATCAAAAATCCACAATCATAGATTTAGTATCAACAACTAATTCTAAATTCTAAATTCAAACAAAATTGTAATTGATTTACATTTGGGCAAATTTCTTTAGCAAATCTATTAGTTGCCTCCTTTGTTGGTGACCTCAGAGCTAGTTGATAACCTTTAGAGTTTTGATTATCATTTTTGGGGGGGGCAAAATTGATGTTGCTGATGCTTTTGAAGTGCCTCTAATAGCCCTTGATTTTTGCACATCAAAAACACATTATTAAAATTACATATGTTGGTCTTAAGCATAACTATATTTATTTTTTAAAAGTCTAACAATACAAAAAATCTAAAGTATAATTGCATGAAAATAAATAGATATTTGGGTTTAAAGGTTCACTTCCATTTAGTTAAGCAAAATTAAAAGACCATGCAAAGGCCTTTATGGCAAACCAATGCGGGTGCTTTCTTGTAATCCATCGTTGCCCATGTGGATTATAACCAATGTACTTTAAAGTACTTGGAGCCTCCAACAACCCAAGCAAGTATGGCCATAGATTGGCCAACAAGTGATTGTCCTCTACTTTTGGATTAAATGGTTGGGGTAAGATATACAAAAATGGCACATTGCCAACACACTCATAAAGGCAATCATCTATCAACAACATATTGCATAGACTTAATTTTCAAAATCTAGGGCTGATTTCTAAAACCATATTATTCATATTTTTCAATATAAGCTCCTTATCTAGATTTAGTGGATGTTTACTTCATGTCACATCACACTTTTCATTGCCCCATATAAACACAGGTTTCAACCTTGAGCTACTTCCTAACAAAAGCTCAACCATAGGTACAAGATTAGGCTATGTAGTTGACAACCAAATCCCAATGTCAAATTGTGAAAAACATAATTACAAGAATTGAAGTGATTTTGGCCGAAGGCTTATTAATTTTTTTCCACACCGTATTGCAAAAAAAAAGGTTTCCATGCTTTTGTAGATTTCAAATGTTGAGTAACACATAACAATCCATTGACATCTAACACAAATAGATAATGGGTCTTACTAACTACTAGTTGGTTTGGAGAATGATTGCACATGTATGGCACCAACGACTCAAAGCTCACCTCTCTAGGGGCAACAATATGTTGAGAATTTGTCATGCCACTCTTGAGGATACTTGTTGACACTATCATCTTGGATCCATTCCCCAAATTTTGTGCTCATGTATTTTATTGAATTTGCCTATCTCAATTTACATGAAGATCAAAATCATGAAATGACTTGGACATTTCTACCATTCCCATCACATGTCGTCCTTGACAGCAATAATCTCCTTGGTTGATGGAGCATCTATAATTAAAGCATGACCAACCCCATCCTCTTAGTCCATTAGTGTCTGTTCATCCTCCTTGTTAGTCTATTCAAGTGATGAAGTCAAGCCAACCCCCTAATTTCATGCATTTCAAAGAAAATTAAACAAAAATTCATCATTAGAAAAGGATTAATGAATCAAAGATACTTTAAATAACTTGAATCCAACAATTATTTGTTGCCTTTAAATTGACTTTAGTGAATCAAACAATTTCAACAACTTTGCCAAATGATGCAATTTTCTACCAAATATAATGCCTTACCACTCCCATATTGCCATCAAATGATCCTAACTTGGCATCACTTTTTTTTATGCCCTTCATATTCAAATCAAGGGCATTGACCAATCCTTGATGATTCCATATACACCAACAATTTTTCCACCACTGTTGATATTCGTTTTTGGCCTTGGATTATATCATCTTGGGTGTATCTCATCTCTTCATGGTTGCTCTCCATAACCTTTAATCAAAGTTCAATCTCATTAAGACCACCAATTGCATTGTCGACACCATCATAACCCATACCATCACCTTCTTATAAAGGTAACAAAGTCAACACAATTTTAATGGCCATCATTAATCACCTATTACAAGCTATCATTTTTCACTTACATCACCTCTAAACCATCCAAAATAAATAACATATATTTATGTTCAACTCTGTAGTTGATGACCACCTACAACATGGTTCAAATGAGCATTAAGTGACAAGATCATCATCATAGTTTAACACAACAATGTTGTTACAACAATCAAGGTGCCTTCATATAAAGATATGCATCACAAAATGACAACCATTCATTAATAGTTAAATTGCCACCCACTTTATACCACCAAAAGAATTTTGTAAAATGATATATGTACATAGCCTCCAACTACATGGCACCACCACATTATCACATTAACTGAAATAAGATCGATCCATATAATGGGCTAGGGTTTTCAAGCTAACCTTATCCCCTTCCACTTCGGTCCTTTTTCCAGTTGCAACTTTTCACTTTATCACATTCCTTTTGAATCTCCACCAATGTGGGTGGTCTATTTAGTTCATCCATTTTCCATCGACCATATTTCACCCATTATGGTTTTCGAATGTGTGCTAGAGAATAAGACATCAACATGGATTATATAGCTATCATTTTTTCAAGTAATGAAATACCTAATTCTAGTTTATGACTGAATTTCAATTACTTCAAACGTGGAAAATATTGTCATGATGTTGTGTCATTTTATATATTTAATTCATTAAATAATATCTTCTGTCATTGGAAAATGGATCCCACTTATATTTTAAACTTTGGAAACTTATAAAATGATTTATATATATGACTACGTAATTACTACTACATGGACAATGTGGCACCTTGTATAATTATATAATCATTAACCTTAGATGATGTGGTACCCTAAGTGGTCATACAATTATTTTTCAATTATTCAAAAGTGAATATTAGTAATTAAATATGAGTACAAATGGACATAATCAACTACAATATGTAAAAAAATTATTTTGATTAATATTATACATATAGGTAATACAATAAAAAAGTTATTACATTTTTTTAATATACTTGATATATAATCCATTTTAAATATTCAATGTGACTAAATTAAATATTATACATTGAAATAAACTTTAATGGTAAAAGTATGATATATTATAAACATTTTTTTATATCTCAAATTTACAATATTAAAATAGAAGTGTAAGATGTGAGAAACATATAATTATTTGTTTATTAAAATTTTATCATAAATTTAAATGAAAATTTATATAATATATTTATAAAAATAAATAAATTTATTTTACTTGTGTAAAAGTGAATAAAAATTATAATTTCAGAAAATTATTTAGTATTTTAATATTAATTTATATTATTCAATTATTAAATTATTTAGATTGAATTATACATCATATTGAGTATGACTCACATAATTTTTAATAAATCTATATAGATGTAATTGATTTATGATCCATTAATAAATATTTTATGTGGATAAATTACATGGATTCATACATGTAAATTAAAGCTTATTAGTAAAATTATGATATATTAAAAGAAAAATTGTAGTATAAATTCCTAAACCAAATGAAGGTTTAAGATATGAATTATTTATTTTATTTATTCATGTGTTAGCTATAAAGGTTTTTTCATTTACACATCATGTGTTTGAATTTAATATTTTCAAAGTATGATCATTGAAATGTTATTCAATAAAAAATAAAAAAAAATTTCCTTTGAATTAATTTACATTTTTAAAAAATTATATAGTTGTATACATTATTGAAGGAAATTTATGAATAAGTTTTCAAGTTTTTCATCTGGACAAACTATTAATAAAGTACAACTTATCATATTTGAAATTTTGTGTAATGTTTAAATGAAGTATGGCTAAATAAAATAAACATTAGAATATTGACACAACAAGTGCGATGGCTTGGTAGTAGTGGAGTTGAATTCCAAACTTGGGAATCCAAGGATCAAACTTTACAAATGACATGTGTTGTGGTCAACGTTGGAATATTGATTAAATATTTCACACCTACCAAAACTACCTAGGTTAGGTGGTTATTTAAGCGAACCTAAGTAAGTAGATTAGGTGGTCTATTTATCCACTTAAAATAGGTTTTTAACTTAGTTTAGGTGGTGACATGTGTTAATAATTGATAGGATGAAAATAATGAGATTAAAAATACGTCCTATTGTTTATATTACATATAATAAATCTATAATAATAAATATTATAAAATTTAAAAGTACCGTTTTCCAAGTTTTTAGGTCCAATTTGTAATAATAAAAAATAATTAAACTATGATTAAACTATCACTAATGATTTCACATATGTCCTAAATGACTATTGTCTCAAACAACTCGTCCATAATGACTTTAGGGCTATTTGTCATTTATGACTAAAATACTAGTCATAAATTTCAATCATATATTTGAAGATTTCTACTAATGATGTGACTACAATGCTAATCTAAGTTAGTCAAATTAGACATACTTATGTTTTGGTTTAGTGGAAAAAACCATGGTTAACCATTATGTAGTCACTTTGTTAAGGGCATAAAAACCATGTTTTTGTAGTAATGGTAGGTGATGGCCTAGCCTAGCCTATCTTATTGTATTTAACCTACCTTAATTGAACCTAGTATCTTCTATTTACCCTACCCTACCTACCTTAGCCCTTTAAGCATGTACATAAGTTATAATCTTAGGAATTGAACCCTCAACCTCCATAACGATAAACCAAGTCCTTAACCAATGGACCACACCATCAAACAGTGTTCAACTTTTGTCAATTAAAAAAAATTTACATGTTTATTTTGACACATCACTACAAGACTATAAAATACAAAGGTAGGTAGGTTGTGGGAGATAGGTGGGTGGGTGGGTAAGTTGGTAGGCAAATGGGTGCCTGTAGCTAGTATCTATGTAGGTAGGTGGGTGAGTATGTAGGTAGTATAGGTATATAACACTAGCAGAAAATCCTCCTTTTTGCAACTATGTTTTCAACTACATCTTGACTATAAAACATAGTTGAAAGTGACAAAAATAATTATAAAATATTTTTTGCAATTGAAAAATATAATTCTCAACTATTAACTAAAAAAGTTAATAGATGCAAGTCAACATTGACATTCCAGTTGAAAATGCTTGCCACGTGTCAACATCACATCAATAGCCATCAATAATCATTCTAGTTACAAACTATATTACCAATTTGGTTGTGAAATGTTGTGAACTTCCTTTGACTAGTGGATGAATTTCATTGGTTGATTGCATATGACATCAACAAAATATTTAGTTGTAATTTCAACTACATTTCAACTATGTCAATTTAACTAATGATGTGGTGACACATGGCACATTCAAAACATTCCACCATTAATTGCCCATAGTAGAGATTAAGTTGAGAGATCAACTATGTTACAACTATGATGTTCAATGGTGGGATGACATGTGTTGTAATTTAATAGGGTTTGGGGTGGACCAATAGTTTAATGCCACTTGGCATAACCTAAGATTATATATGTACATTGTGCTTAATAATAGGTAGCCACCTAATTACCTAAGGATGGGTTAGGTTTAAAACTAAGCCCCCTTATTTAAGCTTAGGTTAAAGTTAGACCTAGGCAACTAAACTAAAACTAAACATAGGTATTAGATTAGGCGTATACCTAAAATGCAAATAAAGTCCTATTTCATTTAACTTAGCCTTTAAAGTTGGGCATTTTTTATTTGTTCATCCCAAATGGTTGTTACATTTTCATGTTTACTTTGGTTCTCCATATTCTTAGTGCATTTGCTTGTATAATTTAGATTATCAAAATGGAAGCCACAATATGGAACAAATATTTTAGTTTTCACCATGGGAAGACAAGCGTAACAACACACATAGGCCTATAACTAAATATTTATAGATTTTTTCATTTCTTACCTGATTTGATTGATGTAAAAACTATGGGAACGTTAAAGTAAACTCTACATTATCTCTTTAAACTTTAAAAGCAAAGGAGCAACATAGACAAAACATAAAACATGTCAAAATTAGATAATGTGTTTATTCCAAAAATGATCCATTATTTTGGAATGTCATACCTTATTCATTTTTTATTCAATTTGAGTGATCCAAACATCTATGGGTGCACCAAGTTAAGCTTTACTATAGTTTTTTAAGTTTCAAATGCAAAGAACCAATGGAGAAAAACCACAAAAAACACTAATGTACTAAATTGGAATATGTGAATTAGGCCTATGACTGAACACTTATTTCGCCTACTTTCAATGCCCATATCTTCTTCATGGTTTATCTATTTTGAGGGTGAAAGCATGCTAAACGTACTTGGTAGTTTACTTGTCAAACTAACAAAAGGTATAACTAAAACCCATCACAAAATTATTATACATGTAATCTTTTTAGTTGAATGATTATTAAAACAAAATATTTCTTCATTAGTATGCATTAATTTTAAATCTTCACATTGTAAAAGTAGGTTTTAAGTATATTTTTCTAAATGTAAGTAACTTTGAAAGCCTATTTTTTATAGTGTAATATTTGATTCAAGTAAATATATTCTTTAAAAATAAAAATAGATGGGTTTTTTGATGATGCCCTTCAATACACAATCATTTTTATCTTATAACTTCACACATGTTTATTTCATAAAAATTTTGAATGAAAAAATATGTTTGAACATCATATTGACAAGTCGATTTCAAACATACTTGTTACCTACTTTTATTATTTAAAAAATAATAATTTTGTATTATGTTCATAATAAACCCAATTAAAAACACTAATGGTTTCAAAATCAACTTAAAGTAAATCTTAATATACTTTTTGATATTTTGATAAAAAATTGTGTTGATTTTAACTTCATTTTTTTTCATCCACTTTTTTTGTAATTTTTAACATGCTTATACCCTTGAACGATCAACACTTACAACACCTAAACTTTAAATCCTCAAAACCTTAAAACCTCAAACCCTAAACCCTAAAAACCCAAAACCTTAAATATCTAGGTTTTTAACCACATATCAACATTTGGTTTTCCACAATAGGTAGATGTTATTTTCAAATTTGTTCCACACCTATAACACTTAAACCTTAACCCCTAAAACCTTTAAAAGTTTAAACCCTAAAGGTCCAAGTTCATAACAACATTCCAACATGTGGTTTTCCACGCTAGGTAGATCACACTCAATTTTTTTGTGACACCTATAGCACCTAAACCCAAACCCCTAAAACCGTACCACCTTAAACTCTACAAACCTTAAACCTTAAAGATCATATGGGTTTATATTAACATTTCAACATGTGGTATTCCACAATAGGTAGATGATACTTTCAAAATTGGTCCAACTATTATAAACCTTAAACCCTAACCCCCTAAAACCCCAAAACCTTAAACCCTAAACCTTAAATTGAATGTAGTTTAAAAATGCTGCTTATTTCAAAAAATGGACAGTAGTTGTTTATCCTTTTCCTAAACCCTAAACCCTACACCTTACTAACCCTAAATCTACAACTTTCAAAATTGCTCCAACAACACTTAAACCCTAAACCTTTAAAACCCAAAACCCTAAAACCCTGAACCTTAAACCCTGAATTGAAGCCCTAATCCTTTAAAACCTTAAACCCTAAAACCCTGAACCTTAAACCCTGAATTGAAGCGTGTAGTCTAGTAATTTTATTTTTATTTTTATTTTTCAACAAGAGTGATGAATTTTTTTTGTTTTGTAACTGAAAAATGTTGGGTAGTTGGATATAATCATGCAACTTTCTACCCTTGAGGTTATTTAATTGATGATGCACCATGAATATGTTGACTAATGAGAGAGTTGTTAGGTTTAGGTTAAGGAAACAACATTTGTGAAGTACCTGATAAGCTTCAACTCAATTGGAGCCTGAAAATGCTGCTAGTTATGTGCTCTTGCAAACATCTACACTGCTACTGGCAATAGGCATCTCTGTGTGAATGTTGAACTGCAGGGAAAAGAAAAAGGTGTCAAGAAACAACCAGGTCACACCTGGATTGAAGTGAATAATGAGGTCAATACATTTGTAGTAGACGATCGAGATCATCCTCAGATGACTGAAATATATGCAGAACTGTAGAGATTGTCAGGGCTCATGCATGATACTGGGTATGTGCCTCATACTAATTTGGTGCTGCATGATGTGGAAGAAGAAAAAAAGGTGCTCCATTTGTGTCATCATAATGCATTTGGGTTCATCAACACAGCTCGTAAAACCTTATATCCCTGACAAAAACACTAATCCTAAACCCTAAGCCCTAACCTTAATTCTAAGCCCTAAATTCTAAACACTAAACCCTAATAATAAGCTTCAACAGACCTCCTTTGGCTTTTGTGCTGCTAATTCCGCCTTATAATTACACTTATAATTATATAATATTATATTGTTGTTTTTTTCTTGAGGTCACCAAATGGGAAGAAGCTTTTTTGAGGGAAAAAAAAACACACTTTTCAAATTTTTGGCGATGATTTCGTTTTATTTTCAGTGGTGATATATTAGCCAATTTCTTTTTCAAAGGCTGATTACATAAACCATTAAAATTGGGTCAAATTCTCGCCAGATTTTTCTTCCTTTTTCTCGCTCCCTCTTTTTTTCCTCTCTTTTCATTTGATATGCAGCTAAGTTAAGGTTTGAATTCTGTTTTCCTTTTTTCTTGGGATTTTGAAACCCAGTTTCAAATCTCTACGCATGATGCCTCAAACAACAAACAGTCCGTCAAAACAAACGGTTCCTCCTCTTGTGTGTATATATTTAAACCTTTAATGACTGGGAATTGGGTCGAATGCAAGATAGAATGTAAGTTTATGGTTTTAGGAGATCTTTTGAAAGCTTGTTAAGATTCCACTTTTGAACCCCTACATTGGTGTGGTTCAAGGCCCACATTTGAAAAATATTGGATTGACTTCTACTTCATTCTATTCTACAACTTTCCCATTTACTTTTTTTGTTTTTCCAAAAGTCATTTGTTTTTATTTTTTTGTTTAAATATGTGTGTTTGTTTGTATCATTTGTTTATTGTGTTAATGCAATTGGTTTTTGGATTTGGTGCAAACAAAGAAAGTTGGAGATGTAAGGTTCAAGAGGGGAATGAAGAAATGTATATCATTTAAACTATGTTAAATGAACACCTAAGAATGTAGCTTGAAAACTTTACATGCTATGACAAAAGTACATTATACGTTTTTGAATATACATGCAATTGTCTTTGAATCTATTTAAAAAGACTATAAGTATGTTTTCATTTGTTTATGCAATCCTTTGTACTCATCATTAAGGGTGATGCTATTTTTAGGTTTTGGTTGTGTTAAATGTGACTAAATCCATGCAAAATTATTTCACATTTACTATAACAACATATTTGCATTACAATATGCACACATTCTCAATTCCTGCCTTGATTCTAAACATGCATGCTTCTACAATTCATTAAAACATCATAATCATGGTTATTTCATATAACCAAAATTTGTACTTCAAGATATAATTAAAAAATCTAGAAATAGAATTACATTTCATTTCCTTATTTTTTGATACTATAGAAAATTCACACAACAATATGAATATGAAATCATTACAAAAGTCTATACTTCTCTTTTTTACTGAAAATTTCAATCGAAATATAGCAAAAATTCCCATGTTTTGTTGAAATGAAATCAAACAGCAAAATCAAATTTGTGGTACATCAAAAAAAAAGTATGTAGTTCCTAGTATAAAGTACCTACATCTATTATTACTCCCAAAATTGTGTCTAGGAATGAAAATCCTTTCCCCAAAACTCTCATCTTTGGGCAATCCCCAAGTCACCATCAACATGATTCAAAACTAAACAAGAATTCAAAATTTAAACCTCAAACTCTCATCTTTGGGCAATCCCCAAGTCACCATCAACATGATTCAAAACTAAACAAGAATTCAAAATTTAAACCTCTAATGTCCAATGATCAATCCCTATCCTTAATGCCTAATTCATTTAAAACAATGTAATTAGCCTACCCATTTAACATGTTGATGTGTAGGATTGTGATTTCCATCATTGTTGGATGTTGTGTTTTCAATAGGTCTCATGAAAAAACATGCCCATGACTTGTGTGAGGCTAAAAATGGCTTACACCATGTTCTATTGAGTTGTATTCATCTTTTCATCTTGTTGTTTATAATGTTACAATTGTTTATTGATAACATCTTCTTGAGATTTTGCATGTTTTTCTTTTATTCCTACGTTGATGATGAGAATTATACCAAGGGGATTAATAAGAATTTTTTTCCCTTAAATTATCAAAATATTCATAAATCATGGACTTCAAAATCACAGTCTAGTTCTGGTTCCCAGCAGCAAGCTGCTAACACTACTTTGTTGTGTTTCCAATAGGAGCCCTGAACTCCTGAACTCTGAACCTGCATTTGATTCATTGTTGTTCCAGCTCTTGGAATTGAATTGGGAACTGGAATGCGAACAAGTCAACACTGGTTCATGACTCACTCACTATTCATCAGCAGGTGGTGGTGCAGATAGTATCTGTAAGTGTCACAAGTCACAACCCACATTGTGCAGAAGAGATGAGAGGTTCTAATCACTTCATGCTCGCTGGTTCTGGCAATCAAAGTGAACCCCACACTTCCCAGTTTGTCAGAACCAGTTTTATTTTCGCTATGCAGCAAAAATATGCTGTCTGATACAAATGTATGATTTTTTTTTTGATATTTTTCTTTTGGGAGACTGCAGATATTTTTTCTAAAGAAGGGAGATATAAGTTTTTTGAAGAAATGCAAAAAAATATGGTGGCTTTCAAAAACTTCGTCTCTTCATTTCGTACTGTTGCTCGCACACCTCCTGCTCTGATTGTGGAGCGTGGTGTAGCACATCCGATGACAATGGAGGTGAGCACTCTATTTTTGAGCCAACAAACTTGCACCCCTCTCTGGAGGATGGGTACAGTGCTGTGTTCGTTGGGTAGGAGGATGAGAAGGAGATCCTCCTCCTCTTCCCATCAGCATTCTGCAAATCTTGATCGTGTCTGACTGACATTGGAATGTCATTTCACATGTGCAGAGATTTTACAACGAGCTGAAGTATTTACTGAGCGTTGGAGTTGCACTGGCTGGTGCAGCCGTTGTGGTGAACCAAGAAATGACGAAGATGAAACTCAACGGAGTGGAGATGGAGGTGGCCCAAATTGGGCAGCGCGTGGACCAATTGGAGAAGAAGATGGATGACAAGTTTCAGTGCATGGAGAACAAGTTTCAGTGCATGGAGAAGAAATTTGAGCGCATGGAGAAGAAATTTGAGCGCATGGAGAAGAAGTTGGACAACGTGTTGAGTCACAAATCTCGGCCCTGGAATCCTTGGCGTCAGTGAAGAGTTTTTGTGAGCTGCAGGCACACACCAGGTGATCCTTCACAATCTGTAATACCTGCATTCATTCTGGATCATTTTGGAATCCTAGGCACAAAGGGTCCCCTCTATTGGTTACAAGAAAGTCAAACATCCAGATACCTCAGCAGAATGATGAATTTTTCTGTCTTCCTGAATGTCAACTTGCAGGAATATTGGCACCAGATCCTGATAGATTTTCAGGGCCAAAGAGAGGATTTTCTAGGATACTTGAAAAGCAGTGATTTTGATTTCACCATCCACAAATGAGTCATTTTGTTAATATGTACCTGCATCTAAAGGTCCTGAAGTAGAAAGGATTTCCTGTTTACCACCTGGCAGAATAAGGCCTACCCGCAAGATCCAGCCTACATCAAAAGGTTCCAGTGCATATTGAGGCCTGGTGGCACCTGCAACCACTCACAAATAAAAGTGTGAAGATGCAAGTTACTAATCCTTAGGCATGCAAAAGAGCCTGGATTCAATTTCTGGTGTGGTCTCCTGGAGTCACTATCCAGAAATAACTGCATTGGCCTGTACTCCCTGAGTTGTGCAGCTTGCACTAAGACATGAGATAACCTAACTACTTTGGGGTGCCAGTCATTGTCCACATTTTGACAGAAATAGGCAGAAAGATCAAAGTTTGGTTTGTTCCTCAGTTGCATTACCTCCACTACTACAGTGTGATGCTCACCTGTTATAGGCCCACCCTTGCTCCTGTCAGC
>Ga0116231_10009220_pt1 | contig 16790 bp, 14 predicted proteins | sample S1TSphgellanicum_2_FD_89695 | JGI IMG/M metagenome (GOLD analysis project Ga0116231, IMG submission 89695) | Host-associated microbial communities from peat moss isolated from Minnesota, USA - S1T2_Fd - Sphagnum magellanicum MG | ecosystem: Host-associated > Plants > Peat moss > Unclassified...
AAAATTAAAAAAAAAAAAAAAATAAAAAAAAAAAAAAAAAAAAAAAAAAAAAAACCCTCAATCAGCTGTCCATTTCGAAAATTGATATTATGATCCAAAATTGTTTATACAATTTCATCGAAATTGGTTTGTGTAAAATGGGTATTTTGGTGATTGTCGTTATGACAATTCTAAATTCATTTTGGATTATAATTTGTCATAGAGCAAATTCCAATTCAGAATTGTTTCCTGTTGTCTATCTTGCACTCTTTCAACAAATGTCGATTTGTATCCTCTTGTTTTTTTTACACCCTTTCAATGTTTTTTTTTGGGTCTATTCGTATTTTGTCGTGAACTTATTTAATAAATCAGACTTTCATTGGCATTTTGCTCACCAAATCAAGAATGTAAAAAAAATATTAATGAAACAAAATGACATATGGTGAAACTTACAAAATTTTATCTTTTGAAAACACAAAATTGATCATAACAAAATTATTATGTCCACAAAAAATAATTTAATTATGGGAGGGAAGAATTTTTTTTCATTTTTCCCTGATTCCCAATGTGTTTTCATTATGTTCCTTCTAAGTTCCCAATGGGTTCCCGTCAGATTTTCAATAATGTTCCCCAAGTTCCCAATGTGTTCCTCAACATGTTCACTATAGCACCTCACTTTTATCCCATATGCTTTACCAGATGTTATTATCCTCCTTTCACCTATAATTTGGTGAGTCTAAGGGGATGAACTCTATACTTCAAAATAGAACCTTTTACTTTGGGTAGTCTCCATAGTTTCATTATTGTTGAGCGGTGGGCCAATCAAATTGGCTGATTGCCCCCCAGAAAAAAAAAAAAAAAAACTTGGGGGGGTACCCATTTAATCCATAGAAGAGGGGAAAAAGTGGGGTGTTAATTTGGGCTGTTATTATTGAGCTCGCCAGACGACTTACCCAGCAGAATAGGCAGTAACTGAACGACTATTTAAATACGTAATTAAGCACGGCCTCCAGAGTCCAGACCTGTTGCACAGGACAGGACAGGTTTCCGTTGTCGTTTAAAAGAGAAACCCCCACCACTACCTACACCAACGTGTAACTACCTTAACCGAATTGTTGACTGTCCGCCGTTAACTGCAGTAACCAGCGATGGTAACCGAATGGTTATTATAGCCGTTATAGGAGACCCGGCTTTGTGCAGTTGCAATGCTAGCGGGCTTGTTCAGTGCAGTGCAAACGCTTTTGCTTCGAATCGCTTTTGCTCGTTGTCTCTCGCGCATGCTTGCTTTTGGTTGGAGCTTTGTGACCGGTCGATCTCGGCATTAATCAAACATCGATCAGTTGCGCATCCTCGACGTGAAGGTTTGAATGCTTCTGTTTTTTTCCTTTTCTTTTTTTTGGTTTTTTGTATACATGTTTCGGGTTTTTTCAGCTTTGTGTGATGCATTTTTTTTTTTTCCTTTCTTTTTGGTTTTTTGTCTCCATGTTTTGGTTTTCTTAAGCTTTTTTTTTGGTGCAGATTCTTTTAGCTTTGTGTGATGCAGCTCTTATGTAGGATGCTCGTCTTCTTGCTGCTGCATTAGCAAATCTTAGCAATGTAAATAATATTACATGCCGCGTTGCGGGTAGCAGGAACAGTGAGTTTGGCACACTCTGGTTGCAGCTATTTTAGTTCTTGTGTTCATGCTTCGGTTTTTAAGCTTTGGTTTTTTGTGCGGTTAATTTCAGCTTTGTGTGATTCAGCTAATTTACTGCAGAACTCAGACAAGTTTTCGATGCGTTTTTCTTCTTCTTCTTCTTCTTCATTTTTCCAATAGATCGTCTTCTTGCGTCTGCATTGCTCGATCTTCTTAATGTGAAGATCACATGCAGCAAAATATTCGCAGAGGAATTGAATTAGCGTTCTGTTTCTGCAAGTTTCAAGAACAGGAACTGCTGTGATTTTGGCATATTCTTGAAGTCTTCATTTCTGTATTCATGCTTGCATTTTTAAGCTTTGTTTTTTGTGCAGTTTATTTCAGCTTTGTGTGATGGAGCTTTTATACAGGAAGGCAATGGATGGATGCACTGTTTTTCTGTAGGTCGTCTTCTTGCGTCTGCATTGTTCGATCTTCTTGATGTGAAAATCAAATGCCGCAAATACTCGCAGAGGAATTGAATGAACGTTCTGTCTGTGCAGTTTTGAGAAGCTGCTGGTTCGTAGGAACAGTGATTTCGCCACATTCTTGAAGGCTTTCATGTTTGTATTTTTAAACATTGTTTTCTGTGCAGTTTATTTATGCTTTGTGTGACGCAGCTTGTATCCAGGAGGCAAGGTTTGGATGTTTTATTTTGTGTGTGTGTCTTTTTCAATATTTCAATAGCCAGTCCTCTTCTTTCGTCTGCAATGCTCGGGCTGCGTAATGTGAACACTTACATGCCGCGTTCAATCTGTTTTACTAGTTTCAGTTTTGCAGTTCTTGGTCAGAATCAGCCTCTTTTCTTGCAAGTTTTCAGGAGTATTTTCTTGGCCTGTAGGCGATATTCTCTCTCTCTCTCTCTCTCTCTCTCTCTCTCTCTCTCTTCATGAATTTATCAAGCTTTGCAAAGTTCTGTAAGTAAGTTGCAGGTTCTTCTTGCATCTTCGGCAGCTTTCACATTCTTGCAAAACTGTAAGTGTAATTTGCAGGTTCTTGTTGCATCTTCGGGAGTTTTTCAATTCTTGCAAAACTGTAAGTGTAATTTGCAGATTCTTCTCGCATCTTCGGAAGATTTTCAATTCTTGCAAAACTGTAAGTGTAAGTTGGCAGCTTAAGAGCACTTTACAGTGATCCTTTCGGATATATTATGGTCCATACATTGCTGGAAAACTGCGTCAAGATATGAGCTTCTTTTTTCCGGCGCAGCTACCTACATAGATCCAAATGACTGTCAGACACTTCTTTGAGCCCGGGATTCCAAACATCGGTTCTTGATCCGTTTTGTGTCAAGAACGTTTTTGTCAAGAACTTACAAAGTTTTGCTCCTCTTGAAGCTCCGTTCAATTTTGTTGTGATTCGTAAAGTGATTGAGCTTCGGAAACATGACATGCGATTTGTGTGCAGGTCGTTGCAAAGTTTCTCCCTGTTCTTCTCTGAGCTCACAAATGGCGTTTGGAATAGGAAGGCGAGTTTCAGCCCCGCTGTTGGGGTTGAATTTCGCATTGTACCTCATCACCGCGTGCATAGCAGGCTGGACCTTGAACCACAACATCGACGCGAGTGTTAGCACCAAACATGGCAGCTACATTGGTAGGTCCATCATGTCTTTTTATACTCCTTTGAATGGAGTTAGTTACTACTATCGTCCTAGTTTTTATTTCCTTTTTTTCGTGTGTTCCATTTTGGAATGAATGCCATGATTCCAGACCACCACCAACAAGATTTCAAGTATTGAAAGTGGAAGAAGAATTGGAATTTATGTGTGCAGGGAATGCGGCAACGTTTTACTTTCTACCCATTGTGCTGCTAGCAAGCGTGGTCGGTTTAGCATCAACGCTGGTTGGGTTCCATCACTTAAGAGTGTGGCGTACCGATAGTCTTGCAGCTGCTGCTGCGGCTTCCCTCATTGCCTGGCTCATCACTCTCCTTGCATTTGGGTACGTACCCGTGATCTTTTGAAGACCGTGCTTTTTCATTTGCCTCTGGCGATGATCCAGTTTGATGTTCAGTCTTAAAAGTCTTGAGCGACAAACAGGTGTGGACACTGGACACCTCATTCCTCCCTCTCTCAGGAGGAGCTTTTGTTCTGCTTATTAAAATAAAGCCTGAACTTTTCTCAAAGCTTGGTGAAGAAAAATCTTTTTGCAAACAATGCCGATTTATGATGGTGAATGGTGAAATTATCTGCAGACTTGCTTGCAAGGAGATTCATATTGGTGGCCATCGCTCAAGAAAGCTGGTGAGAGAGGCCCACAACTTTCTTAACAGTTGCATTTGCTTCCTGTATGTATGAGACAACTTTAGTTTTATGGGTGTGATGGGTTCTACGACTAGATCATGTCTTGGGTCATGGTGAAGGCTGAGGCTGGAAGAGTTTTGCTGCTGGCTGGAAAATGTGAAACAGAAAGTGGTGGAGGCGTTCACAGTGATCCTGGCAGTCTTTGAGCTGCTGTATTTGATCTCACTGCACGCTGGCATCTTGGGAGGTGAGTATGGGCCTTCCTACACCAACAACAACAACACGAATGCCACTGCCACCGTTCCAGCTGCCGCAGTCAGTGAGAAGCATCTCCATGGCACAGCTGCTGCTGCAGCTGTCTGATCATCATCATCACACAGAGCTTCACAACTCCAAATCAATCCATGATGTGCTTCTTCTTCTTCTTCTTCTTCTTCTTTTCAATTTCAATACTGCCAACAAATTCAGCTGCTGCTTTCATCAACAACAGTGGCATTCAATCAAATTCGCCTTGAAACAGACCAAGAAACAGGAATTTTCTGACATCCTCTAGAAAAAGTTGAGGTCGTCCCCCCTTCAACTACTTCCAGTGATCATCAGCATAAAAGAAATACCTGCCGATGATGATGATGATTGTTGTTGATGGGTTTGGGTGAATGGAACTCACAGTGTACATTTATGCAGAAAAGAACTTCATTGATTTCTGTTGAAAGAAGAGGGGAACTCACACTCTTTCTCTGTAAGGGCAATTGTACTTTGGTAAACCTCTCAGGGAAAGTAGTAGTCTAGACACAGAGAAAGAGCATAACCAACTATTTGAAAACTATGTGAGTGAACTTCTTTCTCTCTTTATATAGCCAGGAGCAGACAGACTATGAATAAATTTTCTTTCTTTATAGCCAGAAGCAAACAGAGAGAATGGGTGCACAACAAAAGTAATACATACCAGATCTTCTTTTCCTACTCAGAGATCCAATACTCATAACACAAGTTATTAGCATTGGGCTTTCACAGACAAATCTTACACACCAACAACATACATTCAACTTCCTCCATCATCATCCCCACACATTAACATTTATATAAACTGGAGAATTTACACTCTTCTTTTGCACATCAATGATTTCGGCTACTACATCTGTTGCAACTACTGAAGAAGTACATTTGATAAATTTTGTAACCCTGCAAATTTATGAAGAGAAATTTTTTAACTAATTTATGAAAATGGAAAATAGATGAAGAGAATTGAACTTGTTTAATAATAGCATGATAATGAGTAACTTCAAAAACTTAATTGAGAAATTGTCAACTTATTTTATTTTAGTTTTTATATTTTTTTGAGAAAAACTATTTATTAATTGTTTCCTTTTGTTTGTCATGCTTAGGTCTCCCAAACCATGACACTTCATGCTTTGTGCTTGGTATCTTCAGAAAGCTCTCAATGAATAAGGGTGCACCAACTTGGTTTGAGACAATTTGGAGCAATGGTGTGAAAGCCATGGATTATTGAATCATTTTCTCAATGAAAATTAAATAAAATTGAAATTGAAAATTGTATTGGAATTTCAAGGCTTCATGGTTGTTGGAAAGACTTCAGTGAGTCAGATTTAATAGAGTTTATTCACAATGTTTAGAGCTAAGGTGCGAAAGATATTGATTTTTGTGGGTTTTGTTCAATATTCAATAGGTTTTGAATATTGAACAATATTTTCCAAAAAAATCAACAAAATTGAAACTAAATATTTTAGAGAAATTTTAATATTCTTAAAAAGCCTCTTGGTAAATGGGATTTCTTGGAGGTGATTTCATAATTTTTTGACCTCAAGTGGTGGACACATTGAATTTTAAATGAAATTAATTTTAAGTTAAAATATTTTTATTCACAATTGATATTTCCCATGAATGCCCTATTCACACTTGGGCCAATGGTGCAAGCCACATTAGTTGTGGTTATGTACTATAATTGGTTCTTTGATTTTTGGAAGCTACAATTATGAAAGAACCGCCTTGATAACCGTCAGGGGTCTGTTATAATATAGCCACTTGTTTTTGACACATTTTTCATTTTTCCTACCTAAAAAATATGATTTAGACACATAAAAAGGATTTTTGTGAAAACAATGGGCCTATTCATCAATTTTTTTAAAATAATAATATTAAATCACCATATTTGTACAAAAGGTTCTTGTAGGTAACCAAAATATAAAAGGATTCTTAATTTTATTTTTTCTACTTTCATTATTGTTCCATGGCCAAATTTGGGTAAATCTTCTTGTGGATGATGGCCAATTTGGCTACACCACAAAATTCCCCAAATTTTTTATTTTTTTAAAAACCCTGTTTGTGACTTGCTCTTCCCCTACACTTTTATGATATGAAATTAATATAAAGCATCATTTAAAATTTAATTTTTAAAGAAAAAAACAGAGATTCTTAATTTACTATTGAAACCCTAATTGCACATTCCATAGGTCTTCCAGATTTGTCATTGAGGGTTTAAAGCCATTTAGGGTTTAAGGTTTTTGTCCTTTAGGTTTTAAGGTCATTCAGGGCTTAAGGTTTTCGTCGTTTAGGAATTAAGGTCATTCAGGCTTTAAGGTCATTTACGGTTTAAGGTTTTTGTCATTTAGGTTTTAAGGTCATTTAGGGCTTAAGGTTTTCGTCAGTTAGGGCTTTTGGTCATTTGGGGTTTAAGGTTTTTGGTCATCTAGGGGTTCGGGTTTTTGTCGTTTAGGTTTTAAGGTCAATTAGAGTTTAAGGTTTTTGTTATTTAGGGTTTAAGGTCATTTCGGGCTTAAGGTTTTCGTCGTTTAGGTTTTAAGGTCATTTAGGGTTTAAGGTTTTTGTCGTTTAGGTTTTACGGTCATTTAGGGTTTAAGGTTTTTGTCGTTTAGGTTTCACGGTCATTTAGGGTTGAAGGTTTTTGTCATTTAGGGTTTAAGCTCGTGTGCGAGGAGAAAAACGTTGCGTGAAGAAAGTGCGGGGATCTATCGAGTTGGTGGGTGGATTCTCGAGCAATCGAGGATTGGGCCTCGTGATTCATCTTGGGTTTGGGGATCCAAGAATTCAGAATTTGAAAGTGAAGTCGAATTCTGATGAACAGTTTGCAGCAAACCTGCGATTGAATTTTTTCTCCCCTTGATTTGGAGTTTGGGATTTTTTAAGAAAATCATGGAAGAGCTTTTGAGCTTGATAGATTCTCCTCGGCATGGATACATACATGTTTGTGGGTATGTATGCAATGGAGGTATGAGATCGATGTTGTCACGGATTTTCTGCTGGTAAGAAGAAGAAGAAGAACAAGCTCGGGTTTTTGTGTATTGATTATGGAGGGTGAGGAGTGCTCAGTTTGTGGGGAAGGGAGGTTGACGCTAGATCCCGTTTACGGAGTGATAGCGTGCGATGTGTGTGGGAGGGTGGTGAATGAGATGGAGACACAATTGGCAAGCAAGCACCAGATGGGACATGTGATGGAACGGGGAGGTACGTTTGTGGCAGCAGAAGACACTGGAGCAATTGCAGCAGGAGGTGTTTCTGTCTATGGAGATGGGTCCGCTGCAAACCTCCATCGCAACTTCATCAATCGCCAGGAGATGAACAAGGTTGGTTTTCCATGGACTATTCAGCCAGTACTACCACGACCACCATCAAAGAAAATTTTAGGGTTTTTTTGTTGTGTCATGAAATTTGGTGGGTAGAAATTGGTTTTAGTCTGTCTTCAAGGGGGGATTTTTTCGCAGATGGAGGTGATGAAGACTATGCGGCGGATCACTTCTGTGTTGCGAGTTCCAACAGAGAAAGTGAGAGATGTGAAATTCATGTTGGAATCGGTGTTGGAGAATGAGTGGGGTCAAGGGCGATGGATAGAGATTCTTGTGGGTGCATGTATCTACATTGCTATTCGGCAGAGCCAGTTGCCTCTCACACTTCTCGAGGTTGCGGTATGAAAAAGCCTCCATTATTCACAGAATCTGTTGCAATTTTTATCAAACATTCCTGACACCATGTGGATTAGGGTTTAGGGTGTGGCATTCCAACTGCCTTCTTTTCCATCTTTCAATTGTCCAGGATGTGATGTTCCTATTCATCTTGAGGACAAACTTGTTTTTCTTCTTTCTGCAGGCAACAGTGGACTGCAATGTCGTGGAGCTGGCTCAAATGTATCAACGTGTGCTTAAGGCTCTTGAGATAGACTTGGTATGTTGATTTTGCATTTCTTCTTTGGAATGCAGAATCTGGCTTCTAAATATCAAAGGTGTCATGTAATCCGATTGGTATTCAAGACCACCCATAGTGGTAGTTCTCAGAGCTGATTCCTAAACTTAATGTGATACAAAGTGTTATTCTCACCATTTGTCATGGGTGGTTGGTGTGGCAGCCAGATACAGATCTGGTTGTGTTTTTGGATCGTGCAATCTCCACACTGTCCACTGTTAAGGTGCAAGATCACTACAGACAGACCCACTCTTTTCAGTTGCTTCATGTAACACGATTCAAGCCCATCATTGTGGTTTGAATGCCACAGAAAACCTTGTCTTGCTTGTGAATTGCTTGCAGCTTTCTCATTCTTCATTTTCTATGTGCATAGCTGTTGACATGTAAACCTTAGCTTGATGTGTGTGGGTGCTTGTTTCTGAACAGAAGTTAGGCAAAGATATGACACGCCAGTTATCAAAGCAGGGGGGACTTCTTTTGGAATGTGCACGAGAGTGGTTCATTAGCACTGGTCGTCGACCCCTTCCGGTAAGTGCTGTTCACTTTCTTTGAGTGACTTTGTTGCTTCAACTCTGTAATGCCATTGTGACGTTTGTAGGTTGTTGGATCAATGTGGGAAATAGTGCAAATCTCTCATCTTTCTCTCTGGCTCTCATCTACTCCTCTGTATGCAAACTGGACACAGACAGTGGCTGCAAGGCTATTAGATACAAAGCACTCATCATGATTAGTCTCTTTGGTCCTACCTGTCTCTCACATTTAGTGCTCACACATTTTACGCTTCCTCACACAACATTTTGCTAATCTTCTGTAATCTCTAAGTGCTAGCTGTGCTTTTGTACTTCTGAGAGATCTACAATCAGACCATACATTTCTGGTTGAAAGACTTGCTTCTATGATTTTTTTTCTTTTCAAAGTAACTGGGTTCTCTGCTCAGGGAAATGACGATGTTGTGGTGTAGGTTTGCAGGTTGTTGCAGCAGTGCTTGCTTTGGTTTTGGATGCCAATCAGGTTGTCTTCCTCTTGTGCTTCCCTCCCTGTTGATTACAGTTTTTTTTTTGGGGGTTTATTTGAGGAATTGCTGTCTGTAGTATACTCTATATTCTAGTGGGAATGAGAGTGGGACTGCATTTGCTTGCTAACTGTGGGCATGTGTGGTTTTTTCAGATAGATGTCAACTTTGATGAAGTTGTTCGTGAGCTTTACAGCAATAATGAGACTAGCAAAGCTCGTCTTAAAGAACTACAGGTGCAGTCAGTACCCTTCTATATCTGGCTACCAGAGCTGTTGATATTCCAGTTAGCCAGTTGGCTCATTGATGTGGGAGTATTCTTTTTGCACACAAAAGGAAAAACAAATTCAAGCAGTTCATTGCACAATTTCCATGGTGACTAATGCCCATGTCAAATTCATTGGAAACTGCTGATGAGTTGAGAGTGGACAACATCCTCAATTCTGCAATTGATGACACAACCCAATGAGGCAGAGTCCAATTTTCTCACTGTGTCCTTGACAGTGCTCTAGGCAACCTTACTCATTTGAATTCAAACAGGAAGCACTGGTGGGAGTGGGGAAAAATCTACCCTGGGGACAAGACATCACAGTGAAGACCTTGCGACACCACATGCCTTTCCTTCTCCAGGTAGTATTCCTAGTATTTCTTATATCCAGCTCTTAGAGTGTTTGCAGTTGTAGAACATGAGTAAAACCCTAACCCTAAACCATAAACCTGAGTTTTATGATGATTGTATTAGCTTCAGTTCTGGGTTGTTGGCATAAATCTTAGGAGCTGACATCCTAGTTTAGATCTTGAGAACCTGCCATGGCTATGTCTTCATGCTCTTTTACACAGAACAAGTGCTTTTTGAAATATTGGGCATGGAGATGATCATAATCTGTGTGTTTCTTTGCTATTGTGCAGTATTTGGAAATGGATATGAAGTGCAAAAAGAAGAGAAGGTCAGCAGTGCTCACATCTACCTCAACAGAGGGGATCACTGTGACATCAAATTCCAAGCAAAAGGATGTTCATCACGCTAAGCGCCTTCAAACAGGGACTGAAGTTTCACTGGTGGCAGAACTTCAAGAACAAGTGATGTCATCAGAACAGTACAGGACTAAGACAAGTAGTGAAGGGAAAGCAGGGAGCATTAGACCACCACCATCAGACCAAGAAGCACATACACCAGAACAACCTACTAGTGTAGAGCTTCAGCTGTTGAGGGTGATGAAGATGAAGCAGGCAGAGTGGGAAGCCTTGCCACCATCGTTTCTTGCTAGTCGAGAAGCACGGAACAGGTATTGATTCTGTTACTGGCGTTCTTTTTTTCTCCCTCCTCCTGGCCCCTCATGCTTGTTCACACAATCATTATCATTCTCATTGGAATCTAAGGTTATCAACCCATGCTTCTGACTGAGTATGGTCCACTTTCCAGAGCTTGAGAAAGAGATTCATTTGTGGATTTGCAGTGCTACTCAGATGAGAGAGAGCTGCTCAATGAACATGTTGTTACAATGTGAATGTGAAATAGTTCTGAGACTGATCTTCCAGAAATGTTTGGGGCTTGATGCTGGGCAGGCGCTGTGCCAAAATCAGTGCAGCAAAGGACCGGATTTCCAAGGCCAAAAAAATGCTTGTCACTCAAGTACCCAAAAAGAGGAATGAGCCATTGACTTCAATTCCACAAAATGAGGTACCAGTGGACACTTCTGAGCATTCAAAGGTGGCACCCCGTGGCAGTTCTGGACAAGAATCAGAACTGTCTATTGATTGGGAGGACCTTCTCATTGAGTACCTTATTCTGGGTGGGGTGAGTCCTCTTCATGTCTCTTCATTCAACTTGTGCTTTTTGGTGGCTTTTCCTATCATTTAGATGAGAATATAGAGTTTCTTTCTCTGTGTGTCCTTTCAGTAAGATGTAAACAATCATTCTACTTAACATCCTCATTATGTTCTTGCAGGCAGATATGACAATGCTTGAAGATGGGTATTACAAGTCCAGTCTTGCCCTTCACCCTGTCCAGAGTGCAGAAATGACAAACATCAATGACAATGAACTCATGCAGTATCTCCGTAGCAAAACAGAGGTCTTGCATACTACTTCATCTGCAATTATTTTCTGTCCAAACTGACTTAGGGGTTTAAGTATGTATGGCTACAATATCGCACCAAGTTCTTAAGAAAAGCATTTTCTCTGCAACCTGAGGGATGGGTAGGCTTTTGGCATGGGGTCATCAAGCCCCATGGTTTATTCATCTAAATATGTTTTGTGATTCCTATTTGCATTGTGGTTTGTGGCAGGTGAAGTTGCTATGCGAAATGGAAGGTGAAGGCAAATTTTGATAACCTTAGTGTAAACTTTTTGGCAATTATGGATGAAATTTTTTGAGGACAATGAAGTTATCCGCAAAGTAAAAAAAACACAGCACCTGTACCCCCTGTTTGGTCATAAAGGGGGTGAGATTTCTAAAAAACAGTGGAAAAAAGTACACTGGGCTTGAATGGGGACTGAAACTCAGATTAGCATCAAATTTGGTGCGAATCTGAGTTTCATCCTGTCTTTTTTTCTTGATTGCCTTCAACCAATCACTGTTGTTGCTGCGTGTACTGCAACTATAAATATTTCCAAACCTTAGTTCCTGGCATCTACTGTAACGCGTGAGGGCAACCCGTGGCTACGCCACTCCAGCCACCCGTGGCACCTCGCCCGGCCCCCCGCAGCGGCTGCCCTGGCCTGTTTTTTCAAAGAACAGGAAGCAGGCGGCTCTTAGGGTCTGAAATATTTAATTTTTAAAATTAATTAAAAAAAAAAAAACAAATTTAGTGGTGGTGAGTAAAAGAGTGTATCCTTGTTTCAGGACACTAACGACGGGTTTTCTCTCTAAGGATCTCGTTTCAGGTCCTCAATGACGGGTTTTCTTTCTGGGAATCTCGTTTCAGGTCCGTCTTGGGGTCTGGATCAAGTACTGAGAATCTCGATTCAGGTTATCGAGGGTTCTGGTCACCTCAGTTCAGGTCCTTGAAGCTGTCAGTTGGATAATAACTGTCACAGAGATCGAAATTCTCAAATCAAGAAATTTCTCAACTTACTCGGCCCCCCTCCCCTTCTACAAAGCACATGACAGGGAACGGGCAGTGACTGGAATAATTTTTTAGGCACTGCCCAGATAGACAGACAGACACTGTAGCTTTAATCTACTGTAATCCTGAGTTCCATAAAATTTCATTTCTTTGCATATGACATTTACAAAGGTTGAAAGATGGGTTGGGGGATGAATGAAAGGCTCAAAAGGAGAGTCACTTTATGGATAACTCTAATGTATAATATGAGTGAACTGGGATAACATAACCATGGAATGGATATTTGCAAAGCTATGTGTGTTCAGTGCTAGCCAAAACGATGTTTGGGCCTCTTCCTGTTGCTTTTGGAAATACAACAGAGACCGAGGATGCAGATGAAAATATTATGATGAATAAACCACTGGTCTTCCTGTTGCTTCTGGATATGCAAGAGAGATTCAAGAATGGCACACAGATGTTGTATAACAGTTTGCCTAAATTTTGGGTCGATTATCACACACTTATTTAAACACCCACCATCAGGAGCTAATGAAGTCAGTGGGTAGTCATGGTAGCTCATCACTGTTATCTATGATGAAGGTGATGGTCTGACTCTGTGTGAGAAACTCTCACAAGGTTATGACTGCATGCACTGTTATCTTCCACTAGTCTTTGTGTAGAACACTCTACACCTTTTAGGCTTAGACGCGTGCTTCTACTGGGCAAGCTGATAAGAATTGAAGCTTGACTTCACAAGCTTGCTGCAGGATGAATGAGGATACTAGTAGGTTTTTAAATAGTCTAGCTATTTCTTGTCTGTTATTCAATGTCATCAGTCTTCCTGTTCCTTTTGTAAACGTGACAGAAAAACACAAGATTCAGATTTTTGTAGTATTGTTTACTTGAAATTTTGAGTAGTTTATTACATATATATCTACACCCATCAGTGGGAGTTGCCAAAGATGGTGAGTAGTAATGGCAACCAGCACTGGTATGCAGGCTGAAAGTGACAATCTGATATTTTATTAGTGAAACTCACAAGGTTATGACCATGCTCCTTATTTGTCTTGGGTATGATCAGAACTAACAAGAATGGTTACCTTTCACATGTTAATGTGGAATTTTGTCTGCAAATTCATAGAAATTATTTTGAGTGCTCAACAGGGTGTTACTCTGAACTGTTCATTTTTTGGTAATTACATGGAACACTTCCTATTTTGACTCTTGCAGGTTTGAACTTGTGATAAAGGGCAAAGCCATTATGTGATAAGCTGCTTACTATATACAGTCACGCATGGTTTGTTCAAGACTGTTGAATGATCCTAATTTTGTAGACCTTTTCTTTTGTGCTTCATTCTCCTAAGCAAGTTGAGCAACCCCTTTTTCAACATTGCTTGTCCTGCCAAGGTGGACAGTTGTCACCTTACCTGACAACCTTGCATGTGCATGATCTTGGTCAAGATCTTGATCAAGTTAATACAAAGTTTTAAATCTAGTCAATACAGCCATGTGAGTTCTCCACAAGTATTGAAATATGACATTTCATTTGGTTTTCAGTTTTTGAAATTTACAGTTTGCATGAGTCAATTGCTTTCTTGTGGGTCTGAGATTCTGTGTTCAAGTGAAGCAAGTGTTACACTGTAATCTTCCGTGACATCAATCTTATATATTAAAGCAACAGTGGTGTCTGTCTGTCCGGGCAGTGCCTGGAAAATTTTTCCACTGGAAATTTTTTCCAGTCACTACCCGTTCCTGTGGTGTGCTTTGTAGAAGGGGGGGGGGCCGGGTAAGTTGAGGAATTTCTTGATTTGGGAATTTCGATCTCTATGACAGTTATTACCCAACTGACAACTTCGTAGACCTGAACCGAGGTGGCCAGAATCCTGGATAAAGGACCTGAATCGAGATTCTCAGTACCCGGTCCAGACCTCAAGACGAACATGAAACGAGGTTCCCAGAAAGAAAACCTGTCGTTAGGGACTTGAAACAAAGTTCTCAGAGAGAAAACCCGTCGTTAGGGTCCTGAAACGAGGATGCACTCTTTTACTCACCAACACTAAATTTTTTTTTTTAATTAATTTTTAAAATTAAATTATTTCTCTGGGGCCTTGACCTAAACCCTATATGCGTGCACTCTTTTACCCGTGGTGCTTCAGACCCTAAGAGCCACCTACTTTCTGTTCTTTGAAAACATGCCAGGGCAGCCGCTGCGGGGGGCTGGGCGAAGTGCCACGGGTGACTGGAGTGGCGTAGCCACGGGTTGCCCTCACTCGTGTTATAAGGATAGAGCCTCTCATGGTCACACCATCTTGTTTGGCGATGAGAAAAGTGACATCAATGTTATCAAGATAGAGCCTCTCATGGTCACACTATCTTGTTTGGTGATGAGAAAAGTTTTGGGGAGTTCATGTTACTTGTTTTTGGTTTTCAAGATCAGGTCATGGTTGCTGGTTTGCACTTGGTGTTATGGAGGTTTTTCATCTGTGTTGTATGGTGTTTGAGGCGAGAAGGTGATGATGAGACTAGTATTGTTGAAAATAAATACGGGATGCTAGTTCTTCTGCGATGGCTCTGTAGTTCAATGAAAAAAGGAAAAAAGTTAAGTGAATAACTTGCATTCTTAAGGGCAGTTCAGTTTTTGTGATAGAAATGTGAGAAGAAAGTTACATGAGTTCCATGCATGGTTGTGAGATAGGTCTAAGTTCAATTGTCAAATTGAAAAGCACAATGAGAGGACTCTTATGAGCAACAAAGCAACTCATAACATGTTTTACCCAAGAGTGAAGGGCTAGATGCACACCAACCAATGTGTCTCAAATACATCGATACAAGAATTCATGATTTTTTTAAATTGAAAAGTAAACCTAAAAATGACTCATTTTGAAACTTGGTCAATTTCACCAACTAGTCATTTTGAACATGTTTTGAACAAGTCATTTTGAACATGTCTAACTTGATTGGTGCAACTTTTTAAACCAATTAAATGATAGATATATTGAAAGGTCGCAATGGATAACAAAATTTGAACAAAGAAAAAGAAATCTATAATTTTATAATTTGTCCTTCTCAAATTGATGTCCAAAATTATTATTGTTATTATTATTATTCATTTGTGAATAATTCAAAAACAATTGGCCATAAGTACTTGGGATAAGTTAAGTACATTACATTAGGTAGGTGCGGTTACTTGACAAGTAGGTACATAATTAGGTAGGTAGGCTAGGTAACTAGGTAGACTAATTTAGTTAAATAAATAGTTGGGTGAAAACATGATAAGGTACATTAAAAAAAGTAGTTCACTTAAAATGCAATTTAAAAAGTCATGTTTTCCACATAAACATAAGAATTTAGTAGATTTTTGAAATTTATATCAGTAAGAATATAAGACCATATCAAGGACATTGAATTTATGGTAAATTGGAATTTTTTCATTTTTTGCAAGGTTGGGACAAAAGAAAATTGAGATTGTATTTGTTTCAAATATATTTGAATGCAATTTAAAGATGTGATTCTTCAACCTTATTATGATAAAATAAAATATTATTCTCATGTTAATCAAGGAATTAAATGTCTTTCTACTATCAATATGAATGGGATTATTTATGATTGCTTGTCTTATTTTTTGACAAGGAATAATGAATTGTCTATTTATCATTTTGCACCTACTAAATAAGTAATTTGCTTGAACTAAGCAATGTATTACGTACATAAACTAGGTACGTAGGTAGAATAGTTAGGTAGGATCTTAGGTAAATTGTTAAACTAGGCATGTATGTAGCTATTCAAGGTAAGAAGTTATGTTTGCTGGTAAATTATGCAAGTAATTAAGGTAGGTAAATAGCTTAAATAATTAAATTTAACTACCTACATGAATTGGTAAAAATAATATGTTGTTTGTTAAAAATGTGATGCAATGGTAAAGATTTGATCTTTCGATGTAGAGGTGAAAGGTTCAAGTCTACACACTTGTAATCTATTTCTAAATATATATGGACTTCTTAGCCTAGCTTAATTTATTACATTAAAATACCTTTAATTACTTATTTTACTTACCTACTTAATGTTTTACTTATGCAATAGGTAAGAAAAAATAATAAAAATTGATTAGGTTTGTTTGGATATGTCACCAATTTTACATTGTTATGTTCTCATGTTCACAATTGTTATCTTACAAATTCCCTATTGTTAAAGCAACATTGTCAAATTTTCAATCAAGTCTATTTTGTCCTACAAATTGTCCAAATAATATTCAAATTACAAAATTTTATTAATTTATGGGCTATCCAATTCATGAAACTCATTTAATTCTTTTATGTCTAACTTTTTACCAATTGCTTTAAATGTCCATTAATTGCATATTTAAAAAAAGATTCAAATTTTTTGTTTTATTTGAAGTTGTTTCTTGATGGTTGTTTTGACCTTGAGATAATCCTCAATCTTCAAACAACCATTAACCCCTAGAAACCAAAAAAAATGACCCTTTTTAATCAAATAAATTCTTATGACAAAATTTTGTTAGATGAAATCATTTATATAAATTGATTTGCCTATCAATTCCATTTTGTACCCCACCCATATCTTTTGTATTGACAAAGGTTTTTTTTCAAATGTATTATAGG
>Ga0116231_10009221_pt1 | contig 16790 bp, 14 predicted proteins | sample S1TSphgellanicum_2_FD_89695 | JGI IMG/M metagenome (GOLD analysis project Ga0116231, IMG submission 89695) | Host-associated microbial communities from peat moss isolated from Minnesota, USA - S1T2_Fd - Sphagnum magellanicum MG | ecosystem: Host-associated > Plants > Peat moss > Unclassified...
ATCACGTCTGAGTCTTCCCATTGCTTCTGGAAATGCAACAGAAACTCAGGATGCAGATTGTGTATAATGGTTTGCCCAAGTTTTTGGGAAGATTATTATATGCTTATCTACACCCACTGTTGGAAGCTGATGAACTCAGTGGGTAGTCATGGCAGCTTGTCACTGCTGTTCGTCATGAAGGTGATGATGGTCTGTCACTTTGTGAGCAACTCTCATGAGGTTATGACTGCACTCATTGTCGTGTTACCTATAATTGTTGTTGTGGAGATTTCTCTGCAACTTCATCAAGCTTGATTCCAGAACTCAATGTACTAGAACTTCTGATGAGTAGTAGTCACATTTGGTATGAGCAGTTCAATCTTCTGAGAATACTACTACTGTATACAAGAGGCTTACCATTGTATTCTTATGTGTGCATATTACAGGGGCTTGACAACTACTAGCTCATGGTGAAGAATGCCCTCTAAAATTGGTACCATTTTCAGAACTCTTTCATCAAGTACAGGAGTTCTTTCCCACTAATGAACTGGAAGTTGTGTTTTCTAGGAAAGCTGAGCATTTTTTATTCTCGGCTTCTTCAGACAGCAAGTGAACTCACTTGTTGGGACCCCATGCGAGATGATGGGTGTTGTTGTTCAGAAGTGAAACCAAATTCAGGATGTTCAAACTTCAACAACCGTGCGATCTCTAGTTTTCAAGTTCCACATTTTGAGTTTGGAGAAAAAAACAAACCAGATAGCTTGGTTTGAGACACTACCACCTTTGATACTCTGCATACTTTTGCAAACAAAAACAGAACTTCAGTGTTTGCTTTTTCAAGAACATGAAGGTTGTAAGGTTGTAGGTTCTTGGCTTGAGATTGTTTGTGTTTGGACTTCAAACATCTGATCTTGATTGCTTGGCTTGAGATTTTTTGTGTTTTGGTGTTTCAAACATTTGATCTGGATTGTGTGTGGTTTGAGTTTTTTTGCGTCTTGATATTTCCAGCATTTGATCTTGATTGCTTGGGTTGAAATTGTTGTCTTTTATTTTGAACACTTGATCTTTGTTTGCTTACTCTGTGGAGGACGCTCCTCTCTTCTTGCACAACAGTTCAATGCAGTCTTCAGTGCAGAGTTGTAAGTAAATTTGTTGGCAGAATGGTTCACTGAGGTTTCCAGGTTTCAATCCTTCAAGGTTTCCGTGTTTCAATCCTAAGGTTTCCGTGTTTCAATCATTTAAGGTTTCTGTGTTTCAATCCTTCTCGAGTTTGTTTTTCTTTCTTTTTCCCCTGTTGTTTGGAATCATTTCTATCAAGATTGGGTTTCTTTTGTGCTTGCTCTTCAACGGCCTTGAGATTTTATGTGCAAGCAGTTTATTGCAGAAGCTTGTGGTCAGAGTGTGTGTGTGTGTGTGAGAGAGAGAGAGAGTTCTCCAAGAGATTCTGGATCTGTTTGTGGTGAGAGTGGGAGAGAGCCCCAAGACATTGTGGATCTGATGCAGAAGTCTGGTGAGAGAGGAGAGCTCCAAGAGATTCTGGGTTTATTGCAGAAGTTTGGAGAGAGAGAGAGAGAGAGAGAGTGAGCTCTCCAAGAAACTGTGGATATATTATATTGCAAGTTGAAGAGGATCTATGATAGCTGGTACTTACTGAAGGGTCTTATTGAGAGCCTCAAAGAAGCATATCTCCTGGATTGACAAAAAGAGGAGCATGATGCCAATCTTGAGCTTTGAGACGGCCCAAAGCTGAAGGAAGAAGGCCGAAGGAAATAAATGTGTCATAGACAAAATCATGGTGTGATGTTCCCAGAAGAACTGCATCTGTTGGTGTTCATGAGGATCTTAATAGCAGCAGGATCATCTCATGCAACTCACTGAAGCTTTGGTTTTCTTCCTCCCGGTTGTGGCCATAGATAAAACAAGGATCCATGTTCAGAGTGCCCAGAAACAAATATTTTGTGCTCGAAATAGGGAGGAAATAGTCTTGTCGAAGCTCTGGTTTTCTCCCTAGTCGTTGCCATAAATTGAAGATGATCCACAATGTCTTGGAGCTCTCTCCCACTCTCACCACAAAAGCTTAGGATTGCCAGAAACAATGTTCTGTGATCGAAATAGCAAGCAATAGAGTATTATAGCAACAAAGCTTGCACCATGAAGCCTGTTATCGTCGTCGTGATCATCATCTTCGTTCATGAAGAAATCAATCGTGCACACAAGACCTCGTCCTTGGTACATTCTCCTTTGTACTGTGCGTTTGTTGAGTCTCTTTCTGGTACGAGAACTATTGCCGCTGGTTTGTTTCTAGACTAAGCATTGGAAGACGAGGAGGAGTAAATCCTCGCACTTGTGTTGGTGCACAAGTCACAAACTCACAGATCGATCGAACTTGTAAGAACATGAAGAAAATGGAGAGCATAATGAAATCGAGGGAGCTCTAAGAAGAAAAAGAAGAAGAAGCTGAGATCGAGAAACAAACTCTAATTCATTCTTCATTGTTGCTTGTGCAGACCAAGCTGATGAGGAGAGAGAGGTCGATGCAAAACCTGCTATTGTTCCACTAGTGTGGGAAGAAGTACGCACACATGTCGTGTTCGCTGCATCTCCATTGTTGCTTGCTCGCTTTGTACTTATCTGTTGACGGACACTCTGAACTTTCCTTGTGCAGCAGACGAAGCTCCGTCTCCCCGATCCTTCAGAATCTGCAACAGAAATCAAAGAAATCCGTGCAAACCGCGACCATGAGACGACGCTACAAAACTCAGCGAGGCACATCTTTCACCGAGCAAGGCACATCTCTCTCTCTCTCCCGGCACATCTGTCTCTGTCTTTGTCTCTCTCTTTTCGTTACGGAAAAGTGAAGATTCATTCCTGGAAGATCCATTTCTGCCAGTTGTCTGCGAGAGACGAGTGGCAGCACCAGGCAAACCAGGATCCTCTGCTTCTTCTTGTGGGGTCCACAGAGAGAAACTCTGTGCAATTTGCAGTAATTCTTCGTCCTCACCTGAAATATCCGGAGCGACCGCCGGCGAGAAGTATGCATCTCTCTCTCTCTCTCTCTCTCTCTCTCTAACTGTGAGGCGCAAGGCAAAAGGTGAAGCAAAACAAAACTGACACCATACAGTCCGAGAATCTCCTCAAGCCGCGTCACATATTCGTGTTGTTCCAGGGGCATGAGCCACAATCGAGAGGCTTTGTGGTAGGGGATAAGCTACGGAAGAGTGCTTACGGTTCTCGTTTCTCTTTGAAGAAGCGGTTTAGGATGATGCTGCTGCGTTGTTGTGATGATCGCAAAGAGAAGAAACTGGAGAAGAGGAGAAGGATTTGTTCTGAAGGATTGTGTGATTTTTTTCTGCCTGAAACGATGACAACAACAACGACAGACAGCTGAATTTTTGTCAGCCATCTGCATCTGCTCTTATTGCAGAAGAAATGGCATTGGAGGCAGAAGAACATCATACGCCAAGTCTTTGAAGAGAACAACAACTGTTGTGAATGTCACAAATGAGAAACTTCATGCTGCAGTAGGTATGATGCAGCAGCAGCCAGACTCACTTTCTCTAGTTATCAATCAAGGGAGGATGATGATGATGCAAATCTGTAATACACAGAAAAATCCTTTTGCATCTGCAACAGTAGTCAATTTGCAACGGCAGCCACAGCAAAAATTTCCTCAAAAGAAGAAGAAGAAACTCCTGTTGCTTGTGACGAATCATCCTCCCCTGCCACCAGATTGGTCTGTAAACAAGCATCCTCTTGCACCTCTGTCAACAACGTCTTTAAGGAGAGGATCTTCTTATGTGAAGAATAACTGTGGAACAACAACCTCAAACTTGTCATCATCACTGAAGAAGAAAGCATCTGTCATCTTGCATCATCACCCTGCTGCTGCCAGGACAAAGGAGTCACCATCATCATCAGCATCAGCATCATCTGCTCCATTACGACATCAACAACAACAGGAAACCAAGCTTTTGTCTGTTCTCAACGATTGCTTGAAGCAATGCAACTGGCGTGTAGCTTTGGATGTACATATACTCTTACCCCCAATGGTGCTTGATGTCTGATCTGCTGCTCTTGATGTTCTCTTGATGATGCCAAAGGTTTGCATCTGCAGACACCCAAGTACTTGTTTGAGGTTTTCATGGCAATGTGCTTGTTGCATTTGTTGTTGTTGCTGCACCTTGGACTTGTTTCTGAAATGGCAGAAGCACTGTGGTATCCATTCAACAGGTGTTTACAGCTCTGAAACAGGAAGAAGGGTACAAGGCCAGTGTACGTGTGTACACAGTCATGGTGCGCATCATGGCAAAAGGCAAGCAAGCTCACCGGGCACTCCAGCTGTTCCAGGAGATGCAGGCACAGGGATTCCATCCTGATGTTTATGTATTCACAGCTCTTCTAGATGCATACGGGCGGATGGGTATGCTGGAGCAAGCACTGTCAGTGTTCAAGCGCATGAAAGCAACTCCAGCTTGCCGACCGAATGCATTTGCATATGGTTGCATGATGGCTGCTTATGGACGTGTGAATCAGTGGGAGAAAATCGATGAATTGTTCTGGGAAATGAGAGCTCATGGACTTAAGCCTCTTGGTTCAACCTACAATGTTGTCATTGGCGCATATGGCAAGGGTGGCTTGTGGGACAAGATGGAGAAGGCCTTTGACACTATGGTTGCAGTTGGCTGTACTCCTGACACTTCTACATACAACACCATGATTGATGCACACGGGAAAGGGACAATGTACTCAAGCATGGAGAAAATGGTCAAGCGGATGCGTTCTTCAAACTGCCCTGCAGATGTATTGACCTATAGCTCACTCATGGATGCATATCGCAAAGCTGGCCAGTATGAGAAGATGGAGGAGACCCTGGAGCTCATGAGAGCTGCTGGGTGTAAGCCTGATGTGAAAGCATTCAGCCTTCTCATTGACATCTATGGCAAGCGAGGAATGTTTGAGAAGATGGAGGCTACCTTGCAGGTAGGAAAGCTGTGAACCTGAGAACCATCATCAACTTTCACAAGTTAACTTGTGAATGATTAACACTTTCACTTGCTACTCTTGTCTGACTGACATTCTTTTTCTCCCAATTGGAGAATGGGATTTCTGCAGGAGATGCATGCAGCAGGATGTCAAGCAAATGTGGTGACATATACTGGCATCATTGATGCGTTTGGAAAAGCAAGAAGGTATGAGGAAATGGAGCGTGTGTGGGCCAACATGAAGGCTCAGGGTGTGAAACCAGATCTTTCTGCCTTCATTGCAATAATTGGTGCATATGGTCGCGGTGGCCTGTACAAGAGGATGGAGGCTAGGTTTCATGATCTTCAGGTGGGCTGGCTGGCTGTCTCTTTTCTTGAACAATTTTGTTGGCAAACTGAGATGTTTCTATAGTTGTGAACCACATTCTGTTTGTTTCCACAAACCCAATCTAACAATTTCCTCCTGTTTCTCAAGGAAGCTGCAAAGGAGATGCATTTGGCTGTACCAAAACCCGGGACAGCTGCATATAATGTGATCATTGATGCTTATGGTAAAGGCAAGCTCATTGATCGCATGGAATCTGCATTCAAGGCCATGCAGGAAGCTGGGCACCAACCGGATGTAATCACATACTGGTGCAAGTTCCTTCCCTAAAACACGAACTGAAGGAGTGATCAATGTTTAGCTCAAGATAGCAAAGAACAGAAAAGAAAAAGAAAGCACGACAGTCCCTGCAAGCACTTAGCCCCAGCCCTATTTTCCCAACACCAAACAAAGAAGCAGGAAGATAAAGTAACAGATTGCACACAGGTTGTAGAGGTGTGAATGATTGTTTCTGTTGTTGGGTAAGTGCCTCCTTTTCAGCATTAGTGATATGTATGCAGTAGGGCACTTTACTGTCTTGTCATAATGGAAAATGTGAGTGTCTCTAATTGCAGTGTCTACATTTTACAGTGAGCTGATTGATGCTTATGGAAAGGCGGGGCTGCTGCAAAAGATGGACTCCACATTCATGCTGATGAGGGTCACAGGTGTCCCCCCTAATGAGCACACTTACAGTGCACTCATTGATGGGTATGGAAAGCATGGAATGGTGGACAAGGCAGAAAGAGTTCTTCATGACATGCTCAAGGCAGGAATTGCAATGAATTTAGTAGCATTCACATCTATCATTGATGCTTATGGAACTGCCCAGAGGTTTGAGGTCAGGCTGACTGACCTAAGATAGCCAGCCCCTGTTTATCTGCTGACATCAAATTTCCCAGTTTTGTTCCTTGCCTTGTTCCTTTCCTTGTTATTGTAATCAATTTTGACATATGCTAGACCCCTGAATTCTGGAAATATATGGTTGCAGGATATGGCAGTGAGGTTCAAAGGCTTCAAATTGGCTGGAATTGAGCCAAGCTGTGAGACTGTGGGTGTGCTACTGTCAGCTCTTTGTGCTTGCCAATCAGTCACAGAGGTCTCAGCACTCATGAGCTGTATCCACAGCTGCAAGAATTTTAAGGTGATAGCAGACTTGTTGGATGAGAGATCAGAAGGGAAAGATAAAGAATCTTTATGGAAGGATGCTGTGGCTCTCTTTGATCGCTTACAGTTGGAGGGTACTGCAGCTCGCTTGGTACTCTATGATTCTCTAGTTGAAGCATTGTGGTGCTTTGGATGGAGGGCACGAGCACGGAGAGTGCTCATGGCTGGGCGCGAAAGAGGTGTCTTTCCACAGGCCAGAGCTTTCTCTGGGGAAGAACTTTTACTCGACTTGCATATGCTATCAGTAAATGTTGCGCAAGTGATGCTGCTCATGTGGCTCTGTGAGATGGAATCCACATGCATCAAAGAAGACACCCCATATGAACAGGTATATACTTGACCATGTGGTATGTCCTAGGCACCCTGGCATTCAAATTCCCAGTCAGATAATGCCCATCATCCAGCAAGCCATTTCTTTGTCTTTTGTTAAAGAAAAACATGGATGCAATGTCATCTCTTTTGCTTGTTTCTTATGTTGAGAACTGGTGGGCTTAAACAACTACTCCTATGCAGGTTACAGTGGTAACAGGGTGGGGAAGGCGGAGCCGGGTTGAGGGAGATTCACCCCTCAAGACAGCAGTAATTGCTAGGCTCACTGCCATGGGCTCTCCATTCAAAATTCCCCGTGGAAATGCTGGACGTTTAGTTGCACCTGTCAGTCAGGTCTGTGACTGGCTGGCAAGAGAGCAATTGGGAACCCATCTGTTATTGGAAGATGCAGCTGTGCCTGGTCCAAGCCACTTATTATCTCACTCAAGGTGGTGATCAGGAAAGCAAAAATTCTAATGACAATCAGAATGTCCATAGCTGGATTTTGTGCTCGAGTACACAGGTGTGTCACTTGTCTTCCCTTAATGTTATTCTACTCTTTGCCATTGGTTCTTGGTCAGCTATGCAATGCTTCTGCAAATCATTCTATTTATTTCTGTTCTCATTGCCCAGGATATGGAGATTCAGTCACTACCTGTTCAAGGTTGATCACTGGAACACCAGGCTTTCTACAGAAGATGGTTAAAACAGGATGTTGGGTGTTTTCCAGGTGGGCTTAAATGCAGAGATTGTGAAGGTGTTACGAGCATACCTGCATTTTGCTGTTGTAGCAAAGTGCACATTGCTCAGGTTCAAGAGGTTACACTACACAGAATGTTCCGTTACAATGGAGTGTGTACCTTGTTGCCCTGCGCTTCTAGTTTCTTCTGGCTGGTTCTTCTTCATGTTAAATGGAAGAATTCTTTCATGTATATTGGGAACATTCATTAGCAAATTCTATGGAAGGAGCATGCCTTTTTCAGCAGAGCTTGTTGTGCTGAGGAGAATAATTTGATGTGGGTTGTCTTCTTTGTTCGGGGAGACAACACTGTCATCTGAAATGGAGTTCTCGTGAGTCAAGTGTTTACATATGTATATTTCCACTTTGAATGGGAGTATTTTCACTGCACTTCAAGATGTCAAATATCCTAGTGCTATTATTCATTAGATGTGCCATAAGACAATTTTTATGTCTGGTATATCAACTATACTCTCAACCTGTTTTTGTGTGGTGTTTGCCGTTGAAAATGTTCTGCAGGATATGTTGCAGAGGGAAACCTGCAATTTCCAACACTGCCCAATTGCAAGACAGCTTGAAGATTGGCTTCTTTGGTAAATAACTCTAACTATCTTTCAACATGCTATTGTGTAATTGTATAAATGCCCATATGGATGAATTTGTCATTAAAACAAGAAAGAAGCGGTCTCATGAGCTTTGAAGCACAAGCATTGTGCCATTGTGCCTAAAGCTGGAACTTGGGGCTCGAACATAGCATTTCCCTTATTGTAACTGTGCAAATAAACACAAAATGAATGATTAAAGGGATAAACTGAAAATGCAACTATGAGGATGAATGTTTGTTGAATCTATCAAAAATCGTGGATAAATGCATTAAATGCATTCATCTTATTTATGGATGAAACTTCTATGATATGATTTTTTTTCATGACAATTTTTGATATATTCAAAAGTGATGCTTTAAAACAAAAATTCATATTTATAACGAATATTCATCTAATTATCAACATGGATAAATTTGAAAACTTTCATCACTTAAAACATTTGATCTTCAAATACGCATGATTTTTGTCATAAATTCACACATGAGATGAAAAGAAGCTCTTTTATCAAACAATTTTTTTGAATTCCAAAATGTGTCCCCATTGATGAGGATGCCTCCACCAAAATGATATATTTGCTTGGGTGTGATAAGAGTGTATTTTTCTTGGGTATTTTTGTCGAATTGACTTCACTTGTTTCTTTCTCAAGTCCATTTTGCCAAATTGCCAAGTCCACTTTGCTATTTTCTTTTCTTTTTTGGCTATGTTGTCAAGATGATTTTTATCACTTTGCCAAGCCCACATTGCCAAATTTACATTCTTAAGTCACCAACTCCACTTTGCAATTTTCTTTTCTTTTTGGCAATAATTGTCAAGACGATTTTTTATCACTTTGCCAAGCCCACATTGCAAAATTTACATTCCCAAGTCACCAACTACACATAGCCAAAACATTGCTCAATTGTCTCAAGTACATTTCAAGTTATGGAGTGCCTATATGAGCTTCAAGCTGCTCAAAACTATAAAAAAAAATTGAGTTGCCCAATGCCTTTTTTATAAAAAAACGGTATGCTGAATCTTTTGCCCCAAAAAACTCAAATTGGCTTAAGAAAATTTCATGTTTAGGGTTTAGTGCATTCTAGAACATGGTGATTCCCTACAGTGATGATTTTCACTTTTTAAAGAGGAGGTGGTTTTAAGTACAATTAGGGTTTAAGGTTTCTAATTAAAATGATGAAATGAAATTTTTTTATTTTTTTATATTACATGAATATGCAATTTCTGATTTCCAATGTGATATATTGATAATAGAAAACAATAGGTCCTAATCAAATGACCCCAACATCAATAGGCTACGGTTTTTTCACTACTAATTACACATCATATAATGAAAATAGGCGATCTTAACCTTACTTTTTATTATTTTTATCGATATGTTTTTCTTTTTACTTTTTATTTTCATTGGTTCATTTTAAACGTAGTCAATTTTACTTTATTGGCGTTGTGTTATCATATGAGTAATGGAATTCTTCATTTATTGTGGGATTTGGGTCTTTTTTTAGAATTATCCTAAGTGTATACTTCTAGAATTATTATGTTATTCTATGCAACTTGTCTAATTTTATTGAATATAATTCAATTTTATTTATTGTAAGCACAAATTATGATATTTGCAAACTTGCTAGAGGCAAAAAAAAAAGTTTTTTTTTTGCTTCTATTTGTCGCGGTGACCTAAGGGCGCCAGGTGTAGACCATTTCCACCACATGTGCACCGTTCTGACCAGAGTAGACAACCCTGAAATGGGACATTAAGTGAAAAAGGGTGTTATGCCCTCCACAACTCAACCTTTTTTATTTCCTCGTAGTGGGCTTTTTTTGGGGAGTCATATCATTCTTACAACTAACAACCAATACATCTTTGTTGGTTTTTCCTCATAGCAACACAACTACACAAAATAAAAAGCTTTAAAAATTGACATAATCACAAGAAACCGGCCAACATTGAAAACCTCCACATATCAACAAAACCACAAAGGTCATGAAGCTTGTAAGTTGTTGCCCTCATGCATCAATAGAATCTGAAAAAACATGAATAACTTCTAATTTCTTGCCCCCACACATCAACATAACCACAAAATATTTAAAAGAATGTCAACAAGTCAAATCCCCATGCATTAACAAAACCACCAAAAAAACCACAAAGCCTTCTAAAAATCAAACCCTCATGCATCAATGAAACAAAAAGACTTGGTAATACTTTCAAGTTGTTTTTCCACACACAAGCAAAATCATACAAATAAATAAATAACTATTGGAAGTCAAATGTCAAATCCCAACGCATCAACAAAACCAAAAAAAAGATTTATAAATTGTTGCCCCCATGCATTAACAAAACTACCCCAAAAAAATTAGTTATCAAATCCCCGAACATCAACAAAATCAAAACAAAAAGGGAAACACAATTTCAAAGTTGTTGCCCTTATGCACCAATGGAACAATAGAACCTAGAAAAAAGCAAAAACATTTGCCCCCAACTATCAACAAAATCACACAAACGTTTAGGGTCACTTAACCTTTTTTGAAGACTCAACTATCTTCTTGTCCACCTTATCGTTTGAAGATTACAATGGGCATTTTTGGAACAAACGAATTTGATTTGCAAATACTACAAATCATAAAGAAGGTCAAAAGAGCTCCCAAAGCATGGTTTACTCATGGGGATACCTTGAATACATGACCAACATCAATCAAAGTTTAAATCTTTTTCAAAAATACCTTGTTCTTCAATGAGCTTCATGTGCTCCTTAATCTTAGTGTTTTCACATGTGAGAAAATTATCCAAAGTGTTTTCCTTGGCTCCTTCACACCCAAAATGAGCATCATTAAGCAAGTTTTTGATAACAAGGATGAGGCGATACAAGTTGTCAATTCTAAGTCAAAATCGAGCCAAGAAGATTTATGATACCATCAACAATATTAAATTCTTTTAATTTTAATCTGTGAACCTATTATGTCGAATATTTGACTAGCAAAAAATGACACATGTGAAAATTGCACTTCATGTGTTGCCCACCAACTTGAGGGATTATTTGCTTTTGTTGTTTGTACACATAACCATCAAAATATCGACAATTAATTCTTCAATGGTGACATGATGGCATCACTGACCAAAAAAGTCAAGCATGTTCATTAATTGGAAAAAGTTGTGAAAAAACACAACATGCCATAATGATCTTCTCACCTTTATCAACTCTACAATTAACTTTTTTTCAAAATGTGCCATTGATTTTTCAACTCCCAAAAACATTTTCAATATATTAACTATATTATAGTTCATAAGTTAATAAATAATAATAATAATAACTATTATATTTGGAATTTAAATACTAATGTATAATAGTATGTCAAGCTAGCTATTAATTATTAACTTTTAGTTATGTTAGGCTAAGTTATGGTAGCCTAGCATATTATTATTATTATTATTATAACTAGTAGTTGTAAAGTAGTTGCAAAGAAGTTATTAATGAATGCTTCATTTATTATAGTTTTATTATAGTTGTTATATGTGGATTTCAATCAATTTGCTAACAACATCAAACATGGTTGACCAAAACCATTTGTATGGTGTGTACATTAATTTATAGGGGTTCATCTTGAGGTTAATATGCAACTACAATAAAACTTCACAAATTTTTGACATGGCATTTTATTTTTTAATTCTTCATGTTTTCATAAGATAATTGCAGTGTAGTTGCAAATTAATCGTTTCAAAGCTTTAGTTGTAAGGTAGTGAAGTTTTTGTGAACATAATTTTTCATAATGACCTAACAAAATTAACCAACCCAACTTCATCAGAAATGGGTTTTGCCCATGGCATTTTCAAAGCCCAAACATCCTAAAACTTATGATTCACATCAATATCATCAATCTTTTTTGGTATGTTAAGATTAAAAGCATGCACATATCTTTAACAACAATAAGGTAAGGGTGTTCAAAAGGTTCAAACAAATTAGGAAAATTTTAATCTAAAATAGTTGTCAATTTAAGGTTTGATTGTTGGTGTTGTTGTTTGCTGATGTAACTGAATTCAAGTAGATCAAAATAAACAAATTCATTGGGTGCAAGGGCTTCTCCTAAGATTTGACCACCAAAAAAACCTAAAACTTTAAATTATTCGGAACTTGTAATCATGAAGGCATTAATAAAACCAGAAATGTAAATTAATTCAAATTTCAATACAATAAAATTGATTCAAAAGTGAAAATTCATGAGGTTTAACAAAAAATGTTCATTTTGTTTATCCATAAGAAGAAATTTGAATGCACACACTGCACATGGTAACTTTTCATTATACCTTGTAACTTTGCAATTTAAACAAAAAATGTTTACATTATGTGCCCATTACTTACAACCTCAAATAAAAAATAAAAAGTGGAAGAACCAAACCGTAAAAAATTTAAGCGACAACTTAGTGATTCATTGCCATTACTTACTATTACGTTATTTAATTAATGTTGTGTGTGTTTACAACACTACAACCTTAATTTTCAATGTGCATATCATAAATATGAATTCCTACCTACCTATTAAGAGCTTGAAAGTCTTAAAGGTTTTGACTCTCAACCAATAACTCTTGATTCACTAATGCAATGGTAAACATGGTGAGTTGAAAATGGGGATTTAACATTGGATAAAACACACACAAAACACTTATAAGTTTTGAAATTCCTATCCACACAAGTTCACTCAAAAAATAATAATTTTAAGAATATGCATGAAAAAATTTATTGTTTGATGAAAGACCATAAATGAATGTCAAATGAATCAAGAATTAGATTTGGGTTTTGACAACTTTATGTGCACAAAGGGATTTGGGTTTTGATAAGTTTACACACACAAATGATAAACACTAATAGATGTTTGATGTAACAAGCTTGAACAATGAAACTCATGAATCAACCTTACAAAACACCCACAAAAATAATGTTGATGAAACTCAATGCTCATGAATTAACACTACAAAATGCATAATGCACACACAACAATGTTGACAAAATTCATGAATCAACACTTTATAATTCACACACAACAACATTGATGAAACATATGAATAAGTAGTGGGCACTACACAATGCACACATGACATTGAAACTCCAAAGGTTTGAAAATGAACATAAGTCCTAAACAACGATAAAAATAATGATACCAAAACTAATGGCCATATAAAGATTTTAAAATCAAGATGTTTGAATGGTGAACCTTGAACACTATGCCAAAATGTGGTTTTTATGATTAAGACATGTTGTGATTATTGCCCAAAATAGTCATGTAGTTGTAAGTGGACTTGAGTCGTAGTCATTTTGATGACTATAGTCATAATTGTGAATCTACAACTACAAATATGACTGTGATTACAACTAGAGGTAATTATGACTACAAATATGACTACACAATTAAAAGTAACCATATTAAAATAATTACCTGACCTTGTTTTAACAAGTTTTTAAAAAAACCTAAAATACATATCAACATGGTCAAATTTGTATTAGAAGCCTAACTTAGATTAATTTACTTTAATTTAAATAATTCCTAGTTTAATATATTTTTAACCTAGTTTAATATGAATTAATCTGAACCTAGTTTAATTTAATTTAATTTAATCCAATCCTAATTTAACCCACTTAAGGCTAGTTCACCTTAAGTAGCCTATATAATTTATCTCAAATAACCTAATATATTATAAATAATCTTATATTTTACCTTAATGTAACATATTTTAACATATGTAATTTAATTTAACTAGTGGGAACCCGTGACCTTTGGTCACTATGAAGTTACCATGCCACTATACTACTTTGACTAGTCATTAGTATCATGCACAGAGTTTCACTTATCTGATAGAGAAGGTTACAATATCTAATTGTAGATTTGGATAGCTTTGGTTTGACCTAAAATTGATCCAAATATCACTCCCACAAGACAAATAATGAAATTTCTTCATGAGCACATCAAATTTCTCTGTACCTACGATTTAAGTCAACCTGAATGGAACTGGAAATGACCATATATTAGGTAATAGCTATTTCATATCTGAAAACAAAACAACAACAACTAAGCAAGCATGAAAAAGAGGGAAAACCAACCCAAGGGAAGGGAGAAAAAAACTAAATTCAAGACAAAACACTGAGGAGCAGTCTGAGCATGCATGTTCAGGGGCATTCAACAGCAACGTAATTCATATGACCACCTACCACAACCTAAATCACAACAAAACCCAACATCATGGGACTCAAACATAGTATTGAAAACTCTATTCACTACACTCTTCATTCTCGCCTTCAAATCTGATAAGTGGATATTAGTATAAAGAGTTTAAAGAATCAAAGGACTTTATCAGATGGGGAGAAGAATTGAAAGCATGAGTTCTTAGAATAATTCAAATGCTTGGCGACTTCAAATCCTCACAAGGATTCTTCAAGGACCCTACTAATCTCAGAGGGGACATCAGGTTCTTTTAACTTGGCAGTCCACAGGTCATGGAACTTCCAAGCCACACAAAGAGAAGGAAGACAAGGGCCACCCTAAATGCTTTAATCTTCACTCTAAACAGCATTGCAAGAACTGTGGAGACATAGTTCAGACTCTGAAAATTTTGACTTCACATAGGTGCTTTCAAGAGAATTAATCTCATTCAAAACTGACACTAATAGAAAATATTCAAACAATACCAATTTATTACTCATGACTGTAGGTTAGGTAGAAGTTTCCATTCAAGAATACACAAATATCAAATATTCTAACAGATCTTTTGCAAACACCTGATAGTACCTCATCAAAGCGGACAACAATCACAAACAACCGAATATCAGATTCTGTCAATTCACTACCTGCAATGTAACGCTGCTTTGACAATATATCCTCACACCGATCCAATGCTGCAAACATAAAATGTGACGATAACGCTCCTGTGTACTCTATGCATTTCCTATCTGCCGGATGTCCATCACCTACATCATCAATCGATGCCAAATTTGCAGCAGAGACAGAGTCATAGAGAGAGAAACGCACACACGCAAACACACCTCATGCAAGCAGTTGTGTATAAATCAAATGGGTTTCCCGAGGGTGCCAGTTCCAGACAAAAATGCTTTTCCCTATGGCCGGTTCCGCAGCAGAAACATAAAAAATGATTATGCAGTAGAACATATTTTAACATATGTAATTTAATTTAATTTAACCAAATGAACCAACTTTAGCAACATTTAAAATTTTCCAAGTTTAGCCAAATTTATATTCATTAACTCAATTTAACTTAACTAGCCTCAATTCTAGCAAAATACATCAAAAAATTTATTTGCCAAATTTTTTCAAATTTAACCAAATTTAATTGACCTTGTTTAGCCTAAGTGTTTTCATGTAACTTGATTTCACCAATTTTAACCAATTTTAACTTCAATATCAAATTTCAGCCTAATTTATTAAAATTTAGCCAAATACATAACCAAATTTAACTATTTTAATAACAAAAATAACATAATTCAAGCAATTTCGTGCTATTTAAACCAAATTTAATAAAGTTTTACCAAATTTATCTATGGGTTTAGGATTCATAAATTTACAACATATTATTATATATTAAATGACCTTTTAGAAAAATGTTATTAAATATAATTTACAAACTTTTTAATTTTCATTTTATTACAAAATATTTGTTGTATTATGTATATATTTTAAAAATATTTCAGTAAATATTTATATACGTATAACATTGCATATGTATGTGTATATAATGTATTAAACATGTAGATTTTCATAAATTTAAAATTATAAAAACTGAAATAATGAAAAACCAATACAATTATAATGTTATGTTAAGTGGTTGAATTATAATAAAACTAATTTTTTGATATTTTAAAATATCAATTCTATTAATTTATTTATAATATATTAAAAATAAATATAAAATTTTAATTATTAAATTATTATTAAATTCAATAATATAATGAGAATTAAATATGCATATATAAAATATAAATATTGGATATATGTATATATATGTCCATGTATATTATAATATGTGTATATTATATTCATATTTCATGAATAAAAAATAAATTAAAAATATTCAATGTTTTATATTCAAATTATACATATATATTTTTAAAGTTTATCATGTATTGAAACATAATGGATATGTTTAAAATTTTAAAAATAAAATGTGATTTTCTATGTACAAAATTTGTTATTTGAATTTTTAGTTGGTCCACATATGTAGATTATGCTCCAAAGTTTAATAATTCATATTCATATTTTCATTTGAGTAAGTATTGGAAAAGAAACTAAATTCTAAATTTTGTATTTTTGTGCATTCAAACATTGGAACATGGTAAACTTTTTATGTGAAAACATTACATCATATGTAGTGTGGTAGGTGGATGGCAAGTGCCTTGGATTGTTCAAAGAGGTCTAAAGATCAATTCTTGATCCCATGATGTTTACTAATTTGACCAAATTGACTATAGTCAATGTTGACCATTGGTATGATAATGACATATGTTGATGATGTATAATACAATGATATTTTATACGGTTATATATAAATTTTATATAGTTCATGTACAAACCATATGTATATAATATATATGTAATCAAAATTTTTAATTAAATTAATAATTATTTTGTAAAATTCATATTCGAATATATATATA
>Ga0116231_10009222_pt1 | contig 16789 bp, 17 predicted proteins | sample S1TSphgellanicum_2_FD_89695 | JGI IMG/M metagenome (GOLD analysis project Ga0116231, IMG submission 89695) | Host-associated microbial communities from peat moss isolated from Minnesota, USA - S1T2_Fd - Sphagnum magellanicum MG | ecosystem: Host-associated > Plants > Peat moss > Unclassified...
ATTTATTAAAAAAAACAACTCAAAAAAACATAAGGGTTTTTTTTTAATTCCCTTTTTTTCCTTGCTTAAATCTTTGTCATTTTTGTTTTTTTTTTTTTTTTTTGGCTTTTGCTTTGCAAAAGAATCTGAATGATGTTCATAAGTTCATACTTTTTTGCATGTAGCTGAAAAAGTGGCTGATTTATACACAAGATCCTTACCAGTGCACTTTCATGCACCTTGGGTGAACCAGCACCCATGTTGTTACCATGGTAAAATCCCCAAAATCCATTTGAAGAATTTCTAAATTTTACATATATCTCATGCGTAGACTAAATCTACAAGTTCTCCAACTTCAAATCTAAATTATTTTGGATTTAATATGGTCACTAGGAGGTACCTTCACTAACAAAAAGTGAAGGTTACCCACCAATGTGGGATGTTGGTTCACCCAACTATATTAAACCTTTGTGGTAAGGTTACCCATCCCAATAATATTCCAGTCAAAGTGAGCTTAACTTCAGAAAGGATCTTACAAAACCCAAATTTGAAAAACCATTTTTGAATTTTTTTTTATTAGTTTGCAAAAACCAAAAAGATTTATAAATTCAATAACTTTTGCTCTATTCATTCAACAGTCTTTGATGTGCCCTAATTTTAATTTTGAGCAAAGATAGGAATATCTCAGATTGCCATAGCTCTCTCAATGGGCAGAGGAGTTACCATCTACACATGTGCCAAAAACCAAATGGGCATCATACACAAGATATTGAATAGTTTGCCTTTGAGCAACTTTGAAGGTAAAATATAAAAAAAGTGTATTTTTGTGCCCCTCCTAAACCAATTTTTTTGTTTTAAAATAATTTTTTTGCAATTATCTTTCGTTCGAAAACTAATCCACATCATAGGTACATGTTTCTTATACCATGGGTATTTAATAGTATATCACTAACATAGAAAACTTCACATTGGGCAAATTTTTATGATACCCAATTGGTTATTTTGTTAAGTGTAATAGGGATGTTGCATGTCACTTCAAACACCAATCACATACAATGAACACGTTACATGGTTTTCTTTTTCTATTTTTTGTATGTTGGTTATAGTTTACGAATTATCACTTTCTATCATAATTTTTTACAAAATAAAATTAATTATAATGAACATTCACAATACATTTTGCCTTAAAGTTGAATTCCCCATGGTATTTGTGGGTTTCCCAATTGGTCATTATTTGATTTGTTGCCATCATGTCAAGGTTTTTTTATAAGGAGGGGGGTAAAATACCCACCATGTATGATGTGATTGTGCCAATTTTCAAAAGAAACTCAACCTTAGTTCCATTTGGGCATATTTGATAAATTATTTACCCACCATGGGCAACAATGAAATTAAAACTCAAGTTCTCGTAGACTTTTGTCATTGAGCCATTTTTGCCCCTTTTAACATGATCATTGAGTAAAGTCATAAGAGGCAATTGCCTTTGAAGGTCAATTTATAGGTAGGGAGGTAAGGCCCATACCAGAAGAGAAGAATGTGGAGAGTGGAAGCTAGGTATGTATGTTGACTTACAGAGGAAAAGGAAGTATGTGAAGGGAGGGAGTTAGGCATGAAGGCTTCACACAAACCATGGTTGGATGTTAAGTGATTTTCATTCATCATCATCTATGGTGGATGGTGGTGATTTTATATCATGAATGTAAATTCATCAATATTGTGAAATTTTCATCATTTGGTTAGTTTCATCCTTGTCGTCAACTTCATAGATATTGCAAATTTCGTTCCTTACATATTTTCATCCATGCACAAGTTTCATTCAAGTGGAACAATTCATTTGTTTCAAAAAAATTGTTCATGTTATTGAAATATGTTTGTGTTACATGCCCATTTCATATGTGAACCTAAATTCCTTTCAAGCACAATACAACTCTTATTTATCTTCATTGTTTGCACGTATCCTTATTAACAAGGTTGGCATTTATCTTTACATTTAAAGGTAAGTTGATGGGCATTAGTGAAAAAAAAACCATCGTGTTTTGGGCCATTTTGCCACTTAAAAATTATGTGTGCACATAGTCGTAGGATGGAATGGAAGGGAACAACTCTCAAAAGGCCAATTTGTAGGTAAGGATGTAGGTATATAGAGGGAAGGAGATAGTTATATAGCTTCACCAAGGTAGATGAAATTTTTTTCAATATCATTAACATTTCATCCATATGGTATTGTGGACTATTCGACAAATGGTTGACGTTTGTAACTAAAATATCATTTTCATCTTGTACTTATCAATTTTGGTGGGTTTTAGTTGTAAAAAACATTTTTCAATTGGGTTTGTCATTTTTAACTACAAATTTCATTAAAAATGAGTTGAAGACATAATTGCAAATGTCGGGTTTTCCTCCTAGTGCATGAACATTTCCATAAAAATTTTATTTACAAATTGATAAAAGGTCAAAATATGGTTGGGGTACCAAAAATGACCACCCCCTTTTGTATCCAATGGAACCCTTCACATAAAACATGTTGTTGTAACTTAATGGCACATTCATATTACAAGTTTGATTTTCTTCATAAATAGATACATTACTAAGTTACTATTATATGCATAACATGTCAAATTTGAACAAGTTTCAAGATTCCTACCAAGTTTTGAAAAAAAACTCCCAGACTTTGTTTCCTAAAAAGAAAAAGTTCAAAGATTCATAAAGAATGGCTTTAAAGAAATTTGGGCTCAAGATTCTTACCACAAACACCTTAGGTACTAATGTATATAAAATGTATGAATGTGACAAAAACCAAGTGCCCCTATTGCAATGTAAAAAAATTCAAAAAATCAAATTTGTAAGAATTTTGGGCCATTGATAGAACATGGCCCACATTGAATATATTTTATTATTTTTACTTTCATTAGTGAAAAAAATAGATATTTTAGATGTTTATATAAAATTTGGAACAAAATTATTTCATTTGTCATGAGAAAAAAAGGGGAAATCTAAGATAGGTCATAAGTAAAATGAAGAAAAAGGTGAATTTGAGTCTTTAGTGTTCCTTAGGGGGTACCCCAATTATGCTTTGACCTTAAAAATGAAAAAATGACAAGAAACATGATTTTGAAAAATTCATATTAGGTGAAAAATCTTTAAAAAGAAGAAAAAAACATGCATTAAAAAAATGTGTATTTGATAGTGGGTCAAATAACATTGTCATGAGCATAAAAACAACCAAGGTTACAACTTTTTAAACAAAAAATGAGAACAAAGGCATGCTTAGTTTCAAATTTAGATTATGAAACAAGAAAAATTAGAACAAGAACACAACATGTGCGAAACAAGAATCCAACAAGATTTTATTATAAGGAAAAAATGAAAACATAATAAAACTATGATAAAAAAAATACCCAAAATTGGTGTTGAAAATGCTAAAGGTAATGGAGAATCCTACCCTATTTATACCCATTGCACACTTAACTCAAGGAAGTTTTTTAAGAAACTTTTAATTTACATGTGGCCCATGTTCACCCATGTGCACCCATGTGTGAACTATGCATGAATTAAAACTTAATTGAAAGTGAACTAAGATTCAACTGAAAGTGAATTGAAACTCAACTAAGAATGAACTTAAACTTAACTAAAAATGAATTGAGAGTTCATTAAAAGTGAACTATGATTCAATTAAAATTCAATTAAAATTTAATTTTAATTGAATTATAAACGAACTACGAATTAACTAAAAATGAACTAAAAGTGAATTAAAAGTTAATTAGACTTGAATTAGGACTTAACTAAAAGTGAATTGAAACTAAACTAAAAGTTAGGTACAAATTTATTACAAATCATGGATGAATTTTCAAATGAATGAACTCCATGGCATTGGCATATGTGACAAACACCTATAGACACATGAATATTCAACAACTGTTAAGACCAAAATATGTGGTACCATAATAGTCCCATTGATTTCATTAATTCCCAATAGTTGGGTGGAGGTCAATGTCATGTACATCAACCTACATGTCAAGTATGTATTGCAGAATTCAAGTAGCAAGGAAAAAGATTTGTCCATGATAATAATCATCTTGACATAATGAAATGTTTGAAGAATATATGCTTGATAATGGAAAATTTGTCAAAAAAAGATTGTCAATAATGTTTAACTTAGTGGTTTTACGATGGTGACAAATGGCCTCATGATCAACAATGTGACAAATGTAAATAGGAACTTTAGTTGATGGTTTGCATGTTAGGGTTAGGGTAAACATGATCCAAGTTTATAACCAAGCTAATTTTGTTTAGTATTAGTCACAAGTATTGTTTGCACCATTTTTTGGGCATGATTTTGGCTTGAATGGTTGGAACTTGGTGCCCAATTATTAATGTTTGTTGTTGGAGGATTTTATAAGGTCCTTTTGTCATTTGATTTTTGAAAATAGTTTAGCACATATGAGTTGACATTTAACATAATCCAATGTTCATTATTGGAAGTTACCAATTTTTGTGGTCAATCATAAAACCATTTTTGTTACATTGTTGAAGCCCAAACAATGTGCAAGAGCACATTGTTGTACATTATCAAATTTACTTAGTTTTCTTTATGTTATCATGGTCTCTTCTTATTTTTTTAGTAACAACATCCCTTTCATATTTATTTTTAAAAACTAGAAATAGACCTTGAAGATTGGCAACTATTATTTTGAGTTTTTATTAGTGTTATGTAACTTTGAATAAGAATGCCATTTTTGACATCATTTGGCCTTTGAGTATGCCTTGCCTTCAACAAGGCAGTGACAATTTGGGATATATGTTTAGACCTATTACTTAGAGGAATTGGAATCAATACCCTTGAATGACACTAAATTGTTTTTAGGAGTTCAAAAAAAATTAGATATGTTCTCATTGGTAAAGGAGCTTGACATAGAATATTGCAATGTGAATGACTAGTAAACAAACACAATGTCTATATTGAAATGTATTTTTAATTTATTCAAACCATTTGAACTTTCCATTTCATTCTCTTTTATTTCATTGACCATCATGTCATTAAAAAAAAATGCTTTGCTATTGAGTTCTTCTCCATTTTCTTTGAAGGTCAAAAAACCTTCACTTATCTTTGAGATAACGATTGTGATTGTTTAACCATATTCCCATTCAACAGTATTGACACTAGGTGATATGGATCACATGTGTTCATCAATATGTGTATTTACAAATCAAAATCTTACCAATTTGTAACATTTTTATCAAAAAAATTCATGAAACTCCATATTCAAATACTTATATAGTACAATGGTGGCCATGGCCACACAACAAGTTGATCATATGTGCACTATGCACATGTATTTTGGGAAGAGAACCATATGAGTCCTTTCAAAACCTTGCAAGGACACCAATGTCATGTTCTTGATAAATTTTTTTGTGAATTTAGACAAAAATAAGTTTGTAATAAAAACCAAACGTTATAAACAACATAAATGTTTAGAAAATTAATGCATTGAAAAACAAAAATTGGTATGCATAATTTTCATCATTCATAAGGAATCTATCACCAAAGGTATTAAATAAGTATTTAATGGTTCATAACCATTCAACACTTATATATTTCATGTATTATTTTATCACACAAATTTAGAAGTTGAACACAATTGTAAAGGAAGTCGTGCAATAGCAATTGGTTGTAATGGAATTGTTTTTAGAGTTGCAAGACCAAATGATTCACCCATATCAATGTTTTTAGGGGTCTTTCTAAGTGGCAATTTCCAAGCAAAGCTATGAATAAGCCTAGCCAATATTTGCATTGTCAATAAACCTAAAGACAAACTTGGGCATATTTGTCGCCCAAAACCAAATGGTAATAATTGGAAATCTTTGCCTTTCAAATCAACTTCACTTCCCACAAATCTTTCAGGATTGAAGGCAAAAGGATTCTCATACATAACTGGATTTTGATGAATTGCCCATATGTTGACAAAAGTGCATGTTTTGGTTGATATATAATAGTCCTCTACTTCACGAGACTTCATGTTCTCATGTGGTAGCAATAAGGGAGCTAGACCATGAAGGCAAAATATTTCCTTTACAACTGCTTGAAGGTACCGAGGAATGTCATCTTCATTTACAATTTGGTCACAACCAACCACACCATCCAATTCATCTTGAGTTTTCTTCATAAATTATGGATGTTTCAAAAGCTCCACCAATATGGTAGTAGTAGATGTCTTTGTGCTTCCTATTAAAAAACCCTTCACATAATTGGGCATGTAAATGAGTTAACCATATATTATAACCATATCAACATGTTAAACTAAAATAAAATTTTAAAATTTTATTATGTTTGTGCATAACATAAAATAATGAGGGTCACGTGACTTTCATTATTTTATCTTATATTAAATTTTCAATAAAATATTTCATTGATTAATGTGGTGACAATGTGAAAATTTTAATTACACAACAAATGTTGAGTTATTAGACATAGTCAGTATTTACAAATTTGATTGAAAAGAAAAATTGTAAATCAACTACTAAAGGTTGGAACAACTTACATTGATAATGACCTTGATCTTATTATAATCATCAAGCTTATCACCATAACCATCTATTCCACAAAAAGAGAGCATGGCATCAAGAAAGTCCTTGAAGTTTTCCAACCTTTTTTTTTCTCATATGATCTTGAATTATCTTTTCGAGAAATTGATCTGAGCTCATTTGAATATGTTTTATTTGATGTTGCAAACCTTGAAGATCAAATGGTTTCAAGAATGGAACAAAGTCACTAATGTTAAAAGCACCAAATAATGCGCTTGCTTGAAAATGATGTCCTTGAATTCCTCGCATTCCTCATTGGAAGACTCTATGTTGAAATATCTTTTTCTAAACAATAAATGTGTTATCACATTCATAGAAGTATTGGATAATTGTGTTCAAATTTTCATTGGATTTCCCTCTTGCAACAAGCACATGTCATTATAATTTGGTTATGTCAAATCCAAAACAAGATTTAATCATTTTGTAGCAAATCATGTATCCAATTGTTCCAAATGTTTTTTTGATGCAAAACCTTCAAAAGTAATTCAAAACTAGATGAACAAGCAACCATTTAGTAAAAATAAGAGTTAAACAAATTACCTTGCAATTTTCTAAAATTCTATGCACTAAGAACAAGAATTCTTCATCTCGAGCATTTTTGGTGGCCTTAAGACATTTGGAATTAAAAAGTTCTAGCACATTCAACTTTTGCAATTGCCTCCAATGGTCTCCATAAGGTGCCCATTTGACACATCGCCCATCATAGCTAAGGAAATGTGAAACAATGGAGTTTGGATGATGCAAAAACTAAATAATGTGTCTTGAAAACCTCTTGTGCCAATTTAGTTGATGAAATGGCCAAAGTGCAAATTGATCCCAAGTTGAGTTCCATGATGTCCCCATATGTCTTTGACAATTTATATATAATAGGTATGGGAACTTGCTTAAGGGAGGAAGATTTCCAATTATTGGCCAAGTTAGGAATGGCCTTGGTGCTTTTTTTGACTATGTGTGATATGAGTGACATATGACAAGGCAATGGAAATAAGCAAATAAAATTGATGCAACTACAATCAACACTAACTGACTTGATGTGATGACTTGACCCCACTCCCCAACAATGTTGCCCATGGTGTGTTTTTGTTCTCACAATTGAGTTTTGATGAATTATTAGATCAATGATCTCTCTTGTTTGATTGTATATATGTAAGATATCTAGAAGCCTACAAAGTTCGGCTCTAATATGAGAATGTGGCTTGAACATTTTTCACACAAAGACATGAACCTTGAAAAATGAACTAGGTCGACATGAAAGACAAAACACAATCGCATTGGATCGTGGATTCCCATTGAAAGACTTCACATATAGATTTCACTATTAAATTATTCATTTAATCAATAAAAAAAAGGTGAATTGGTCTATAAAATAAATTGAATATTTGATTTAATGCACTTCACTCCAAGGAAACCTCCATACGTTCATCTACAATCTTTTAAAATCAATCAAACAATTTGGGCAAGTCTCAAATATATCATGAGTGTTGTGATAAGTGATTCATGCTTCTCATATTCTTGTACTTTTCTATCACATATTACATGCATATAGGATGAATTAATGTTGTGTGATTATTTGATTTAAAAAATAATTGCCGGTTTTAACTTTTAAATATTTCAGCTTCAAAGAATTGTTGGTTTTGGTTCTTTGAAAAAAAAATGAAAACCAAAAAACCATTATTCTTAGTTATTTCAAAAGTCTTACAGAACCTACAATTTTGATGAAGGAAGCAATGAAGAAGCTTAAATAATATTTGATTTGACAACCAAAATAAAAATTCATATGCACTCTTCTCAATGACGGGCAAATTTAATTAAATTTTTTTTCTTCAAATAGACATATCCAAAAAGTATTACATGTCAAATCCCAACTTGTGAAGCATAGTGAATTAATTAATTAGATAACAAAAAATTAACATTTGAATTTCATACAACCCTTGGAAAGTTGCAAAGTCCAAATTTTCATGATGTAAACTCTATTTCTAAAGACCTAGATTAAGAGTCACATAACTTTCAAATCTCAAGTTTGTGGTATGGGATGGTTAATTTTGACATGCAAGTGCTGAAATTGTTTGGACATTAAAAATGAATTAAAAAAAGGTTTGGCATATGGGGTTCATAAATAGTTTGATTCTAATTTTTTTAAATATGTCTTTTGTCTATTACTTTTTCATCATTATAGTTGTTCTCCATAAGATATCTTAATATTATCATTCAAGAGAGAAGCTATAACTCTAAATTTGTATTAAATATTGTCTCCACTACTTATAAGTTACAAAGATTCTTTTCTCCTCGTATGAAATGCAAGCACAACTCACATTACGCACATGGATCAATTTCCACATTTTCATTGCTCCAATCTCACAATTTGAAAATATTCATCAATATGAATTTTTAATTTTAATATGACTCATCACAATTCTCATGAATTTTCTAAGAATTCTCCATTTTTGATTTTTAAATTATTTTTTGCCAAATTTGACAAGAAGGGTATTCCCAAGAGTGCATATGTAGTAGAATTTAAAATCTCATATATGGATTTTTATCAAATGAAGTTGAATCATTTAAATTCCTAGAGCAGCATTCAATTATATGTTGATTGGGTTAATTTAAAATATGGGAATTCATGCAAGCACCACTTCATTGCCCTGTTAGCATGAATGAATCGTTGAAATGTTCTAAAACAATGTTCAAATACAAGTTGATTGGGTTGTTTTTAAAGATGGGAATTCATGTAGGCATCACATTATCGCCCTATTAGCACCACGTTATCGTCTTGTTAGGTTGAGTATCATAAATGTGAGGTCACATTGGGTACTTGCAAGAAATATCCCCCAAAATTGGGAAAATTTTGAGATGTAGAGCAAACTCCACACCCATACACCTCAAATTTGTGCACCCCAAATAACCAATGCCATTCATTCATAAGATGCATAGGGACCCTTTTTTAAGCACCTTTAGTCCTTGCAAAAGACTAGTCACTTTTTTTGTTTTGTTTTTGGTAGGCAAAGAATTTGATTGATGGTCATAGTTAAAACTTTTTGACATTCATAGTTCATACTTTTGTTACATGTAGTTGAAAAAAGGAGCTGATTTATAGATCCTTGCCAAGCATTTAAGTTCCCCATGCAAGGGGGAATAGTAGCATCTATTATAAGGCAAAAAAAATTGCAAAAGCAAAAGAAATTACCGTGGATGAGCCACATGCAAGGAAACTTGCACTTGTGGTTTTGGACAAGCCACATGTAGGGAAACTTGCACTTGTGGTTTTAATTGAGGAGAGTAATCACCTTAATTATCAAAATTTTTCAATGTGTAGAGCTTTGCATCTAAAGCTCATTGATCTAAAGCTCATTGATGCTTTGTGTCCTCCTTGGGCTTAGGTAGTAATCTAACTCTTGTCAACTCTTCAAGGATGGCCATGCCAAGGAGTTAGGAAAGTGGCTTGTTTAAGTGTAGGTAGACAAATCTTGCCAATGGCTATTCCTATAAACTAGGGGACATTACTTTCAAATATAATTTGACCATTTTTTTATAAAGAAATGGGTACAAATTTAGATTACTACTAGTGCACTTTCATGTATTGGGTGAATAAGCACCAACCCATGTTGGTACCATGGTAAAATATCCCAAAATCCATTTAAATTATTTCTAAATATTAGGGTACAAATGTCTCATGCTTAGGATAGACTAAATCAGGGGTCTGTGAGTTCAAACCTAAGTTAGGGCTTAGCCTCTAATATGGCCCACTAAGAGGCCTTAGTAAAGAAGGTGAAGGTACACCAAAGTGCATGCTGATTCATCAATCACCTACATTGCATATGGGATAAAACGGAGGTGCTATGGGAACTCTTTGTGAAGGGAGGGAGTTAAGCATGTAGGCTTCACACAAACCATGGTTGGATGTTAGTGGATTTCATTCATCATCATCCATGGTGGTGGATGGTGGTGATTTTCTATCATGAATGTAAATTCATCAATATTGTGAGATTCTGATCATTTGGTTAGTTTCATCCTTGTTGTCAACTTCATTGATATTGCAAGTTTCATTCCTTACATATTTTCATCCATGCACAATTTTCATTCAAGTGGTGCAATTCATTTGTTTCAGAATTTCTGTTCATGTTATCAAACTATGTTCACATTACATGACAATTTCATCTGTGAACATAAATTCCTTTCAAGCACAATACAACTCTCATTTATCTTCATTATTTACACATATCCTTATTAACAAGCTTGGCATTTGTGTTTACACTTAATGGTAAGTTCATGGGCAATGGTGAAACAATATTCGAGTTTCACATAGTTTAATTCTTGGGCCATTTTGCCACTTAAAAGTAAAGTATGGCCCAAGCATATGTGGGAGGATGGAATAGAAGGCAACAATTCTTGAAAGGCCAATTTGTAGGTAAGGATGTAGGTCTATAGAGGGAAGGACATAGCTAATAGGTTCACAAAGATAGATAGATATACATGGATGAAATTGTTTTCAATATCATTGACATTGTGATTTATTTTCATGAAATTCATTTTCATCCATGTTATAGATTTCATGAACTATTTCATTCAAATGGCACATAAAGAAAAGTTCACAAAATTCCATGTGATTTAATCACCATACGGGGGGAATTGCATTTGTGTGGTCATTTTTGTCTAAGAAGAAATTTTCATCCATCACCAAGTTTTAATTCACATGGCCAATGACAGTTGTGCTAAATTTCATCCCTAAGCATAATTATGTTCATGGAGAACTCAATTTGTTAGTATTGGAAATTCCATCCAATTATTTTTGTTTCATTTGGTCAAAAAATAAAATAAAAATTGGATGAAATTTTCAATACAAACATCCAATTGTTTTGGTTTCATTTGGTCATAAAACACACAAAAATTGGATGGTATTTTCAATACAAACATCCAATTGTTTTGATTTCATTTGGTCATAAAACACAAAAAAATTGGATGGTATTTTCAATACAAACATCCATTTGTTTTTGTTTCATTTGGTAATAAAACACAAAAAGATTGGATGGAATTTTCAATGCAAAACATCCAATTTTTTGAATCGTATTGTTTCAAAAAATACAATTATATCAATTATGTTGTTGGGATGTCCATGATTTTCACAAGTGCAAAATGGCAAAGAGATTTATTGCAAAGCCAAATGATGTGTGGAATGCCAATTCAATGTTCCAAAACAATTCTATATTACTATCCAAATGAAAAGTCATTCTATCCTACCAACATTGGCCAAGAGCTCCTTAGTGGCTACCAACCCAAGTGGCTCCTCTTGTTGTTGCACATGGACATACTCTCATTGGCAATAGAACTAGAAAATTTGGTGTTCTTGGTTGAAATGAACCCTAAACCCTAACCTAAACCCTAACCCTGGTTATGGTTTAGGGTTTGCAAAATGAGCATCATTTCAGGCTATCTAAAAACCCAAAAGCCTCTAGTATACCCTCCTTCACTTAGCCTAGGAGGCTCTCAATGTTGGAACTTCACCTTGAAGCTTTGTTCAACATAAATGCATTAATGGTTTAGGAGGACATGTCACTACTTATGTTGGGCTACGTGTAGATATTATACTCTTTATGTAGTTGGTCAATTAGGTCAAACCCTAAACCCTAAACCCTAAATCCTAAACCACCACCACTATGAACCAACTAACAACTGATATTGTTAGCATTGCCAATACTCTTCTTTACCAGTATGACCAAAGTTATCTTGTTCTCTGAGAGCTAAGATGTACAGAGCTTGCATACCCAACGTCATAAAAAATTCACAAGCATCAAATCCAGAGAAGCACATAGTACCAGACAAAACAACAATCCACATGTGCCCAAGAAAACTTGTCTGCCATCTCATAATGGAGCTCTTGGAACAGACTATCATTGCTTCTGTTGCTTGCTGCATTCAGATCAGTATTCCACAAGCTCAAAGACAAAAACTTACTATGGTTTTATTGAAGTGGGTAACCACAATGTAGGTATGCATATATCCTGTCACCATCTCCTTCATCATCGCTGCATCCCTCTATTTGCAGTGAAGTTGTGATGCTTGCAGCTCTACCATCAATCATGCTTCCACTGTTTTGAACAGTTGGTGTGTACACAGACTGCTTTGTAGAACCATCAGATTTCATATGCTCAGTGGATAAACCTTGCATGCTTGACTACAAGAATGCACATAAATGAAAACAATAAAGTGCCTTCTTCCTTAGGCAAATTTATATCCTTGCATACCAAGGCCTGACAGATGTAACTGCTAGAAAAAATTGTTTGGGAGTCAAAACTACTTTGATTTGCTAACTTTTGGTGTACCGTTGGCCAGTGGAGTTTTGGAGCTTCCTGAGTTTATTTCAGTCCAGGCCTCAATCCATGTCACCATCGCATCTGCTAGCTTTGTGAAATATGGGTCAACACCTGTTAGTTTCTCCTTCACCTGTTTCATACAATTGAAAAGAGTGAACATGTCAAAATTGCAGTTGAGCAATTGGGTTTCATTGAACAGAAGACCAGCAATTTACTCCATTAGACAAGTCCAAGCAATCCAAGGAATCTCAGAGAAGGCTGAAAATGTGCAATTGGAACTTGAATGTACACTTGGGAAGTTGAATGTTGGGAAACATAAAAGAGTGTCTACTTGGTTGAATAATATCATCATACATAGATCCTCATTTTCAATTTTTTTTTTCCTGTAAGCTGGAAGGTAGGCAAACATCTGGGAGTCAAAATAACTGACAGCATCAAACAGCAGGAACAAGCATCCAAAGACCCTGACCTGCTTGGAGAGTTCAATGTAGCATTGCTCCACAGTGACAGCCTCTTTTGGGAGCTGCGCCTGCTGGAAGAAAGGGATGATCTCCTCCTGCCAGAAGATGCCCTTGTATTCTTTCTTCAGGTTGACAAATGGGTTGCTTGCCTTGCTGTGATGAATGTAGGGCAGTCCTGTCTTCACTCCCAAACCCAAGTGATCACAAATAACCTGCCAAAGGTTCACAACCTTTGTCAGTCACAATTTTGATCCAGCAGAACAAACCTCACTCTCAACTGATAGGTTGATATGTCAAGTCCAGTGTCAGGCAGTTACCCAGTTTGGCTCATTAGAACCACAAGTTCCAGTTCAACTAGGTCTGGCTTCCAGAACTGGAACCAAAATTGGAACCTGAATTAATCTTTTTCAAGAACTGCACCAGAACCAGACCCAGAATTCCATTTTTTGTGGAACTAGAACTGGAACCAGAGGTTCTTCATAAAAGTCAAGAACTGCCCAACACTGTTCAAGACCCACTGTGAAGTCAAGATATAAAAATAAGGGCATTCATGCAACCATACCTATCTCCACACCCATAATACCTTCACAGATTCAATGTTCTTCACCACATCATACTTCACTTATAGGGTTTGATCTAATGTTGTAGACATGATGTGTTGAACCAAATACTGGGTTTCTTGTAACTTACACTTTGTGATTAAGAAAGAAAACTGAGCAAGCATTGAGCAAATATTGCTGAATGAAAGCTGTGAAGCAGAAGTGTGAAGCAAATGGAGGGAGATTGTTACCTTGCAGCACCAACCTGCCCACATGTCATCATATCGTCCAATGGGCTGCCCATCACCCATGAGACCAAAATACATGGCAGGCCCAATCAGGGTTCTATCGAATGCCAGATTCATCCCACACATTGGGAACAAAGTCCCTTTGGGGATTGTCATCACCATATCAACAAACCTGTGAAGATCACAACGATAGTAGCCATCAGTTAATCAATGGATAAGCATGGCCTGCCTTAATCAGAAAGGACAATACAATGTTTTCTTGATGAACATGCAATTGTTTCAAGAAGCTCAAGTACTGGTGCAATAAACAGATTTAGAGCAAACTTTCAATTCAACTACTCTGCAGAGAAAATTGTGAGGTGTTCGCTCCAGAGAAGACAAAACAGGGATAGCCAAGGTCTACAATGGGGTATTTTGAACAACCACAGAGTCTCCAATCTCTGGTGATAAAAAAAACACCCTACTGCCCTCAACAATGTTCATATACAAATGGGTGCAGGTCTAACAACTCAAAAATAGAATCCAACCAACCGTGTATTTCTTTCTGCAGGTTTAACAAGCTGTGTGGGTGCATCATAATCGGGTACATTGAGCCAGAGGCCATGAGAGATGGCAGTCGGGACACCCTCTCGCAGACTGAATGGATACCCACGGACAAAATCTGCACCCTTCCGATAAGGATCATACAGTGTGTTGAAAAAGAAGGGAGTTGATGGCGAAAGAATGTTTGTGATATGTTGCTCCAAGGCATTGATCTCATTGCCTTGTGGATCCTTTGCAACCTGTCATGAGATCAATTCAAGATCAAGAAATGGTTAAAACTGTACACCACACATTGGTGATCTTAGGGAGCTGATAGGTAGATGTGCCATGAAAACATATGACAGGAGGGAGATCTCTTCCATTGAAACCTAACAAGAATGCCAAAGAATGACATAGTTGATGTGCATTACTGAATGACACAAAACCCACATTGTGGTTTGTGACTTTATGGATTCCAAGTTGAAGATCTGGAATTCTTACCCAGCAGTCATCATCGATGGTGAACACATATTTCTTCTTTGACACCATGAAACCAAAGCATCTGCAAGCACTGTCCTTGAAGGAAATGCAAGAAGCCTTGGGTCCCAGGATCCGGTTGATGTCATTGCGGTTGTAGAGCTCATAGTCATAACCCTCAGGCACCTTAATAACCTTTGAGGGATCACCATCCTGCACAATGATGAGGTGGTATGGGCTCAAATAGGGCCTCCATTGCTCAAGGAAGTCGAGGTTCCTGATGGTGGGAATCACTATGTCTAGCTCATCCTTCAACAACGGGGGCAGGGGTGTTGCTGGAACTGCCATGATCACTGTCCTTCCACTCTCTTACCACTCCAAAATTTGAGCTTGGTGCAGTTCACTCCAAGATCTGAACACAAAAAGCCAGCAGTCAAGAAGATAAAAATACAATCCTCTGATGGGTGAATGTATAGCAATCAATTGCAATCTGAGGTCATTGGTCTGAGACACAGTTGAAACAAGTTCACATGGATCTGAGAAACATCTGCACTCATAAGATTGGACAGAGAACATTATCTATGACTTTTTTGTGATCACTCAACACCTCATAAGGGGGAAAAAAAAACCTTGGCTACCAGATCCAGACTGAGGCTTAGATCTGGTCCTACAGAAGATTGAGTACACATGAATACATGAAGGAGATGTTGTTCTGGACAGCTCAAATCAGAACAGAAAACCTTTGACTTTGAATGCAATGTACAACCAGATGATTCAAGACTGCTACAACAAGAAATGCTGATGACCCAATGCAGGTTGTTGGAAAACAGAAGGGACTCAACAATGGGCGTGGCGATCAAGACATTGGTATCGGCTACATCCATTCTGCAGAAACCTATGTCAAACTTGCTTTAAAAAAGCCAAGAGCAGGATGACGATCCAACCAAAATGCAACAAGGGAGCTGAAAAACAGACAGAAGGCTGAAAGTAGAAGAAAGAACTGGTTCAACGAAACTCGAAAAGGGAAATGACAACAAAACAAGACCAAGATCCAACTGAAGTCGTTCAAGGGAGCTGGAAAACCACAAAAAAGAAAAAGAAAAAGAAAAACACTGCCTGAAGGAGCAAAAGTAGAGAAAAACTCAAAGAAACCACAGCTCCACATTCAGAAAGAAAAGACAAGGAAGACACGAGACCCTAGGAAGCAAAACTGAATGGGTACCCATAAGTCCAAAACCCTCCAGGCACCCAAGATCCAATGCAAAGTGCAAGTAGGAAACTCCAAAACCCAGAACCCAAAACAAAGAGGAACCTCCAAAACCCAGAAACCAAAACAAAAGGGTGTGAGTGATGAGAAAATTCTGGGAGCTGAGAAGAAAACAAGAAACTACAACTAGTGATGGACATAGAACACAATCCACCCACAATCCACCCCCAAATTTTAAGAAAAAAAGGAGATAAAAAGGAGAAAGAAGAAGAAGAAGAAGAAGAAGAGCAGCAAAACACAATGCACAATAACACACAACAACAACAACAGCAACAACAAAACCAAAACCCAAGAGACCCAAAACCCAAGATCTAACAATCCAAGCTATTGAAGAAGGTACTTACACAAGGGAAACCAAACAAGAAACACACAAAGATTATCAGATCTGCACACAACCCATCTCCGG
>Ga0116231_10009223_pt1 | contig 16789 bp, 18 predicted proteins | sample S1TSphgellanicum_2_FD_89695 | JGI IMG/M metagenome (GOLD analysis project Ga0116231, IMG submission 89695) | Host-associated microbial communities from peat moss isolated from Minnesota, USA - S1T2_Fd - Sphagnum magellanicum MG | ecosystem: Host-associated > Plants > Peat moss > Unclassified...
AATCAGGAATTACTGAAGACCGCGAGAAGGCGCGCGAACCGTTACGATCATGATTCTGAACATCGTGAAATATCCTGAACCGGTGCTGCAACAGCCCGGCGAACCCGTCACCGAATTCGACGACGCGCTGCGCAAATTCGTCGCCGACCTCTTTGAGACCATGTACGCCGCCCAGGGCGTGGGACTGGCCGCGCCGCAGGTCGCCGTCTCCAAGCGCATCACCGTCATCGACGTGAGCAACGGCAAAGACCCGAAGCAGAAGATGGTCCTCATCAACCCTGAAGTCATCTACCGCGAAGGCAGGCTCTACGAAGAAGAAGGCTGCCTCAGTTTTCCCGAGATTCGCGAGAAGGTGGTCCGCGCGGCCAAGGTCCGCATCCGCGCGCAGGATGAATACGGCAAGTGGTATGAGGCCGAGGGCGAAGAACTGCTCTCTCGCTGCATGCAGCATGAGATCGATCATCTCGACGGCATGCTCTTCATCTTCAGAATCAGCAGCCTCAAGCGCGACCTGGCGCTGCGCAAGATCCGCAAGATGCAGCGGGCCGGCGAATGGTAGGGCCGGAAAGGTAAATTCGGGTGGATAAGACGAATCCAATCCGGCTGAAGCTGGTCTTCTGCGGGACACCGCAGTTTGCCGTTCCCACGCTCGAAGCCCTGCTTGCCGCCGGTCATGAAATCCCGCTCGTAGTCACTCAGCCGGACCGTCCTGTCGGCCGCAAGCAGGTGCTGACGGCACCACCGGTCAAGCAGACCGCGCTTGCGCACGGCCTCGCAGTCACCCAGCCCGAAAAAATTAAGAGCAACTCAGACTTCCGCGCACGCCTCGAAGCCATCGCGCCAGACGCGATTGTCGTCGTCGCCTACGGACGTATCATACCCCCCTGGATGCTCGCCGTTCCGCGCCTCGGATGCATCAATCTGCACGGCTCGCTGCTGCCAAAATACCGCGGCGCCGCACCCATCCAATGGGCCGTGGCGATGGGCGAGACCGTCACGGGAAACACGACCATGCTGCTCGAAGAGGGCCTCGACACCGGGCCAATTCTGATACAGGAAGAAACGCCTATCTGCCCGGAGCAGACGGCGATCGATCTCTTTGAAACGCTTGCGATTCAAGGCGCGCCGCTGGTGGTGAAGACCCTGTCCGGCCTCGCGAACGGCAGTATCACATCTGTCCCGCAGGATCACTCGCAGGCGACATTGGCGCGCATTCTCGACCGCGAAGATGGCCGGATGGATTTTGCCGCCCGCACCGCGACCGAGCTTTGGAACCGCTGGCGCGGCTTTCAGCCGTGGCCGGGGGCTTTTACTTTCCTACATGAGAAAAAGCTCATTGTCACGAAACTCCAGCCAGTTTCCGATTGGAAGTCGGATCAGCCCGGCGAGATTCTCGTCCAAAACGGGCGGTTTTTCGTCGCTTGCGCCGCGCAGACCACGGTGGAACTCCTGGAAGTGCAGCCAGAGGGACGCAACCGCATGACCGCGGCGGAGTTCCTGCGCGGCGCGGCGATCTCGTCCGGCGGCAGGCTGGGCTGACGATGCCCAAGCCGCCCAGAAAGCCCTCCGCCACCGTCACGCCCGCCCGGTTTGAAGCCTTCACGATTCTGATGGAGCTGGATCGCTCGGCAAGCGTCCACGCCGACGACCTTCTCCGCGGCCCGCGCGTTTCGGCACTCCCGGCGCAGGATCGCAATCTCTGCACCGCGCTCGTGCTGGGTTCCCTGCGTTGGCAGATTCGCCTGGATGCCGCGATTCGTACCTTGCTTTCAAAGCCCAACGCCAAGCTCGATCCAGCTATTCGCATCGCGCTGCGGCTGGGCATCTTTCAATTGCACTATCTGGACCGGATTCCTGCCCATGCCGCGATTGGCGAAAGCGTTTCGCTGGCGCGGCTGGCGGGGCACCAGCACGCCTCGCGCATGGTCAATGCCGTGCTGCGGATGCTCTCGCAAGGCCCAAAGCCGGATTTGGGCGTGCTTCCCAAGGACGCATCGGCACTGGCTGCGACCACGGCTCATCCGCAATGGCTGGTCGAGCGCTGGGTTGCGAACTACGGCGTTGCGACCGCGCAGGCCATTTGCCAAAACGGTCAGCGCCAGCCTGAGTTGGACCTCCGGCTCGAAGACCCAGCGGTTGAGGGGGAGTTGGCGAACGAGGGAATTCAGCTTGCGCCGGGGGCGATTCTTTCCGCTGCGCGCCGTGTGCTCGCCGGCGATGTCACGGCGGCTGAGGCCTTCCGCGTCGGCCGCATCCGCATTCAGGAAGAAGGCTCGCAGTTGATAGCGGAACTTGGCGGCGACGTCACGCAGCAGCCAGAGAAAATTCTCGATTGTTGCGCCGCTCCTGGAGGAAAGACGTTGATCCTCGCCGAGCGCAATCGGGCGCCGATCAGGGCTCTGGAAATCAGCCCAGCGCGTTGCGAGGCGCTTCGTTTGCGGATTGCGGCCAGCCGGTTCGCGGAACAAATTGAGGTCGTTCAAGGCGACGCAGCGGAATTGCCGGCAGAACCCAAGTACGATCTGATTCTCGCCGACGTGCCTTGCAGCGGAACGGGGACGCTGGGCCGTAACCCCGAAATCCGCCATCGGTTGCAGCCGGCCGACCTGCAGCGGCACCATGAGCGCCAATGCGCGATCCTGCGCGGGGCGTTGCGAACCGGCTCGGGCCGCGTCATCTATTCCACCTGCTCGCTTGAGCCGGAAGAGAATACTGAAGTCGTCGCGCAAGTTCTCGAAGAGCATTCAGATTGGCGCCAAGTCTCTGTTGCAAAAGTGTTGCGGGAGTTGCGCGAGGAAGGAATTCTCATGATTGCGTACAACGAGGATTTTCCTGTGGAGCAGAATCCGGATGGTTCGCTGACCATCCTCCCCGGCAGCCTCGGGCCAGAGATTCGGACCGACGGCTTCTTCGTCGCAATTCTCGAAAAGATCAGCTCTACTTTGCTACAGTAAGGGTCACGGTTGAGCCCACTTCGACGCGGTAACCGGCGGGTGGCGACTGGCTCACAACCGATCCTGGCAGCGTGGTCGATTTCGGGATCGTAGGAGTTGCGGGAAGCGGTACGGGAGTGGCCGGATTCGCGACAGAACCGGCGGAAACCGGCGCGTATCCTGCCGCGGAGATGGCTGGAATTGCCACATCCTGAAATTTCGGCTCGCCGAATTTGATTCCCACGCGGGTCAACTGCGCTTCGGCGCTCAGAATCGGTAGCCCGGTCAGGTCGGGCATCACAAAGCCGTCGGGCGGGGCTTCATCGGTCGCGGCGACGAGCAGGTTGACGCTGGGTTTTTCGATCCCCTGCGCCTTCGCGGGAGGGTCCTGGGCCAAAACCGTTCCCGATTCGGCTTTGCTGTCGGGAAGCTGCGCCACCATGCCGGCTTCCAAGCCTACGCGGCGCAGGTTCAGCGCGGCGGAGCGCTCCTGCGTGCCAACCACGCTGGGGACTTCGACCTTTTGCGGACCGAGGCTTTCGGCCACGCGCACATGCCATTCGCGCCGCACCACGGAACCGGGCACTGGGGACTGCGAAAGAATGTGCCCGGCGGCCACGTCCGCCGAGTAATAGCGATTGTCCACTTCGAGATTCAGCCCCAGGCCGGAGGTCTGGCTGCGCGCCTCGGCCACGGTCATGTCCTTGAGCGCGGGCACGCGTACCTCGGCGCCGTGGATGGCGAACTGCATGGTCAGGATGGCCGAAACCAGCGCCACGGCAATCAGCGCCAGCAGCAGCATGGCGCCCTGAAAGAAGTTCTGAATGGGCCGCAGGCGAATCCTCACGTGCGCTTCCTCGCGAAAACGGAGGGAGCCGGGGGATTTATACCCTGGAAATAGCCAACGAAGAGAACGGGGGCTTTAGCCCCGGCGGGCGTCTTCATGCGACGGGCTCTCCTCCCACGTATTCGATCGCGAATTCGATCTCTGCAGCTTTTTCCAGCATGGCGGAGACGGAGCAGTACTTGTCTTTGGAGAGCGCCACGGCATCCTCAACCGCCTTGCGGCTCAACCGTTGCCCCGCGTCCGGGGTGACCGCGTAGACAAGACGGATTTTGTTGAAGTAGCTGGGCGGCTCGGCGCGTTGCTCCGCCGTAGCGGAGACGGTCAGCTCAGCCAGCGGCTGGCGCTTCTTTTTGAGGATGCTGACGACATCGACGGATGTGCAGCCGCAGAGCGCGACGAGCACGGCTTCCATGGGCGACGGGCCTTCGGCGTGCTCCGGCGTCGTGTCAAAGCGAATCGTGTGCCCGGATTGCGACAGGCCGAGGAAGATTTTCGGGTTGGGTTCGGTGCTGGTCCATTTGCTGCTTGCGATCATTTGAAATTCCTTATCCTCATCTGCAATCGATGGTCACCGGTGATTATCCGTCTCCGGCTCGGGATGGATCAGTACTTTTCCCACTTCCGGGCATTCGAGTTTCAGCCGGTCTTCGAGCCCGGTAATCACGTCATGCACCCGTTGCATGGTGAGCGCATCGGGTAGAGTGCAATGACAGCTCAACTGAATATGCTCGCCCGTGCGCCCAACCAGGATCTCATGCACATCCACAATCTCCGGGAAGGCCCGCGCGGCGGCGCGCAGCGAGCGCCCGATGCGGTCGGCTTCGCTTTCCAATGGTCCGGTGACTTCGAGGGCGCGCTCAATGGTGGCCGGTTCACTTTCGATGTGGGTCAGAACAGTCTCCAGCTCCGGTACTTCGCGCAGGATTTCGGTCTCCATGGCAGTCACGAAGTTGTGTGCGGCAGCCAGCGTCATCGCTTCATCCAGCTCCACATGCTGTTCGACTCTCAACTTACCCTCAAGCGATTGCACACTCACATCATGGACGCTGACATTGTTGCGCGCGGCAACGGCGCGGACGCGGTCGAAGATGCTCTCTGCCGTTCCCTCGCGCGGCACCGTGTGGACGACGACATCGGCATCGGGAACGACGCGCTGCACGGCTTCGGTGGTGGCCTGCACCAGTTCGTTGGTGTGCTCAAAGGTAAAGCTGCGCGGCAGGGCGAGCGTGAGATCGGCGAAGGTGGCTGAGCCAGCGCGGCGGACACGCACCTGTTCGATGGCCAGCACTCCGTCGACAGCGCCGACTTCGCGCAGAATGCCGTCGCGCACCTCGGTCGGCGTGGCGTCGAGGAGCACGTCGGAGGTCTCGCGGGTGAGCTTCCAGGTCAGGCGCAGGATCAGCAGCGAAACCAGAATCGCCGCCACGGGATCGGCGTAGCTGAGCCAGCTGATGTGGGCCACGCTGCCGATCCAGCTCAGGCCCAGACCGATGAGCACGGCGAGGGTCGACCAGATATCCGAGGCGAAGTGAAAGGCATCCGCCGCAAGCGCGGTGCTCTTGAACTTGCGCGCGACGGCGTACAGCTCGCGCGAACGCCACCAATCCACGGCGATCGACAGCAGCAGCACCAGCACCGGCCACAAAGAATGATGCACCACCGCGTCATGGTTAAAGATGCGCTGCATCGCCTCGTAGACGATCCACGCGCAGGATACGAGCATCAATCCGGCCTCGACAAACGCCGAAAGATTCTCGAACTTGGCGTGGCCGTAGGTGTGGGTATCGTCGGCGGGCTTGTCGGAGACGCGGACGGAAAAGAGCGTGAGCGCCGAGCCGGCCAGGTCGAGCCCGGAGTGCGCCGCGTCGGACAATACCCCCAGCGATCCGCTGAGCAGCCCGGCGGCGAGCTTGAGCAGCGTCATGGCCAGCGCCGCCAGCATGGACTGCAAGGCCACGCGCCGTTTGGCGACGGTGATCTCCGGAAGGGTTGTCGTCGAACTCATGCGAACTCTAGCCTATAACGTTGTGCCGCGGCGGACCAGCGGAACTGCATTATTCTGCGGCCCGAACGCCGGTAAACAATCCGGCAATCCCGAAGGTATATGGCGTCCAGCGCGGGTCGCGAAAACCGGCTTCGCGCATCATCGTGAGCATTTCAGCGGGAGGAGGAAACTTGCTCACCGAGGCGGGCAGGTAGTTGTAGGCGCTCTCTTTACCGCCAATCAGCTTGCCGATCTGCGGTAGAACTCGCCTGAAATAGACCCGGTAGGCCGCGCCGAAGAGGCCATCCGGCTCGTTAAAGTCGAGAATGCCAACCTGCCCGCCAGGCTTGAGCACGCGGTGAAACTCGCGCAAGCCCTCGCGATAGTTGGCAAGGTTGCGGAAGCCGAAGGCCGTCGTAATCAGGTCCAGCGACCGGCTGCGCAAAGGCAGGTGCATCGCGTCCGCTTCGAGGGCGATGGCGCTGCCGTGCGCGGTAAACGGACCAGTAAATTTACGCGCGCCCCGTGCCAGCATCTCATGGGCAAAATCTGCCGCAATCACCGGCCGAGCGCCTGCCGGACGCCGTTTGAGCAGAGCCATGGTCATGTCCCCAGTGCCGCAGCAGATGTCCAAAACCGCCGCATCGTGATTGGCCAGGATTGCGCGAAAACGCCGTGCCGTGCGCCACCACCAAAGCCGGTCAACGCTCGCCGAAAGCACATGGTTGACCACGTCGTAGCGCGGCGCAATGGAGTTGAACATGGCTTGCACAGCCGCCGCAGCTGCCTGTTCGTCCATAGCGCCTTCGGGAGTTGCACCCGCGCCGGGTACCGCGGCTGAACCGATTCCACGTTGCGGCATCGGCTCAGGCATGGGCTTCCGCCAATTCCGCCGGCTCGGGTAGCGGCCGGGCCAGATTCAGCATGTACTTCGCGGCTTCCAGCAGTTCGGCTTCGGTCACGTCTTCGACCACCGTTGCGTCGCCAATGCCCACCGGCAGGACAAACCTGCGCAGATTGCCGCGATGCTTTTTGTCTTTGGCGCTGGCGTCGACCAGCTTTTGCGCGTTGATTTTGAGGGCCGGCAGCGGGCCATAGAGATAGATCAGCCGCATCAGGCGGTCGAATTGCGCCTCGTTGATCGTCCTGCGCCGCAGGCCGAGATAGAGCGAAGCGATCAGCCCCCAGCCAACTGCCTCGCCATGCAGCAATAGCTTGTAGCGCGTAACGGACTCGATTGCATGGCCGAGCGTGTGACCCAGATTGAGGATCATGCGCAGGCCGCCTTCATGCTCGTCCTTGCCGACCACCTCAGCTTTCATGCGGATGGAGGCTCCGATGACTTTTTCGAGAGCTTCAGCGTCGCGCCCGAGGATCGCCGGCGCATGTTCTTCCATAAACCGCACCAGCGCTCGGTCGCGGATGATGCCGGCCTTGACGCTCTCAAACAGCCCGGCGCGCAGTTCGCGGTCGGGCAGCGTGGAGAGCAGTTCCATATCGGCAAACACCGCCAGCGGATGATGGAATGCGCCGACCAGATTCTTGCCTTCCGGCAGGTTCACGCCCGTTTTGCCTCCGACGGATGAGTCGACCTGCGCCAGAAACGTGGTTGGAATCTGGATGTAGTCGATGCCACGCATGAAGCTGGCGGCGATAAATCCGCCCACATCGCCCACAATGCCGCCCCCGAAGGCGATCAGCAGGGAGCTACGGTCGCCGCCTTCTCTGGCCATTTGGCGCAGGAGCTTTTCTACGGAGCGCAGCGTCTTATGCCGCTCACCGGCTTCCAGCATCAGCACCACCAACTCGGTTGTGAAAGAGGCGATGAAACGCTTCGACCACAGCGACCAGATCTCCGGCGAAGTGAGGACGAAAACCCGCTTCGGCAGCCGCGCCTGTTTGCGGTCAAGCCCATCGCGCTCGGCCAGTGTGCGCGCGATGCGCGGCTCCAGCGAATCCAGCAATCCCGTCCCAGCGTAGACCGAATATTTCGCCGAGGGCGTTTGAACCTTTACGATCTGCATCCCTTTCATCCTAAAGCAAAGGGGATCGCGACGGCTCGTGCCTGGTTCCGGGAAACACCGTGCCGCGGCAGAACCAGCTCAGAACGTGAGTCGCGCGGAGACGGTCACCGACTGCGCCATCAACTGCATCCGGCTGTTGTCATACTCTCCGGCCAGCAGCGCGCTGTGGCCTACGGCTTGAGAAGACGGTAACTGCGCTTCATAGGCTGCGTCCCAGTGCCAGCGTTCGCCGCCCCAGCCTGCGCCGGCGGCTACGCGATTGCGCAGAATCGCCGCGGTAAGGGGAGTCAGGGTGGTGCTCGGCACGGGATTCGACATGTAGGAATAGCCGCCGCGCGCCATCCAGCCGCGCCGCAGCGGTAACTCTACGCCAGTGCGGACGATCCACTGGTCGCGCCAGTGCAGGGGAACGCCGTCAACGATCGAATTGCCGCCGGCCACACTGTTGATGGTTGCGTTTGTACCCTCGGTCAGCTTCACCGGCAGTGTGCGGAACGCGCCGCCCCAGTCGGTCCAGTCGCCCTCGAAACTCCAGCGCACACGCCGCTCGGACCGTCTGCCGACCTGCCATGCCGCGCCCAACGCCGCCGTTTGCGGCAGTTGATTGTCCACTTCGGCGCGATAGTGGAATGCCGGGTTTGCTGCGATGCCCAGCGCCGCGAACTGCGCCGAAGCGGTCCCGTCCGCAGTGCCAAAGCTCTGCACGTACGTCATGCTTTTCCATGCCGCACCGATGTTCAGGCGGTCCGATGGCCGCCACTGAGCGCCCAGGCTGCCATTCCAGCCCACGCCGCGCGTATTCAGATCGAGCAAAACCTTCAGGCCCGCCAGTTGCGGCTGCTGTTGAAAGATATAAGGCACCTTGAGCGTGTTGGAGTTCACCACCAGCCCCGTCGTCACCCCCGCGGTCCATTTGGAACCCATCGTCCACGCCAGCGCCGCCGAGGTGCGGATGCCGATGATCTGCGACTGGTTTTTGGTCAGCCCGTAGCTTGCGCCGGCCGTGCCCGGAGGGTCCAGGTATTGCCAGTTGGTACGCATCAATTCGTCGGGAGTCACGGCCAGCGCCGCGCTCCACCGGGTCTGTTTCAGTTTTTGGCCCAGCGGAATTCCCACGGCTCCGTAGGGCAGGGCGCCGGCCACGCCTGACATTTTCCCGTCCGGATCGACGGAATTGCGAAACGATCCCCAGGCGAAGACGCCCACGCCGGTCACATCCACGGTCCGTTGCCGCAATCCTGCCATTCCGGCAGGGTTGCCCTCAACCGCGTCGAGGACGTCGCCCGATTCAGCAGCCATGGCGCCTCCCCGGCTCACAGCGCCAGCCGACAGTCCATTGGCCAGCGATCCCGCCGTTTGCCCATGACCGTTGACAATTGCCATCCCAAACAACAATCCGGCCATGCTCATCCGGACTCCAAATGCGCTTCGTAGCCCGCGCAAATTGCGACAGTTCGCTTCTCCGTTCTTCATTGTCATCACTCCGGTTTGCAGCATCGATAGCGGAAATGATCGCCGCAAGGGATGCGGATTCCTCCGGGGAGCCTGAACAACCCGGGAAAACGCAAGCATCCTATCGGCGCATTGGTAATATTCATCTCATGACTAAAGTTACGCATTTTGGGGACGAAGAGGCATGGCTCTTTCGGGTCAAGAGCCGGACACGATTTGGGCAGGCGCCGGGAATCGGCGGCAACGCGGGTTAAGACGGAGGCGCAGGCTCCGGTTGGGCATCCTCAGTCGATCGCGAGTCGGCGCTCGGCGAGTTCGGCGAAGTAGTTCGCCGCGATAGGCAGAATGTCGTCGTTGAAGTCGTATTGAGGCGAGTGAAGCCCCTTATTATGCGGACTCGCGGGATCGGACTCCGACTGGCCAAGCACGATAAATGCGCCGGGGCGATGCTGCAGGAAGCCGCCAAAGTCTTCGCCGCCCATGATCGGCGGAAACTCCCGCACCTGCGCGTCTCCGGCAACAGTTCTGGCCGCGGATTCGCAATAGTGTGTGGATTGTGGGTCGTTGATCGTGGGGTCGATGATCCGGGTGTATTGAAACTCGCCCAGCACATCGCAGGCAGCGGCAACGCCGTCCGTCACTGCGCGCATCCGCGCCTCCAAATGATCCCGCACCTGATCGCTGAAGGTGCGCACAGTACCCGTCAGCCGCGCCGAGTCGCCAATTACGTTGAACGCCCCAGTGCCCGCGTTGACGTTGGTCACGCTCAGTACTGCGGAGGCCATCGGATCGGTCTCGCGGCTGACCAGCGTCTGCAAGGCCAGCACCAGTTGCGCCGCGGCTGGAATCACATCGCGCGTTGCCTGCGGCATAGCCGCGTGGCCGCCTTTGCCATTGAAGCGAATCTCAAAACTATCCACAGCGGCAAGCATGGGACCTGGCCTTATGGCAAAGGTACCTTTCGGCAGTCCCGGCCAGTTGTGGTAGCCGTAGATTTCGTCGAAAGGGAAGCGCTCCAGGAGGCCCTCGGCTACCATGCGATGAGCGCCTCGGCCGGTCTCTTCGGCAGGCTGAAAGATCAGCCGGATGAGTCCATCGAAATTGCGTGTTTCGTTCAGATACTGCGCCAAAGCCAGTAGCGTAGCCGTATGCCCATCATGTCCGCAGCCATGCATCTTGCCTGGAGTCTGCGAAGCCCACGACTGACCTGAATTCTCCGAAAGATCGAGGGCGTCCATATCGGCGCGAAAGGCGATCACGCGCCCAGAGTGGTTGCGCATGCCTTCGATTGTCGCAACTATGCCTGTGCCGGCGAGTCCGCGCTCATGCGCGATGCCCCACGCTGTGAGCTTCTGCGTGACGAACGCGCTGGCGAAGGTTTCTTCAAAAGCAGTCCCTGGATGGCGATGCAGTTCGCGGCGCCACTCAGCAGCTTCGGACGCGATCGCCAGAATGCGATGCTCTCGATTTGTCATAACGCCACCTTTTCTCTCTGGGTCTCAAATCCCAGAGGTTCACTTTGATTTTCAGCATCATTCTAATTGGAACTGCCGATATATCCGCGCAACTTGGCGGTTTGGCCTACCCGAAAGTCGAGTGCTTCCTTGCGGTAAGATTGGTCCAGCAGGCGCGGCGAACGTAAGGTGGGCAGAGCCCCTGATTCGTGCCTGGAAGCCTATCGGTTCCGCTGCGCAAGTCAGACGGTGACATCCCGGTGCTTCCGTCCGTAGATCACAGAAGCTAAAGCGCATATCGTCAAGATAGCCGCCATGATCGCCAGCGACCAAGTCACTGGGACCTCGATCCAATGCGCGGCCATCATCTTGAGTGCGACAAACCCCAGCAGCGCACCCAGCCCGTAGTGCAGGTAGTGGAATTTATCCAGCAAGCTTGATAAAGCGAAGTAGAGTGATCTCAGCCCGAGAATGGCTGCGATGTTTGACGTGTAGACGACGAACGGATCACGCGACACGGCCAGCACCGCGGGGATGGAGTCGATGGCAAACAGCAGGTCGGTAGCTTCGACCGCGAAGATCACGAATAACAAGCCGCGCTGCTTCTTCTGTAGATTGGTGATCCAATCCGGCACAGCGTCTGAGGCGGAGTTTCCTTTCAATAAGCGAAAGGCCGCGTAGAGCAGAATGGCGCCAAAGAGATAACTCACCCAGTTGAAGCGCTCCAGGAGCGAAACTCCCAAAGCAATGAAGCAGGCGCGCAGTACGATCGCTCCACCTACGCCCCATAACAGCGCCTTGCGCTGCCGGCGATGCCCAATGCGGAAGCCGCGAAAGAGGATGAGAAAGACAAAGAGATTGTCGATTGAGAGCGACGTTTCGATCGTATAGCCGGAGACGAATTCAAGCGCGGACTGTCGGCCTTGCTCGTAGTTGAGCCAGAAGGCGAAGCCCAATGCGGCCAGGGCCATGAAAAGGCTCCAAAGCCAGGCCAGCCTTGGGCGGGGTGCGTCCTCTTTGCCTTCCGGCAGCAGCGCATCGGCGACGATGAGGGCCAGCACGGCTGTGTGAAAGCCGATCCACCAAAGCACCGGCGCTCCCGCGATCCTATAGTCTAACCAGTGCTCCAGTCCGGGGAACAATGCCATGGCTTGATGCTAACGCAAGAAAAGTGTGAAGTGTGAAGAGTAAGAGTGCGTGTGGAAAGCAACTGGTCATCCTAAGCGAAGCGAAGGAACTGCTCTTGCCTTTCCCCATCCACGCTTCACGGCGGGACTACCGCGCATCAATGAGTTTGATGCTCTCCAGAAATACATCGCCGACGATAGTCAGGCTTTTGGCGCTAATCTTGTCCATAGTGTCTTCCGCGGTGTGGTGGTAGCCGTCGGGAGTGGCCTGGGTGTGCGGGCCGTAGTCGGAGTCGATTATATCGATCGATGGCACGCCGCGACCGAGGAAGGGAAGGTGGTCATCCTCTTCCGCTTGCTCTTTGGCGAAAAAGTACTTCGCATGGCCGGTGTTGCGCGCGGCCTGGGCAACCAGATCGATCAGCCATGGGGTGGACTGCGTTTCCTTTTGCACGTCGAGGTCTCTGTCGCCCAGCATGTCGGCCAGCAGGAAGGCTTTGATGTGCTTGAGCGTGCCGTCCATGCCCCACTTGGCGCCGAGATGGCGGCTGCCGTAGGTATTGTCGCTGCCGCGCCATTGTTCGATAGCCTCTTCGCCATCGAAGAAGACCAGCCAAACGCTGTAGCCTTCCTGGACGTGCCCGCGAATCTCATTGGCCAACTCGATCAGCAGCCCAGTCGTCGAACCGCCATCGTTGGCACCTACAAAACCGATGTTGCGCAGCGGATAGTTCGTCTCATAATGCGTGGCCAGGACGATCACGCCGTCTTTCTTGCCTGGAAAGCGCACGATGAAGTTGCGCATGGGCACGGGGCCAATCGGCGTGTTGGCGGTGAAGGCGTCTTCTTCCAATTGGTCGTGTTTGAAGGTATTGCGGAGGAACTCCTCGGCCTTGGCATGGCCGGGGCTCAGGCACCAGCGCGGGCCGATCGCCACAAACTGGCGCGTGATCTCAAGCGCCCTGTCACCGCGAAAATGCTGTTGCGCCTGCGCTGCCAGAGAGATGAGGAGCAGCAACGCACCCATGCCTGTATAAACGCGATTCCAAGCAAATCTCAAGCCGCCAACTCCTTCTTCTTGCGCCGCTCCGGATGCACCCACCACGCGACGCCAATCCCAATCAGATAGAGCACCAGCATCGGCATGGCGAAGGCGCAGAGCGTTGGAATATCGGGCGTAGGTGTGATGATTGCCGCGATGATAAAGATGATCAGCACCGCGTAGCGGAAGTTCTTCCAAAGAAAGCGCGGGCTCACGACGCCGAAGAGCGCGAGGAAGAAGATGACGACGGGCATCTCGAAGACCGCTCCCATGCCCAGAATCAGCGACAGAAAGAAGCTCGTATATTCTTCAATGCTGATGATGGGATTGATGCCCAGTTGCTTGCTCAGATCGGTGATGAGAAAGCGCAGCATTCCGGGGAAAACGAAGTGATAGCCGAGGAAGGCTCCCAGCATGAACAGTCCTACGGCGGCAAACATAAACGGGACGAGAAATCGCCGCTCACGCTTGTAAAGGCCCGGAGCAATGAACAGCCACACCTGAAACAAAATAAAGGGTGCGGCCAGGATAGCGCCCCCTACCAGCGGGATCTGGATGTAGCGCAGGTTGACAAGATCGGCGGGATGGGTGAAGTTCAACTGCACATGGATCTGGGTCAGCGGAGCCTGCACCAGAGAGTACAACTGCGGAGCGAAGAAGACGGCGATCAGGTACCCGCCGATGAGGTAGAGCGCGGAGTGGATGAGGCGTTTGCGCAACTCGTCCAGGTGCTCGAAGAGGCTCATGCCGGGCAACTCGGCCCGTTCGCTGACAGCGGCTTTGGCACGGTCGATGACGTCGGTCACGTTGGGTAGCTCAGCCATGCTGCACTTCCTCTGCGGCTCCCGCGCCGGGCGAGGCGGTTTGTTCGACGACTCCTGCGCCCGCAGATTCAGAAAAATTCTGGCGGAATGGCCGTGGCGCGGCGATCGGCTCGCCGGTCGAGGGCGGCGCGATCTGGGGTGCCTTTGGCGTCTCCGCGCGAACCTCGCCCGCCACGGCGGGTACGCTCTCCGTGCCGGCTTCCAAAGCTGGCGTCGCGGGGACTTCCCGTGCCGGCTGAATCGGGGTTTGGAAGGCTGCCTGCACCTTTTTCAGCCGATCGGCCTCTTCGCTTGCGCGCAGTTCCTCTTCCATCTGGAATTTGAAATCGTTCGAGACCTTGCGGAACTCATACATCAGCTTGCCGATCTGGCGGCCAATCTCGGGCAGACGCCGCGGTCCGAAGACGACCAGGGCCAGCAGCATGAGAAACAGCGTGTCGGGAATGCCGATGCTCGCGGTCTGAAGCCGCGGCGCGTGCGACAGGACCGAAGCCGCCGCTCCCGGCAGTGCTTTTAAGGCTAATGCTGTCAATTCGATCGCCACCATCGGTTGGGAACGCCGTCCTCGCTCTCGTTCATGATACCTGTCCGCTCCAAGCTGTCACAAACAGTACGGCGTTTGGCCTCATCCGGATTCCCGGTGGCGATCGCTGGACCGGGGCGCCGGTCTGCCTTTGCTCAAACTAGCCTCCCTGCGTAGCATGGAAGAAGGTGCCAAAAAATGACGGCAATCAACGACAATCAGATGTCCAAGGACGAGGGAGACCCGGAAGCCGCGAAACGCCTTAGCGCCAAAGCCGCTCGAGCCAAAGCCGCTCGAAAAGATGGGCTGCCGCTCACCGAAGCTGAGATTGAGGCAGCCGAGGCCGAGGCCGAAGCCTGGGCCCGGCGCGCAAATTCCTGCTGAAAACAGAAATCTCGGCAAGCCGGAAGAGCGTTAGACTAAAACAGGGAAGACTCGATGAAGATATTCACCTTAGACGAAGCGCAAGCCATGCTCCCCTTGGTTGAGTCCCTGCTCAACCGCGCCATCGAAAGCAAGCAGGCCGCGGAAGAATTGGACAGTGAACTGACCAGCCTGGCCCGCCGCATTCACATGGCTGGCGGCATGACGATCAACGTGGCAAAGGTCGCCGCTCAGCGCGCGGAGCTTGAAAAGCATGTCCAGCGGGCTCGCGAGTCGGTGCAGGAGATCGACGAAATCGGCGTGCAGGTGAAGGATCTGGAATCGGGCCTGCTCGACTTCCCGTGCCGCATGGACGAAGAAGTGGTGCTACTCTGCTGGAAATCCGGTGAGCCGGCCATCGAGCATTGGCACACCATGGAATCCGGCTATCAAGGTCGCCAGCCGATCGACGAACGATTCCGCCGCCGTGTCAATCCCAACTCCCGGCCTAATTGAATTATGGTTTCGCGAAGGAATGCGGGAGCGCTCAGCTCATCCGCGGCTTTTCAATTTTGACTTCCGTGCGTCTCGCAAAATTCCCGGATCAGTCCGTCGCCGTATGGCACGTTCGATTCGGGATCGTTTTCCCTGTTTCGTGTCGAATTGTTGAAAGTTTGCCGGAATTCACGGGTATTGTGCGAATTAGTGCGCCACGCGCCAATCCGAAAGGAAGTCTCTCGCGTTCGCTCAAGTAGGATGGGTCCAATTTCAACGGAACTCCGCTGACATCAGCCTCTTATCCTCCAAATGCGCTCCAGCCGCCCTATTCGGGCTACTCCCGCGCCAGGAACAACTGTATCCGAACGCCGTCGCCTCGCTGCGTTGCCCGCTGCCAGGTCTCTACGAACTTGCGAAACAAAATCGTGATCGAGATCGGCTTGCGCCATCGGCAGGATAACCCGAAGACAGGTACAACGGGAGTCGCACCAGGCAAGCCTTCCCATCCCCACGATTCCATGAAAGTCAGGAGAAGCATCGTGAAGACACTCGATTCCCTCGTAGAAAAGGCCCTGTCGCGGCGATCGTTCCTCGCCACCGGCGCGGCGGCTGCGACCGTAGCCGTGGCCGGTTACGCTAGCACCTCCAGCTCCGCCTCCTCGCTGAGCCGCATTCAGCCTCAGTCGACCCCCGCATTTACCGACGCAGATGTACTCAACTTCGCTCTTAATCTCGAATACCTCGAAGCCCAGTTTTACCTGTATGCGGCAACTGGTCTTGGCCTCGAGAACGTCGACATCACCCCTGGATCGGCATCGCCGTATCAAACCATCGGTAAAGTCACTGAAGGCGACGCGGCCAAAGTTCCCGGTCTCAACGCCACGGAACAGATGATCCTGAACGAGATCGCTTACGAAGAGCAGCAGCATGTCCGCTTCCTGCGCAAAGCACTGGGTTCGGCTGCCGTGCCGATGCCCGATATCGACCTCTCGTTCTTCGGGCCGCTTGCAGTCGCGGCCAAGATCACGACCGACGCAAGCGGAACCGGCAGCTTCAACCCGTTTTCAAGTTTCGATTATTTTCTGGTCGGCGCGTTCATCTTTGAGGACGTGGGCGTCACGGCATACTCCGGAGCAGCTCCGCTGATCAGCAAAGCGGGAGTCGCGGCCGGTTATTTGACAGCGGCAGCGGGCATTTTGGCGGTCGAGGCTTATCACGCCGGCTACGTCCGGACTTCCCTGACCGGGCGGGCCATCGCTGCGGGTTCCGCCGCTGCCTATCCGTATTTGGGCGCTGCGAATCTGGTTGCGGATTTGCGAGCCAAGCTCACGGTGGGCGCAAGTGCTGCGCCGTCCACGTACGGATCGGTGGAGACGCTGCTTACTCTGCCCACCAGCCTTACGACGCCGAGCGCGATCGTTGCCGCCAGCGGGTCCGATGCCGTTGGATTTTCCCGCACTGTCAACCAGGTGCACCACATCGTCTATGGTTCGCCTACGGTGGGCGTCGCCAAGGGAGGATTTTTCCCTAACGGCACCAACAGCATCTTTGCCACCACCACGGCCTGAGCCTCCACGATCTGAAACGCATACACGAACTCGCAGCCCAGAAAGGGAAAATTCCATGGCAACCCAAGAAACGCAATTGCTGGACGACGTAATCGCTACCAGCCGGCGCAAGATGCTGACCATCGGCGCCTCCTCGCTTGCCGGCTTCGC